>Ga0315334_10001146_pt1 | contig 16191 bp, 10 predicted proteins | sample M150034915metaG_FD_205555 | JGI IMG/M metagenome (GOLD analysis project Ga0315334, IMG submission 205555) | Ammonia-oxidizing marine archaeal communities from Monterey Bay, California, United States - M1 500m 34915 | ecosystem: Environmental > Aquatic > Marine > Intertidal zone | place: USA... | reverse complement strand
TATCCGGACCACCAATTTGTCATGCTCAAGTACGCCCGCAATCGCAATGATATGATCGGCTACATCATCGATCTTCTCCAGTTGGGCAGTTCCAATCAATACGGAATCAGCGTACCAAGCAAGTCCAGGTCTCGGTCCTGGGTCCACTCCAAACGCCAACATCTTGGTAGCGCTAAGTCCCAATGCCAACTGCCTCGCTCTCTCAACCCCGAGTTCAACCTGTTCCACCACAACACCGATTCCCCGACCTTCTCTGGCTATGGATACCTCCTCAGGAGTCCCCATCCAGATGCTACGGCCATCAGGCAGACGCTGCCCTTCTGCAAATAGTTCAAACCTGATCTTACGACGACGTAATTCCTCGCACAAACGATACGCCAAACGGAAGTCGGCGGTCCTCACAAAAAGAGGTTCCACAATACATCCTTCCATTGATGGCATTTCAATCTTCACCGTCAATATCGGCTGAAAACACATTATACGCCCATCATCCTCATATTCTGTTGCCAATCGATGTAGCCTGATGGCAAGCTCATACGAGCGGGAACTACGGGCCGTTCTAGCAGGTAGCGAAGATGGTGTAAGAGCGGTCACGCGCTCTTGTGATGCGTTTCAAACAGCCAAAGCCATGCAGGTCATCAACAGGCCCTTTCTGGTTGTAAGAGCAGCGGGGAGTGGAATGGAGGGTAGCGGCGATCTGCTGGCGTTGCGCGGAGACCTGTGTTTTCCAATTGAAGTCAAAGCCAACAAACAGAGGAAGATGTACCTGTCTGGCCGCACTTGGGAGCAACACGAATCAATGCGTAACGAAGGTGAACGCTGTGGCTTGATGCCCTTGTACGCACATAGACTCAAAGGAGTCAGGGGAGATTCATGGCGTATTTTCAGAGTTGAGACCAATTCTTTGAAGGGTAGATTACGTATGCTCCAAAGAAAGATTCCGCCCTTGCCTCGGGCTCGTTCTGGAAGACCATTTCTTGATTGGGAACAGGGAATGCCTCTACACATGTTCCTGTCATTACTTTGTAGAAACGATGAACTGCGCAGACCTACTCTGCTCGAGGACCTTGTCGATCTTCACAGCGAAACTGTAGACGCAGAATGATGGCGCAGAATGAAAGGCAGAGGAAACGCAGGCTTCAGTTTCGAAGTGAAACTACTCATTGGTGGAGTCTTGGCCTGGAAGAGTGTCTTCGGTCTCTCGGTAGACCGTCCTCATGTTGTTGATGAAATTCTTCTCCTTGACGATGATTGTGTATTCATCAATCTTGGCCTTGTCATCATTTTCAAGCCAATCAAGAAGAATCTCAAGAGTCATTCGCGCACCTTCTCTATGAGGGTAAGCGAAAACTCCCATCGAAATCGGTGGTGCAACAATGGTCTTGACCTTCTTGATTCCTTTCAATTCCACGAAAAGAGAAGCATAGGCTTCACGAATCAATTCACGGCGAGCTTCATCCTGATTTGGACGTCGACAATCTGGCCCTACCATGTGAATGATATGCTTGACTTGATCCTTCAATTCATATGGTTCAGTAGTGACACAGGTTGTGACAGGACATGGCGGGAGATTCTTGGTCCGCTGAACCACAGAGATGTCTCTGCACTTCTGACGCAAGTCATCCCCAGCAGCCAGATGGACCAAAGCGTCAAGCCCTTCCCTCCCGGAAAGACGATTATTTGCTGGCGTGATCAGAACATCAGCATTCTGCATGTGGAGATCGCCTCCAATCACCCTTAACTTGCCATATCGGCAGGTTCTAGCCATATACAACTCAACCATCGTTCTGCGGAAGGAGGCTTGGGCTACTTATCCTCATCGCCTATGACCTCTCTCTACCACTTATGCAAAGGGTGGGAAAGCGATGGAATTGAACAATCCATAATGCGAAGCCATCATGGAGGATTGATTCTCCGGTGACAATCAGGTGAATGGGGTGCGCGACGCTGTTGGAATCTTCATCACCCTTCCAATGCTGCTTCTATGTAGTTGGGCACAAGTCATTCCTACCCAACCACTGGTCAATCCATTTACAGAAGAGGGATATGAACCATTCATTGGATTCAGCAGTGCTGGAAGAGATGTTTGGAATGAGACTCCCTTCAATGATATCGCTGTCTCTGGAGGATTCACCCAGACCTCGTACATGGATTACAGCGACGTAGCGGTTCTGATAAACAATGAAAGCGAAGCCAGCAGAACCATCGGTTGGGCATTCGTGACCGCTCGCAACATCAGCATGGATAATGTCCTTCTATTCGACAATGGAAGCACACCTACTGGCGAGACCATCAATCGCGACCAATTCAACACATACTTCGTGGAGCCATTCAGAGAATGGGTGAATGAAAGCAGTCACCGTAAGAACGAGATCAATTATCTTGTGACCACGAAGGGTATCCCCTTACGGGTCAACGGTGGAAACAACAAGGTATCGTTTGACAATGAGATTGCTTTGATCGAAGGTGACCTTGAAGCAGAAGTGGACAAAGACTGGTGGACTCAGCATTCCTACGGCCCATTCTTTGGTGATGGATACGAATCTTTCTCGAAGGGGAAACATGGCTTCTATCTCGTTACCCGTCTGACAGGATATACAGTGGAAACCGCATTGGGCCTGATAGAGAAAGCGAATGCGTCACTAGGTAGTCGCGGAAATTTCGTCCTCGACCTCGCTACCAATCGCAACGGCTCAGGTTACAAGTACTGGAATGACGACCTCTACGCTGCAAATTCAACTCTGAACGGAACGATGGATCTGCCAGTGAATTTCAACCAGAATGGTACCTTCCTGACCAATATCAGCAATATCATCGCATATGCTTCATGGGGCTCCAACGATGATACATGGGGTGGAAACTTCCTGCCCAATGCAGGATTCGATACCTCAGACTCTTCCTGGGATTCCGGATCAAAGTACTGGTCCAGCATGGACCCTCCGACCAACAATGGAGAGACTTTTGAATGGAATCGGCAGACTGCTGTGAAACGAAATGGAAATGCTGCGTTAGAGGGAGTTCTCACCAGGGGTATCTGCACGGCTTCTTCAGCAAGTGAAACAAATGGGTTGCTTGCAGAATATTTCGATAATGCTGGCATCACTTTCAACACGAGTCTGATGCCTGATCTGAGTTCACGTACACCTGACTTCATTCGTATTGAATCCGTTATCGATCAATCTGACAACCCTAGTCCGTGGACTGGCCTGGACAATCGTTTCAAGGATTACTTCTCTGTCAGACATACTGGATATCTGACGATTCCCGAATCCGGTAACTGGAGTTTTCATCTTGGCAGCGACGATGGCTCAAAACTGTGGATTGACGGACAAGAGGTGATCGACAACAAAGGCATCCATGGCCATACAGAGTTATCTTCCAACGCATCATGGTATGATGCAGGTCAGTATCATGTAAGGACTGAGATGTTCGAACACGGAGGTTGGGCCAGCATCGATCTCAGCTGGAGTGGGCCAAACATGAGCAAGAGCCTCATCGCCAATCAATACTGGGCCGTAGGGGACAATTATTCCATCAAGGAGAATGACCTGCTCCACCACTGGGGTTTTGACGAGAACAGTGGCACTACAGTCAGTGACTCAAAATCCTATGCGAATCTGACCATCCAAGGAACTGCAGCAGGAAGCAACTGGGCAACTGGAGTTGCAGGTGGAGCCTACCATTTCGATGGTGTTGATGAATTCGCCAAGGTGGACGTGGATGATTGGGGTGGAAACTTCAGTATTTCCATGTGGGTGAAAACAAATAATGACAGTCAGAATCAGTATGCCTCCGCGATTGCAGTCAATGATGTCGCAGGTGACAATTCTTCATTCCAGTTCCAGTTCAGCGGTGGTAGTAACGGAGATTGGCAGACAAGAAACAGTGGTACCTATGATTTCGGAGTCGTCGTGGCTGGAGAATGGACCAATCTAGCGATGACCTTTGAGAATGGAAGCATGAAACAATATCTGAATGGAGTTCATGTTCGTACCACGAACTTTCCCAATAACAGCATTGACAACATCCAGTTGTATAAATTTGGAGTCAATCGGGCTGGAAACACGTACTATGAAGGGCTGATAGATGAAGTGAGTTTCTGGAATTCCACTCTCAACAGTTCTGAAATCCTAGAAGTGAATCGCCAGATTGCCGTTGATTGCCCTGATTATAGTCAGGCCAACAATGCCACCACTCACATTGAACAGGATTTCGAATTTGATGATGAATTGAAAGGCCATGCGTGGATCATCTATGGATACGCAATGAAGGATGGATGGTTCGATGGAGATTACCGGATAGTGGTTGATTCTTATGCTGAGAATGGAACTCTGATGACGACCAATTCCAGCAATACGAACTCATTCGCGAGTGACTGGAATTCGCGGACCATGCGTTTCCGACCGCATCACGAAGTGGTGAATTTCTCAATTCGAATGGAAGCGCTCATCGGAGATGGAACTTACAATGGCAGCATCTATTTCGATACCATGAATCTGAGGGCAATTCGACCTCATATGGGTTGGGTTGACGGGAGTATTGCTGAAACCGCGGTCTCAACAGGAGGCCGTTCTTTCAACTGGGGAACTGGATATGGACAATCCTTGGTTGCTGACCTGCTGGAGGATGGGGTTTCTGGGGTCAAGGGCTACGTCTACGAACCATATCTGACCGCTGTTGCATATCCCAGCGTCATGACCACCGCCTATGCCAGTGGCTATACATGGGCAGAATCAATCTACATGGCAAACCCGCAGATGAGTTGGATGGGTGTGGTGGTTGGTGACCCGAAGATGGCTGCCTTCGCTGATATCCTACACGACGCCAACATCAGTGACGTCAGAGCCATTGGAACACCTACAAAGGGCCGAATCTCAACACTGGAGGTGCTCATTGAGAATCTGGCTCCAAGCATGGGTAACGGAACCATCGAGATACGGGAAAGGCAAGGTAATGCGTTGGTGGGTATGGCTGAACTATCCCTCGCACCGGGTGATCAAGCAGGAAGTAGAGTCATCGTCGGGATTGAGATAACACCTCAAAGGTCTGGTTACACTGAATTCGTGGTCAGGTGGGTCAATGACAGTGGATTCAACGAACGACTCCTTGAAAACAATGTGGTGATTCTCAATCTTCTGGTCAATGAGCCACCTTCTGTCACCGATGCTTTCTGTCAAAGCAACATCATCTATCGAGGAAGTAGTTTCACATGTAGCGCGGTTGTTTCCGATGATGTTGGCATAACAGCCACTGAGATTGGTTGGAGGATACTGGACAATGATGGAATATGGACACAGGAAACAATGGTCTCTGCAGGTACCAGCGACAACCTGACTTGGTGGACTGGAGTCTCGATTCCAGTGAACTCAACGCTTGGATGGTTGGAACTCATCGTCGTCGCTTGGGACACTCATGGATACAACTCAACAGAAATACGATTCAGCAACATCTCAGAGGTAGTGGATGCAATTGCGAATTGGCATGGCCCACATATCCAAGGAGTTGATGATGACGATTGGAGCGGTATTACATCCATACCACAGGTCGGTTCAGGACTGGCAAGAGGTGAAGATTCAGAAGTGAAGGTTTGTGTACTCGATGCTGATCATGACTCAACGACTCAGTCTCCCAACATGAGTAGCGAACTTGGAATCTTCAGCCCCGTATCTATCATACAGACCAGTACTCCCGGACTCACCTGCTATTCGTCTACCTTGAGCATTCCAATAGGAGGGGATCTGGGGCCAATCGAGGTTGGATTCACCAGCGCTGATGGTTCGTCAATCACTCGAAGCATTACACTCGGGAACAAAGCACCACAACCTGTCATGGAACTACGAAACTCCGATAACCAGAGTATCGATTTCGCTACTGGAGCTGTAGGAGAAGCAATCTGGGTGGAGATCGATGATCCAGACGACCCGAACAGCAGTGCATATGGTGATTTGGTGGTGATGTGGCCAGGACATATCGATAGAATCGCATCTGTGGAGATAGAAGATGGCCAATCAGGCGTTCTGATTGAACTTCCATACCCTGTTGAATCTCTTGAACAAGGGATGATGGAGGTTGAATTGTCATTACATGGGGCCCATGGTTCTCATGTAGAGGTCTCTGAATCCTGGTCTGTCTTGTTAGCCGCACCGCTGGGTCTGCACATCTCCATCTGCAACATTGAAGGAGAAATTGACGAACAGTTGATTCGCGGACATCAATCGATTGCCACTCTTTATGTTCAGAGTCACCGGCCTATGGCAAACTCAAATGCAGTCCTGACCCAGAGTGGATGGTCTGTTCCGGCAAGCCAATTAGAGGAAGGCGACAATCCAGGAGTGTGCCTTGATGAAATAGAGAGTGCCACCCATATGATGAGATTCAGAGTGATGGCTGATTCTTCATTCATTGAAGGCGAAGTCATTCTGACCATCACTTTCACCGATATGGATGGACTGATGGTTCAAAGAGCATTGACATTGGATGTTGATCGCTCGATTCCTACAATGAATATCACAGCACCCGAAGAAGTCATTGTTGGAGACAGACTTGAAGTCAGTACCATCGTCAAGGACCTCGACGGAATACAAGGAACAGAATGTACATTCATCATCAACGACAAAGAACAACGTGAAGTCTTCTCAATGAGTAAAGAGGTTCAAGTGATGGATGAACAGGAAGGGGTAGTGATATTCCAATATCCAACTCCAAAGGTCAACAGTAGCGTCAACCAACCCCCTTGGCAAGTATCTGTCTACTGTATCGATGCCGACGGAGATAGAGGTGAGGCTGCCCTCTCCCATCTTGTTGCAGCCATTCAACCACCAGAATGTGTCGTTGGTGTTGATTGCGTGGATGACGATGATGATTCCTCAAAGGAAAAAGTCTCCTCTGGTCTCAGTACTCAAAACACTATTCTTGGAATTGGTGGGGTGATGATGATCATCATCATCGTTGTACTGTCACTGATGATGCGTCGCAGGAACGAAGAAGAGGCTTTTGATCCATGGTCCCAGAATAGAGGCTCAGAGCATACACACGATGAAGATGTGATTCAACAACATCAGAATATCCTGCAAGAACAAATGCAAGGGGAATCGGTACAAGAAGAACAACAGATTCAAGAGGATTTCTCCGAGGTTCTAGATGATATCATCTGAACAGAAAACCACCAAAGGGTATTCATGGTGAAACGACTCCGGTGATATGAGCAGCATGGCCACAGGATACGTTCTCATCAATGCCAAACCCGGAATGGAATTTGAGGCTTTTCAAATAATCAAGAATCTCAATAACGTGGTCGATGCCACCATCCTGTTCGGAGACTATGACATTCTAGTCAAGATAGTGGCAGATGACATGGGCTCAATAGCCCGTACAGTGGTTGATGAGATCCGACAGGTGGAAGGAGTTTCGGACACAAAAACTCTGGCTGGTGCAGAATTCTGATGCTCTTTCAAAAGGGCATGTTGTGAATTCGATATCATTCATTTCTACATAGTAACAAGTACACAATAGCAGGGAATATTTTGTTATTATTTTATTCATGATTCTATTATCCTGATGTTTCAGCTGATTCGTGAGACTGCGCATGTGTCACAGAAATAGGGGTCGAATCGAAGCATTGGGTGCCATATGTAGCGCAGTGACACGGTTTGTTGGCGGAAGGTTTATCCCCTAAACCCTGAGGTCGGCGATTTGGAGGTTGATACCTTATGGCAGATAAGAAGTATTTCGTCTTGATGAAAGGCGGGAAGGACACAGGCCAGGTCTTCGCCAGTCGCCAACCACGTGGCGCTGCGCTGAAGGCTGCAACCCGAGGAGCTACGGACATCAGGCTGCGCGAGCGCGGCACAAAGAGAGTCCATGTCTTCACGGGCTGGACCGAGATGGTTGACAAGCCGGCAAATGGCCCGGCTTGGCTACCTGACAAGGTCAAGAAGGCCAATGTGAAGAAAGTCGGCATCGAACACCTATGAGTGTTGGATGATCGTCTCTCAGATCACAGGTTCGATACGGGTATAGCTACGCCCGATTACCAGCCGCCCAGAACGCTAGTTTTGGGCGGCTTTTTTCCAGTTACTCAATATTTCTGGCTCTCCTGTTCAGCAGATATCTCATCTTCAATGAAGTGAGAGATGATTCTGGAATCCCATGGATTGAATGTCGAAATTGGCTCTCGGCTGTCGGGCTTTCTTCTCAGAGCTGTTCTTTCCTCTCGGCTCTGGCATTCTCACGTCTTGCTTTCACTGCTAGACTATCATCGAAAGCAAGAAATTCCAGAGCATGAAAGGCATCATCATCGCCCGCTGCCCTGAGAGCCTCATTCTGTTCCAGTAGTTGTCCTATCGTTAATCGTGTGGGGGCACTACCATCTATCAAAGAATATTGGTGACCTGGGAGAACGAGCCAATCCACTGGTAACTCCTTGAGTATGGATTTCAGATACTTCAGACTATCATGCATCGCATGAACATCTCCTCCGAAAAGGTCGGTCCTACCGCACCTGCCAAGGAAGAGACAATCCCCACTTATCACCACCCCATTTCCGATGAGGGTGACATGACCTGGCGTATGACCTGGGGTGCAATGAACATCAAACTCCAACTCACCAACAGTGAATCCGGTACTGGTCAATGCTGGATGTTCCCAACGGTCGCTATCTGGGCCTGTCCACCCTCGCTTTGATTCATGGTCATGAACCCAGACTTTGATACCGATTCCATACAATGAATCGACCCCTTTCGAATGGTCCCAATGGCTATGGGTCAACGCTGCCGATTCAAGATTCCATCCATTTGTCTCACATATCTTGAGCCAGTGTGTTCCCGAATAGGGATCCACTATGCATGCAGAGCCAGTATTTTCACATACCAACAGGTGATTCAAATTGTCCCAATCGCCCAACTGAGCCTGTATCACGGTCATTCCCTCACCAGACAACAGTACCTCCGCCATAGTGGTGACATGACGCCTCTGACCATCAATCAACCGCTCTGGCCCCTATGGGGCCACAAATATTCTGCACCGTAACCCTTCAAGAGGAGCAGGTGGGTGGATTGGGTGATGGATGCGCATGTGACATGGCGGCGGCCACTGGCCTTTGCCCTCATCATGCTGTTCTTGTTGCCAATCATCGCTGCGGCAGATGGACAGGAAGAACTAGAACTGGAAGTTAATGATCTACAGATTCCTGACAGGGGATATCTTGTTGTCGGAGATACCATTTCCTTCTCCGTAGCCATTCATAATTCTGGAGAAACTGCTGCTGCAGTATCCACTAACCCAACCTGCCCTGTTGCTTTCAGCATCGTCGCTGATGATGTGGTGTTGTACGATTCTTTTGAAGAAGATGGCTGCCGAGAACAGAGTCAGGGTTCCGAGGTTGACTCATTGCAATCACTTGAACTTGGAGTGATGAACTATACCATCAGTGAATTACCAAGGAGTGGAGAAATTGAATTGGTCGTCACCGCTCCTTCAAGCGGGCTGACGAATACCGTCACGTTATCAGTCCAGAAAGAATTGCAGATGCCAGAAGAACTACTGATGGAGGTCATCATCGCCGAGACTGTCAGTGGTGATTCCGTTCATGATGAAGTGGAATCATTGGAGGCATTGATTAGATTCATCAACATCGGTTCACAAACGATTGAACTGCCACAGGACGATGCCTGTTTCTTGAGGTTGCAAGTTATTGATTCCATCGACCGACTATCCAATATCAATTGTGCTGGAGGTCAGGAATCATTGGGGCCACATGCCATTATCGATGTAGGCTGGATATCTGTTGATGATATGTTGGTTGATGGTGAAAACCAGTTGAAGATTGGGCTTCCTGCCCAAGATGATCTCGATGTCGTGGTTTCATTCGGATATGAGAGTACGGGCGTGGAAGGTCTCGAGAATCTTTCAGCTTCAATCATTTTTGATGATATATCCTATGGTAGCGGTGATTTCATCTCCATGTCCGCTTCCATCAGCAACACTGGTGGAGAAGAGGTGCAGATGTTGTTCTCCTCCACCTGCCGTGCAGAGATTCACGTCATTGACCAGATCGGGCGCGTCGTCTATGACACCAGAGATTTCCGAGAATGTCCGGTGATGAATGTCAGCCACGAAATTGGTGTGGAAGAGTCAGTAGTGATTCAACATTCAGATTGGAACTTCTATGATCGAGATGGGTGTGAGATCGAGACGGGTACCTATCGAATGATTGTCGATGTGGTGGAATTCGATGTCAGAGGATATTCTGAATTTGATTTCATCAGCAATGGAGATTCAACCGATTGTGGAGATGAGATGAACATGGATGTCAGCATCGATTCAATCTCAGAGACAGGTGAAAATTTCATTGGATTTGAAGTGACCCTCCAAAGTTTGGATGTTAACGACCTCCGCTGGTCTCAACCATGCCGTCTAACGGTCAATCTTTATGATGAAAGTACAGGATGGCCAGTTTCACAATTGATTCAATCATGTGGTGAAGATGCTGGCTCTCGAATCCGCTTGAATTCACAACAAACGATAACCCTTGATGAGTTATTCTTGGATATGACAGCGATGGATAAAACAGCATTGAACGACGGCCGCTACAGGATTGAAGTGAGTACCAACTCCTGGCCATCGAGCAGTGGCGAGGTGGTCATCGATTGGCCATTATCCGTTGAAGAGGTGGTCGATGATGTTCCAGATGAAGAAATTGAGGAAGAGAGTCCTGAAGAGTTGCAGGGAACGATTGTGCATGGGCAATGGCAGTATGTAACCACCGAGGTAGGCGGTTGCTGGTTGTTCACAGATTTCCTGGGTAGAGAGAGCGTTCTGGCTGATTCTACCGCTGTCGGTCTACAATGGCAACCTGAAGTAGTGAACGCTGGAAATTACAGCATGGTACTCATCGAAGAAAGCCACCCAAGTTGTTCACAATACCAGACCTCATTCATCTTACTTGAGATAGTCGATGAATATACTATTCAATCCGAGGTCTCGGAATCTATTGAACAAGCGCCTGAGGAGAATTTGAACGGTGTCATCGAAGAGTATGGGGGAACAGTGCTTACCGGTATTGCTGCAGTCAGCATAACTGCAATGCTTATCGCTTTCATCACCACACACGAAGGAATACGTTTACCACTGACCGGTATCGGTCTCAGTCTGATGGGATTGATTGGACGCACCCACGAAACCAATGATGGTAAGTTCCAACGTGGACGCCTGATGGGTTATTTGACTGCAAATCCGGGCTGCCACTTCCGCGCCTTGCTCGGCGCATTACAGATGAGTAATGGGCAATTGACGCATCACATCAAGGTCTTGGAGGATGAGGAAAGAATCTGGAGAAGACCTGATGGAAGATTGATGCGTTTCTATCCATCCACCATCTCGATGGCCACCCCTGAAGATGAGTTACCTATTCCTCCTCTGTCTCCCGACCCGAACAGCCTACAGGGCAAGATTCTGAAACTTTTGGATGGTGATGGCCAGATGGGGGCCTATCCCACTCAGGCTGACCTTGCCATACGCTTGGAGAAGAGTCAGCAACTGGTCAGCCACCATCTCAGGACATTGCAGAAATTCGGCCTTGTGGAGAAAAAGAAGTTCGGTGTTCGCAACCGCTACAAGTTGACAAGAGAAGCCCTTTTCCTTCTCGAATCAAACGACCTGTGAGCATGAATCAGATGCACAACAGTTGAAGGGGTGCTGTTGCTCTCCTGAGTAGTATTCATATCAACACCGATTGTCGCCGCATCATCATGGATTACCTACCAGAGGTATCGGAGCCGCATTGGCAGAAGCGGTGGGATGAGGCTGAGATATTCAACTCACAAGCTGAACCGGAAGAGCCCAAGTTCTACTGTCTGGAGATGTATCCATATCCAAGTGGCAAGATGCACATGGGACATGTACGGAATTACAGCATAGGTGACGCTGTCGCACGTTTCAAGCGTGCAATGGGATTCAATGTCATCTATCCCATAGGTTTCGATTCATTCGGAATGCCGGCTGAGAACGCCGCTATCGCTGAAGGTGGTCATCCTCGAGATATCACTGAACGAAACATGACCAGCATCACTTCTCAGATCAAACGCATGGGTTTCTCATATGATTGGAAGCGTCAAGTCAAGAGTCACGACCCAGGATATTACAGATGGAATCAATGGGCTTTCCTCAAATTCCTCGAAAAGGGGCTTGCATACCGAGAGCATGCACCAGTGAACTGGTGTACTGACTGTGTGACAGTTCTTGCAAATGAGCAGGTCAAGAACGGGAGATGCTGGCGTTGTGGCTCTGAAGTAATGCAGAAAGACATGTCACAATGGTTCCTTAGAATAACCGATTATGCAGAGGAGCTTCTATCAGGATTGGAAGAGATAGACTTCCCTGAGAATGTCAAACTGCTGCAGCAGGATTGGTTGGGACGTTCCGAAGGAGCAGAGATAGTGTTCGGTGTGGAGGATATGCCTGATGAAGAGATTCGAGTCTTCACAACTCGTCCTGATACCTTGTTTGGAGCAACATTCGTGACTATTGCCCCTGAACACCCACTCTGTGAAACTCTGGCTTCAGGCGGAGAGTATGAGGCTCGATGGAAGGAGCTCAGAGATGAAGTTGTGCGGATGAGTGATTTCGATCGTGAGAAGGTACTCAAGGAGAAGAAAGGTGTCTTCCTTGGAAAATATGCAATCCACCCATTGACTGGAGGTAAGGTGCCCATATGGGCAGGTAATTTCGTCATCGCATCATATGGAACAGGAGCAGTGATGGCTGTTCCAGCACACGATGAACGTGATTTCGAGTTCGCCAAGAGATATGACATTCCCATCAAGAAAGTCCTTCTCGCATCTGAGGATGAGGACCCTGATGAGGAATTGAAGGCTGCATTCACTGGACTTGGGTGGATGGTCAACTCCGGAAGAGAAGGTTTCGATGGAACATATGGTGAAGTTGCAATACGTGCCATCATCGATGCCTTGGAAAACGAAGACAATGGCAAGGGGACCATACAGTGGAAGTTGCGTCCGTGGTTGATCTCCCGTCAAAGATACTGGGGGACGCCAATTCCAATCATCCACTGTTCTGATTGTGGCCCTGTTCCAGTCCCAGAGGAACAATTGCCGGTTGAACTACCCGATGATGTCTCATTCAGTGGACACGGGAATCCATTGGAGACTTCCTCGACTTTCTGTGAAGTAGACTGCCCTTCTTGTGGGAAGAATGCTCGAAGAGAGACGGACACCATGGATACCTTCGTGGATTCCTCATGGTACTTCATGCGTTTTGCTGACGCACTTAATGATGCAGAATGCTTCTCCAAGGACATTGCGGATTATTGGATGAATGTTGATTTCTATTGTGGTGGAATCGAACACGCTCAGATGCATCTCATCTATGCGCGTTTCTGGACCAAGGCACTGAGGGACCTCGGGTTGTTGTCTGCGAATGAGCCGTTCCAAACATTGTTGTGTCAAGGAATGGTCAATGCACCCGCTCCATGGTGTGATTCATGCTCGGTCACTCTGAATGTGGAACACTGTGATGCTCCTTGCCCTCATTGTGGAAGTGAACTTATTGAACGTAGTGCAAAAATGAGCAAGAGTCTAGGAAATACCGTGAGCCCTGAAGACATGATTGCCAGATTTGGGGCTGATTCCGTTCGATTGTTCATTCTCTTTGCTGCTCAACCAACCGCCGGCATGGATTGGTCAGATACTGCTGTTGAAGCAAATCATAGGCAGGTCTGTCAATTGCATGATATCCTCTCTTCGGTACTGGCTTGGGATGGAGAGGTATCTATCATGGATGATTGGATGCGGGCTCGACTCAAACAACGCTACCACGAATGGACCCAAGCGATGGGAATCTATGACTTGAGGCGAGCGGTGGAGATCTCACATTACGACCTGATCAAGGACCTGAACTGGTACCAGCGCCGAGGCGGGAGCAATCCTGAGGTCGGACGATGGTTGTTGGGGCATTGGAGCCACATGTTACAACTCGCTACACCTCACCTTGCCGAGGAATGGTGGCAACAATTGGGCAACGATGACCTCCTTGCAGGGCGGATCCACGAAGGTATGGAGAACATGACTGTTCAGGATGAGAATTCCATCGATTCAGAGACCTTCCTACGAATGGTTCTCGATGATGCAAGAGAAAGGAAACAACTTGCAATGCGCCACCTTGAATCCCCTCCTGCCAGATTGGTTCTGCAGACTGCAGATGATTGGAAAGTCGACCTCGCAGTCTCTGGTATCCGCTTCCAACAGGATGGTGGTGACATCAAACAGTTCCAGAAAGTCATCGAAGCCAAGCCATATGCACAGGAGGGTGAGATGCGCGGACAAGTCATCACCCTGTGGCGTAAGAAAATGATGCCGATGGTGTTCAAGTGGTCTCCATTGCATAAGGGTCTGTTGCTGAACGGAATCGATGAAGCTGCTGTCATCAATTCAGCCAAGGAATTCATCTCAGAGGAATTAGAGGTCAAATTGGTCGAATGCTGGCAGGCTGGAGGCGGTGAAGATGTAGGTGGCAAGGCTGGAGCTGCTTTTCCTCTCAAGCCTTCTCTTCTGTACGATTGATTCAATTGAAAGGAATGATGAAATATCATCATCCACTGACGGTTCCATGCATATTGCCTCCAAAGTCTTACTTGGAATTGGTGTCATCATCACAGTTATTGGAATCGTGATGTTCGCCATGGGTGCTGATAAATTCAGTGAATTAGAGGATTGGAAGCCCACGTTCTCACTTGAGAACAGCACTTCGGGAAACATCACGATCATCGATCTAGATGGTAAAGGCGAACTCGGCTATACATTCTACATGAAAGGAAATTATGTTGATGAAGATGAAAATGGTAGATACGATGCATGTGAGAATGCAAATATCACTGTCTCTCATGATGGACAGACAAATACTCTGTTCTCAGACAGCATCGCTGAAGCCAATGAATCCGAGAATAAATACTACGAAGAGGTAGGTGAGGGATTCAGCGGATGCAGCATTGGCAAGGAAGGTGAAGACAGTTCACTTGATAATGGATTAATCAAGATAGGTCGGGCTTGTTATGGTTGCATGAATGGAACCTCCAACATTACTTCCAATGTTCCTGTCTGGGTCACATATGATGACCAGAACATCGGCGAAGTGGTTGAAGATGTAGTTGAAGGTGGCTTGGGTATTCTCGGTGGAATAGGTGGATTATGCTGCGGGATAATCTTCCTGATCATCGGCGGAATTCTCGCTATCACACTAAAGGATAAGGAGGAATTGACGATGGGCATGAGCATGGATGGAACAGGGGCGGTCATGGTGAATCAGATGCCAGGACAAGTTGCTCAAATGCCCGGACAAGGAATTCCAACTCTGGGGGCCCAACAAACACAGCCAGTGCAAGAAAGTGGACCAACCATCACCCCTGATCAAGAGTGATTCCAACGGGGGGTGCTAGACCCTTGTGCGTCTAGACCGCGGCATCATCTGCGTATGCTAAATTATTAGTGTAATTCAGTTTATAGTGAATGAATAAGAGGTTGTTGAGTACAGTTGAAATACATTCAAGATTATGCCAATGTATGCCGAAGTACATTGATGACCGCCCTGATGCGACGGCAGAGCAGACCGTTTCAACTGGAGAATTAGTTGAACAAATTTACCAACCTGTACTGCAGGGTCAAGAATTCAAGGAACCCGATATCCCAGTATTGCACCTAATGTGGATGATCCTCGGTTTTTTTCCTTCAATGTTGATCGCTCCAATGGGTGTAATGGAATTAGTGGATGCTATTGACCAATCAAGCATCAAACAAATTGCAATGTCGATAGCGTTGACTCTTGGGGGATGTATCATTATTTTTACTTGGATTAGGAGCTACAGGATATATTCGCGGGAGATGGATGCCAAGCCAGAGATTGTTAACTTCAATAATAGGAATGCATGGAAGAGAGTGCGTGATGATGGTAATTGGATATTAACTTACCAATTAAACGAGGATGATATCCAATTAATTCTTACGACCCCCAAGGTGAAGGAGGTACTGTCGAGCGTAACTGTGGAAGGGGGAGCAGATCTTATTCGGACAGGGATTCTCAAACTAAGTTAATTTTGTACACAACAGCGACCGCGAACTGAGGCTTTGTAGACGCTTGCGCCTCCAGACTCTGGGCCAAGTCTGGGAGTAGACCCTTGTGTGT
>Ga0315334_10001144_pt1 | contig 16210 bp, 31 predicted proteins | sample M150034915metaG_FD_205555 | JGI IMG/M metagenome (GOLD analysis project Ga0315334, IMG submission 205555) | Ammonia-oxidizing marine archaeal communities from Monterey Bay, California, United States - M1 500m 34915 | ecosystem: Environmental > Aquatic > Marine > Intertidal zone | place: USA... | reverse complement strand
TATTACGATGGTCAGGGATTCATTGTAAGGAAAACTCTTGGAGTATCATCTGCAAAACAGATGGAAGGTGCAAGGATATGTTTTAGTGGTAGTGGGACAGCCGCAAAAAACATTGCAGACTATTTTGAGTTACATGGAATAAATTATATCCCTATTGCAGTAAAACCCACAGAAAAGACAAAGAATGTATATAAAAGGGGTGAATGTGATATGTATGGTACTGATAGGTCTGGTCTTGCATCGAATCGATTAAGTTTTGCTGACCCCGACAGACACATGATACTTCCAGAGATTATCTCAAAAGAGCCATTAGGGCCAGTAGTTAGGTATGGAGATCAGAAATGGTCAGATATTATTCGATGGACAATATATGTTTTGTTTATTGCAGAAGAAATGGGTATTAATTCAAAGAACATAGACAGTTTTAAGAATCATTTAGATCCAAATATTCAACGATTTATGGGTGAAAAAAATGGAAAAGATCACCCCCATCTTGGAGCTAAACTTGGACTGAGTGCATCTTGGTCTTACGATATAATAAAACAAGTTGGAAATTATAAAGAAATATATGAACGAAATGTTGGGCCGGATACCCCAATAGGATTACAACGTGGATTAAATCAATTATACAATCATGGAGGATTATTGTATGCGCCCCCTCTGAAGTAATATATATCAAGATGAGTGGGAATAAAAATATTTTCAACAAAGTACCAGAAAATAGAACAGCAGTAGATAATATTCTGCGAGTCAATCATGGCAATCAAATGAGATTGAACTTGATGGCGGATGCAAAAGCTAATATTATGATTACAGTTGCATCTGTTGTGTTTTCTGTTGCGATTGCAAATCTTGATAATGAATTGGTGAAATGGCCATTATTGACATTTGCATTTGGTTGTTTTTTTGCACTACTCTTTGCAATATTTGCAATCATACCAAAAACAGATTATCCAAAAGATATAACAGGAGATATAGATAGGAATTCTCCACTATTCAATCCTTTGTTTTTTGGACATTTTGCACATCTTCCAATAGAAGAATATAAGGAAGATTATGCAGAAACTTTAATGACTGATGATTCTGTATATAATGCTATGGCGGGTGACATATATGGACAAGGTAAAGTTCTTGCACTTAGAAAATATAAATTCCTCAAGTGGTCATACATGAGTTTTCTTTTAGGGATGATAAGTGCAGTTGTAGTATTTACTTTACAGGGTCCTTTCGGATATATTGTTTTAGATCGTGCATTAAATATACTTGATGTAATCATAGGTGAATTGAATTTTACTTTGGATGGAATGAAATATTTGTTGTGTCAATCTTCTACAGTATGTAGAAGTGGAGGAATATAATAAATATAAACTAAACAACTAATAAAAGGTTAATAATATGAAACATTTTAGAGACTTCATGAAAGATATTGAAACATCTGGTGAAGAAGCAACCACAGAAGAAGAAACTACAGAAGAAGAAGTAGATACTGTAGCAGATAAAGAAGAAGATGCTGATGTAAAGGCAGAAGATTATCAAGATGATGTCAAGGCTGCCTGGTATAAAGGAGATGAGGCTTATGCAGATCACAAAAAAGCAAATCCTCAAATGCACAAAAAAGCACCCATCAGGAAGAAACCGACCTTGAATATACCTAAAGGACATTTACCTAAAGATCAACAAGAAAAAGATCGTAAAGCCTTTTACAAAGAAAAGTAGAATATGAAAACTTTTAAAGAATCTGTAACAGAAGACAAATTAGATAGATATGTGTCTGATGAAATCAGAAAAAGAAGAATTGCAAAACATGTAATTAATGCAAGGGATGACATTCCAATGAGAATGGCACCTAATAAACCAGCATTTAAATTTCCCTCTCCATCAGGAGATATGATGATACATGTTTTTATTAGACCTCTTCGTGGTCTTCCTAAAGGAATGAAAAAGGGAGACATAGTGGCATATAATTATCAACTAGAAGATAAATGAGTATTAATAATACAATTAATAGACATTGGAGAGATTGGGCGGCAATAGTTTATTTGTTTCTTTGTCTGATTGATTTTTTTGTTGCTCCCTTGATATGGAACTTAATAATGGCAGAACATTGTGCATTAAGAGATTGTGCATCAGAAGGCGTGAGTAGATGGGAGCCATTAACATTACAAATGGGCGGAATGTTCCACATGTCTTTTATGGCTATATTAGGTGTAACTGCATGGAGAAAAAAAGATGAAGTGGATACTCATAACAATACTGGCTCTAAGTCTTAGTGGATGTGCAAAGCACAATCAAGATGACAACAAACATAATGATTTAGGTAGTGGCAGTAAAAAGGATTTGCCAGTTACTATCTCCTCCCTCATTGAACACGCGGAATATTGTAAAACAATTTATGATAGTGGTGGAAATCAAAAAGATGAAGTTGCATTTGAAGTAAAACAAGAAGACGGAATATCAATAATTGTTATTAGAGGTACGGCTAATGATGCAAATGTACTATCGGATGTTGATGTAAGATTAGTAAGTGATACACGTACAGGTATTCGTCTTCATAAAGGATTTAGAGATGCCGCTGTAAATATAATGCAAATAATAGATACTTCAACCACGACAGGAAGAAATACTATTCAAGGACAGACTCTTACATATCCCCTTGAACATACGGTACATGTTACAGGTCACAGTTTAGGTGGTGCTGTTGCACAAATAATAGGAATGTGGCTTCACAAGAGAGGTAAGAATGTTCAAATTTACTCTTACGGATCACCAAAAGTTTCTGATCAGGTTTTGCCTGGTGGACAACCCACTCATTGGCGTGTGGTTCGTCTTAGCGATCCTATCCCTTTTACTCCTCCTTGGCCTTACAGTCATACCGGACTTTTTATAGACAGTCAGACCTTAGATTGGGGTTCAGACAATGATAATGGTTTGATTTCCAAAACAGATGGATTAACTCATGCTATAGCAAAATATGTTGAAACATTAAAACAACATGAATGATATTAAAGAAAGAGAGTTGCTTAGACAAGCAATGGAAGTACAGTTTAGACATCAATTGTATCAAAAACCAGAATTTACTTTTTTACCTAGTCTAGGGGTAAGAGATATATTTCAAGGATTTGGTAATGATGAAGTAGGATTTATAGGATTTCTTCATTTAAAATGGATACGTGTGGGAAAAGGGGAGAAAGAGTGGTTGTCTATTTGGTACGACACTCCTGAAGAAGGAGTTGAGGCACAAAGACAGTGGTTTGAAGATGTTCCATATAATAGAGGTAAAATGATGCATTCAGTAATGCAACACATGAAAGATCAAGCAGAAAAAATAGAAATAGAAGAATCAGAAGAAGAGGAAAAAATAATACTAAATTAGTAATGGAAAAAGAAGGAACAATAACTGAAGACAGACCGAAGAAGGGGGCGATAGCTCGTGGATTCAAGAGAAGAAGAGAACCACAAAAGCCCTCCAATTTTGCTGTGATTTTACATAATGATAATTATACTACAAGAGAATTTGTTGTATATGTTCTACAAGAAATTTTTAATCGTCCATTTGAAGAGGCTGAAAGAATTATGTTGCTTGTACACAATGAAGGTTTAGGTATTGCAGGAGTATATCGTTTAGAAATTGCAGAACAAAAAGCATATGATACGGCTGTAGAAGCAAAAGATAATGATTATCCATTGAAAATAACAATAGAGGAGATAACATGAGTTTTAGAGAAATATGGAATGGTCCTAGTTTCCTGAATAGAAAACCTTCAGCTATTAGAATGGCTCAAAGGGATGAGGAAGGAAAAAGAAAACGTAAAGAGAAAGCTAAAGAACACATTAAACACGAACATTTTCGTAAAGATTGGGATGCTGATTTGTGGGATTGACAGCAAAAACAATATAATAAATACTGGAGAACACATGGATTAATTAAAGGAGAAGAATGAAAATAGGAAGAAAACTTTTAAAGTGGTGGTTAATATATTGCCTAACACTCTTGGGTTTCGGAACATTGTATTACTTTAACATGCACTCACAATTATATTATGCAGATGTTACTAAACTCAGTTTTTTGATTATTATCATTTTTATATTTACTTCAGTCTGGATTGGTAGAAAAACTTATGAATTAGAAATAACCTCTGTCATTGATGATAAAATTGATGTTGGGTGGTTTATTGCTGAATCTTGTTTAGCATTAGGAATGGTTGGAACAGTAACTGGCTTTTTGTATATGTTAGGAACCGCATTTGAAAATATAGATATTACCGATGCTACAACATTACAAGATGCTCTCGCCTCAATGGCAAAGGGAATGTCTACTGCCCTGTATACAACTTTGACGGGATTAATAGCATCGTTAATTATTAAAGTACAGTTGGTGAATTATGAAGTTGGTGAATCGGTATAGCCAATGTTTGATAAAAATAAATATAAATCAACTATCGGGTTTACCGATATGTTGTTCAATATTCTTGTCGGATTTGCTTTTCTTTTTATTGTAGCATTTTTGTTGATAAAGCCTGAAGCAAAAAAACAAGACTTTGAACGAAAAGCTGAATTCGTTATTGTCATGGAATGGGATCACGATGAACCAGATGATATTGATCTTTATGTACAAGATCCAACGCAAACCAAAGTACATTTTAGATTACCCATAACTAATTTTATGTACTTGGATAAAGATGATTTGGGATTTGCAAATGATATTGTTAAAAATGTAGATGGAACGATAACGAAAGTAAATATTAATAGAGAAGTAGTAACTATTCGGGGCATTATTCCTGGAGAATATATCATTAATGCTCATTATTATTCAGCAAGAAAATGGACTGGGCAAACATTATCTACAAATATTGACGACCCAGATAATTATGATCAGAGAAAAGGAGGACCAACAGGAAAGAATTTGACTGTAAAGATAGAATTACATAAAGTTGATCCTTATAAAATTTGGTGGATAGGGGAGAAAACATTTACTCATAGGGGACAAGAAGAAACTTTTGTGAGATTTACAATAGATCCAGACGGAAAACAGGTCGGAGATTTTACTTATGTAGGAAAAGATTTCGTGACTCCATATGGGAATATCGGCCCGGTTAATCCTAATAATAGTGAACCAACTGATTCATCTTCAGTTAATGAGTTTACAAGGTAGATATGATAGGATTTTTAATTTTTGGTTTAGTAGTACTATCTACAGTATGTCTTTGGTTGTTAATTGAAGAAAGAAAGAGTCCCAAGTTTTTGATTTGGTTTATTCCTGTACTTTTAGTACTTGTGTCATCGACTTATGTTACTTATACTTCAATATTGGGTTTCCCAAAATTTGGAACACCAGAAAAAGGAATGTATTTGAGACATTATATAGATGAACCAGACTGGATTTATCTATGGGTTTTAAGTAAAAATAATGTACCGATGTCTTATCAACTAGTTTATTCAAGAGAAAAACACGATGCATTAGAAGGTGTTAAGGGAAAATCAGAAGAAGGTAAGTTCATGATTTTAGGAGAAGATCATGCACAAGGAGGTGGAGATGAACTTAGTGATGAAGGAGGAGAAAGAGGTGGCGGTTATACAATTGGTGGTGATGTAAGTTTTTATGAATGGGATTTTACAGAAAATATGCCACCAAAAGTAGAACAAGAACGATAAAGGAATATTATGTTTAGATTTTTTACAAACAAAAAATGGTGGTTATGGTCTTGGCTTGGCTCAATGATTATTTTGGGATCACTTTGGGTTCAAGTAAAGATTGATGTAAAAATAAATGAATGGTTTGGTGTCTTTTATGACATGATTCAAAAAGCACTTGCTACACCAAATGCAGTTACAATAGAAGAATATTTTGCGAGTTTATTGTCATTTATTACACTAGCAGGAATATATGTTGGACTCTATGTTGTAATAAGTTTTTTTACAGCCCACTATTTGTTTAGATGGCGTACAGCAATGGTTGAATGGTATCATAGTGTATATGACAAAGCCAGAAAAATAGAAGGTGCATCGCAAAGAGTTCAAGAAGATACAATTAAATTTAGTCGTATAATGGAAAGTTTAGGAACATCTTTAATTGAATCCGTTATGGTTTTAGTTCAGTTTGTTCCTATATTATTTGGATTGTCAATGGGCATTCCAATATTCTTTTTTGGTGATTGGGAATATGGATTGATTACAGGTGCGTTACTTTGGACATTAGGCGGTACTGCATTTTTAATTGGATTAGGATGGATATTGCGTTTAGTTGGTATAGAATATGATATACAAGCAAAAGAAGCGGCATATAGAAAAATACTTGTTATTGCAGAAGATGATGGAACTGTTAGACCAAAGAAAATCGAAGACTTTTTTGATGATGTACGTAAAATTCATTTTTTAAGTTATATACGTTATCTATATTTTAATGTTGGTCGAATGGCTTACTTGCAAGCAAACGTATTATCAGCATATGTATTCTTAGCACCAGCCATAGTTGCTGGAGTAATGACTCTAGGTGTAATGCAACAAATAATAAGAGCATTCGGTAGAGTAGAAGGATCGATGCAATATCTATTAAAAGCGTGGCCTACCATTATTGAATTAATGAGTGTTTTTAGGCGTTTAAGAGAATTTGAAGCTAAGTTAATAGAAAATGAAAAACTTAATTAAAGCGAGGACATAATGACAATATTATCCAAAATTACTTCATGGTTATCGGGATGGCCGGAAGCTGTGGGGGGAAAATCAAATGCAGAAAAAAACTATCTTTTGAAAGAAGGAGAGTTGAAGAAGACAGAATTAGAAAAAAAATCAAAAGAAGAAATGGCTAGTTTTACAAAGCAGATTAAAAAAAAGAATAAGAAAAAGAAAAAAGGAAATAAAAAGTGAAAACATTTTCACAGTATCTAGAAGAAGTAAATTCTAAGTATATTGTTTCCAAGAACCCGAGTGACAAGAAATGGTATGTAATGGGACATGTTGGGAGAAACAAATGGATGCCAGTTTCTACTGGATTTAAAAACAAAGCTCAGGCTCAGAAGTGGGCAAAGAGTCAAGACAAGGTGGACATTGCGGCTCGTGGAGAAATAAGTGGTGCATAAGATGAAACCCTTTAAACAATATTTAAATGAATTTACTATAACGGGTTTGTCTACTATGTTGTTTACTGCAGAATCTCCTTCTAGTTTAAAGATTCCCATATCTTCATCCATGTATAAAAGAATATGGCCAGAAACAATTCGTGCAACAGTATTTCATACAACTGATGAAAGAGGTCTTCAAAGTCTTAGCAAACTTGAAGGAAGAAAGAAATCTATCTCTGCATTTTTCTCAATGTTTGCTCGTTATATGGAAAAGGGTATAGCGACATCTGGTGGAGCTATTGTAGAAATGGATGCTGATGTACTCATGTCCGCTTCGGGTGATATAATGAGTCAGGTAGATAAGTCTGGTAGTAGATGGACCACTATAGATGATATGCGAGGAACTTCACGTTATACAAATTTTGATAAAGTAGAAGATGATTTTCATGCTTTGATAAAAAAACTTGTTGTAAAACATCTTACTCCAATATTGCCGAGAAATCAAGTTCTAAGTACGCATGAATATGAACTTTGGAACGACATGAAAAAACACATGAAGGGTGATGGTAGATCATTAAATTTGCTGATAAAAGAATACTTTGATGAAATGGAAAAGATTATAAGAAAGCATTCTGATACATTCTATGGTGTTTTGTTGAGTTATGTGAAAAAAAGAACAACTGATGAACCATGGGATGAACAAGTAGTTAATAATATTAAGGTCAAAAAAGTTCATCTCTTAGAGCCAACTCAAAATAAAATTGATACTGCAAATCCCGACCGCACACACCCAATTGATGCATTTGATTTTATGAAAAAAACTGCTAAAAGATTATTTGGTTCTGTAAAAGTATGGGATCACTCTATAGATTTAGAAGTTTACACAAGACAGGTCGCAAAAGCAGAATTAAAAGCAATGGGAGTAAAGAAAAGATGAGAACTTTTAAGGGTCATTTGTTAAGTGAAGTAGCATGGCAAGAAAGTCTATCTACTATGTTGTTCGATTTACCAAGAGGAGGTATAGTGGATTTAAAGATTCCTCTATCTCCCTCTATTTTTAAAAGACTGTGGCCCAAACCCATTCGTTCAAGAGTATTTCATGTGACTGATTATGATGGAGTTGGACGATTACCAAATCTACAAGGAAGAAAAAAATCTATCTCTGCATTTTATAATATGCAACCCACTTTTCTTGAAGATGGAATCAGAACACATGGTGGTTATGTTGTAGAATTAGATGCAGATGTTCTCGCCGCGGCACCAGATGACATTTCAAGTGCGCCCGATACGGGAGGAACGAGATGGCTTTCCTGGAGTACTATTTTCAGGACAATGGGTGAGAAAAAATATCTCAAGAACATGGAAGATGATCTGAATGAATTCCTGATAGAAATTATTATGCAATATGCAGATGATCCTAAATTTATGCCAAATGTTAATAAGTCTTGGATTGCTCTTGGTCAAGAATATAAAAAAGATAAAAGAACTCTATATGAGATTATTAAAGATTATTTTGATGGTATAGAGAAGGTCATACAAAAACACGGAAAAGAATTACGTTTTGTATTTACTAATTATGTCGGTGATAGACATCAACCGATTGACCCAGATAGTGGAGAAGTTGAACCGTGGGACGAATTAGTAGTTAATAACATTAAAATTGTAAAGATTCATGTAGGACCAGAATTTGCACCAGATTTCGAAGAAGATGATGATATAGATGGATTTCCATTTAAGGGATGGGATGACTCCCGAGAGTTAGCACAATATATTGCACACACCGCAAAAAGAGGAATAAAGAAAAGATGAAAACAATTTTAGATTTGATTATTCTCAATTTAATCCAAATAATATTGACAATTGTTACTCTTTTGATACTCTCTTCTTGCGCTTCAGATACCCGCCCCCCATTATGGTTACGAGCAATAGAGACATTACCACCAGTAGAAGGCTTCAGTAGAGCAGGATTATTTACTATAAACGAAAAAATATATGTACAATTTTGTGATCCACAAGGAAATCAGATATGGGTGAGATATAATGAAGACAAACACACATGGAGACAGAGTAGATATAATTCTCAAGGATGTGTAGATGGTGAGAGAAGTACAGGACCAGTCGAATAGATAAATATAAACATGAGATATGACACAGATACCTTACGAGATTTTAGAATAAAATTAATGGAATTTGATAATCCCACTATCTACTGTGATATGGATGGTGTGTTAGCAGATTTCATTTCATTTACTACTAAAGTTTTAGGAACAAAATTTAAAGACGAATATTGGTCAAAACTTCCAGATGATATATTTTTTCAATTATCCCCAATGCCCGATGCTCACACATTATGGTCTTTCATTTCTAAACATGATCCTCGTATATTGACTGCACACCCTAAACCAGGAAGAGGTGCAGTATCAGTACGTGGAGCAGATGATAAAAGAAAATGGATGATGAAACATTTTAAATGGCCTTCAAGTAAGATTTTCCCCGTTTTAAGAGCAGATAAGAAAAAGTTTGCAAAAGATGGTAGAGATGGTAGACCCAATCTCTTAATTGATGATTATGCAGGAAATTGTGAAGACTTCAGAAGTCGTGGTGGAATAGCAGTACTTCATACAAGTGCTAATAATACTATAAGAGAACTTAAAAAAATAGGTTACAAATGATTCCTTTTAACAATTTTCTTTACGAAGAGGAACTATCAGAAGGAGTATATGATCCAGGTATACTCAAAGCATTCTTTACTGCGGGTGGACCAGGATCTGGAAAAACTTGGGTTACGGGACAAGCAGGACTAGGTAGATTATCCCCTTTAGGAGTTAAAATTGTAAATTCTGATGCTCAATATGAAAAGTTATTAGCTGATGCGAATCTGGCTATGACTCCTCAAAATATCTTCAGTCCTAGAGGACAGAAAATTAGAAAACGAGCAAAGGAAATGACTCAGGCTATGAGATCAAATTATACTGATGGTAGACTTGGTTTATTGATAGATGGAACGGGAAAAGATTTTGAAAAGATTCAAACTACTTCCAATTCTCTCAGAAAAATTGGTTATGATACATTTATGATTTTTATCAATACCTCATTAGATGTAGCACTAACTAGAAACTTAAAGAGGCCCAGAAAACTTCCCGAAAAAGATGTAACTAAAATGTGGAATGCAGTTCAGCAAAATATAGGTAAATTTCAAATACATTTTGGTCGAAAAAATATCCTTATTCTTGACAATAATGATGAAAATGATAATCTTATTGAAGGACTATTTGTTCGAGTAAAGAAATTAGTTGATGAACCAGTGATAAATACTATCGGAAAAGAATGGATTGCAAGTGAACTTAAAAAGAAAAAAAGAAAATGACTAGAATTCAACTCAGATATCCAATAGGAATTGCTATCTTGGGTTTTATGGGACTATTGGGAGGTGATATTATGATGACCTCTCTTGAAATTGGAATATGTTTTGCTCTTTTAGATTGGGTTAATGGTGGACATAATACTCCTAGAGGAACATAATAAACAAAGGAAACAAAATGGCTGAATATAAAAATGAAGAACCATGTGAGTTCATTTATCACATAACCGCTATAGAGAAAGTTGTAGATGGAGATACTGTTGATGCAATTATTGATCTTGGGTTCGATGTTAGGTTCTGTGGAAGAATCCGATTGCTCGGGATTGACACACCAGAGTCTAGAACTAGAGATTTGGCAGAGAAGTTTTATGGAAAACTCTCATCCGCCGCTCTCAAATCATGGGTACATTGGGCAGTCATGTCAGACAGGGACGACATTGAAATTCAATTACGATGCCCAGAAGCAGACAGTAGAGGTAAATTCGGAAGAATTCTCGGAGAACTCTGGATCAATTGTACTGCCAATGGAGAAGAATTTTCGGGTTGGACCAATCTAAATAAATGGATGTGTGAATCTGGATATGCTGTTGGATATCATGGTGGAAGCAAAGAAGAAATTGAAGCAGAACATATGAAAAATAGAGTGCTTCTTGAAGAACGAGATGGTATCAAATACGAAGAGAAATAGAATTTCGTTATATTATAAATAAAAAAGAAATTGGAGAATATGACCACATTGATTTCACCTCAAGATTTTACTTACATCACACACAGACTCCGAACCTTTTTTAATACTCTTGGATTTCTTGAAGTTCACACGCAAAATCGTCTTTCGATTCTTGCCGCATGTGAAGATCCGACCACAGTTGCTACTTACGATTACGCAGACAAGATTTGGCCTCTCCCCCAGACTGGTCAAATGTGGTTAGAATATGAACTATTAAAAGATCCAACTCTCAAAGGAGTCTATTGCGTATCAACATCTTATCGACAAGAACAAAATCCAGTAGAAGGAAGACACGATTTAATCTTTCCAATGTTCGAATTTGAAGCACCAGGAACTTTTGATGATTTAATTAAATTAGAAGAAGATTTATGCTGTTTTTTGGGTTATAGACCTTGTGTATATCCTATTAAAAAATATACTGAATGGCAAAAAGAATTTTATCAAAGCGGACATCTTAAAAACACAACTGATGAATTAAATCATGAACATGAAAAACTAATTTCAGAATCACTCGCACCAGGACAAACAATTTGCTCGGGTGTGGGATTTATTACACATTTTCCTTACTCTACATCACCTTTTTGGAATATGAAGAAAGAGAACGATTTTGCGAACAAATGTGATGTTATTATAGGCGGAATGGAAACTATTGGATCTGCAGAAAGATCCGCTGATACAGTAGAAATGAGAGAACAATTTCATACAATATCAGATGGAGAATATGCTAGTTTATTGTATGAATTATTCGGAGAAGAGAGAGTAGAAAAAGAGTTAGAAGAATTTTTAAGTTATGATTTCTTTCCACGATTTGGTGGAGGAATCGGAATAACAAGATTGATTAGTGCGATGAAAAGTGTTAATCAGAATGTCGAAGAATGAGTTGGAAAAGTGATAAAATTATTCCAATTTATAAAAATGGTTATGGTATTTATGAAGTATTAGCCGAATTACAAAAAGGCGAAAGAGAATTGAAAAAACAGGAAAAAGACAAATTGTGGAGTGGCGAAAACGGCAAACGCAATCTGTTGTTGGCAGAATAAATCTGGTGGTTCGAATCCACCCTCCACAGCCAGTTTGATAAAGAATTATTTATGAAAACATTAATTGCTAGATTTAGAGAGTACAATGGTAGCATTTTCACATTTATCAATGATTGCGTTTGTGATATTGGGCTTATCTATGGTGAGACTAATGATAAACTACAGTTCATTATTAGCAAAGAATCATAATGATGATCCAAATGATGATGTTGTATTTTACTGGCCTCATACAGCAATATGTTTTATAACTTTTTTTACTATTATACTATTTTGGTGGACTTCTTATCCGTTAAGAGATGTAGCATATTTTGCAAACGAAAGCTGGAATTTATTCACGTTTCTTTTATATCTTTCAGTACCATTTTTATTTTTCATGGTTAGTGAAGTAGTTGCTCCACAGCCCGAGTCATATAAGGACATAGAAGTAAATTTACGTGAATATTATTATCACAATCATAGAGTCATATTAGGATTAGCCTGGATGTTGCAAGTTATGCTTCTCGCAAATCTTTTTGTATTCTTTAAAGGAGAATTGGAATCTCTGAAAGTAATAGGTAGAGTCGTTATGCTTTGTATCATGGCTCCAATGGTGATAAGTAATAATAAAAGAATACATGAAATTGGTATGGCAATCTTTCTTATAGGATTCATCTATACTATTTTAAAATATCATGTCTATGCTGTAATTTAAGAATAAAGAAATATTATGAAAATATTAATAACTGGATCCAGTGGATATATTGGTAGCAATTTAATAGAATACTTAGAAAAAAATGTACATAATGTAGAAATAATTGGACTTGATTCTTTTTTACATGAATCTCCTCATCCATTCATAGACAATGCAATACTTGATGCAGAATTGCCCCTAGATGTTACACATGTGGTTCATTTAGCGGGAAAAACTGGTGTCAAGTCTTCTTGGGATCCAGAAGAAATAAAATCTTATTACGAAGCAAATGTACTGTCGAGTAAACGCATTTTTGATACTTACAGAAGACCCCCATACAAAAAAGATATTCCAATCTTATATGCAACTAGTTCGTCTGTAGATGAATTAAAATCTCCATATGCAATGACAAAAGCAATGGTAGAAACAATGGCACCACTAACCGCAATAGGAATGAAATTTTTTACAGTTTATGGCGGAAAGAATCCCAGACCAGATATGCTATATGCAAAAGCATTGAGTGGTGACATAGACGAGCTTACAGAGAATAAAAGAGATTTTACACATGTAAATTATGTTTGCGAAGCTATTCATGCCTTGCTTCTTTATGGAAAACCTGATAGAATATATGACATAGGGTACGGTAATCCTAAAACTCCGAAAGAGTTTTTAGAAGTTTTAAATATTCTGCCAACAACAGTTTTGAATTCAATTCCAATAGTAGAAAATTTTGATGAATCACAATGCACTCAAGCAGACCCAACAGAAATAGAAAAGATTTTGTCAACTAAACGACTAAGAGAATTAAACGAAAAAATTAATCAAGAGCAAGAAGAGGCATATCAAGGAGAAAATTAGGGTGAAAATTAAATATGCCATGTGTGTATGGTTTCTAATATTGTTGAACCATGTTTTAATGATAATAGGAATATATTATGCATCATATCATTGGTTTATTCTAACATTCATTGGAATGTTTATAATGGGTTTAGGTGGTGATATAGGATCGCATAGATATCTTGCTCATCGGTCTTTTAAAACGGGGCCAATAAGAGATTTTTTATTACAATTTATGGGAATATTAACTTGTGTAGGTTCTCCTATGGTTTGGGCTATGTTACATAGACAGCATCATAAGAATTCAGATATAGTTGGTGATCCACACTCTCCGAATTTAATTCCCTGGCTAAAAGTTTGGGCATGTGTATGGGTTCCTGAATTACCTCAACCGAGAGAATGTAAAGATTTATATAAAAATCGATTGACATTTTTTATACATAAGTATTATTTTTATATAATATCTTTAGTGTTTATATTGTTATATTTAATAGATTGGAGAATACTTATATTTTTAATATGCATACCTTCTGTAATAGTTTTTCATCTTACTAATTCAGGTGTGAATGTTATTTGTCATAAATGGGGTTATCGTAATTTTGATATACATGATAATAGTAAAAATAATATATGGGTTAATTATTTAACAGCAGGAGCAGGATTACATAATAATCATCATGCTAATCCAGATAGATATAGTAATAAGATAAACTCTAATGAAAGGGATTTTTGTGGTTGGATTATTAAAAGATTTCTTAAAACTTAAATCATTTCCAAAATTAGGGTGAAAACCAGCAACCCCATACATAGGTGTGTACACCTTTCTTTTGAAGAGAGTAATAGATTTATAATGAACAATTCCCATCAATTCGATGTTTCTTTTCACGCTAGAAACGCTTCCGAAACGCCCAATATATCCACACTTATCAGCAACGAATGGCACAATCCCAAGAAAAGAAATCATGGCATTAATGCCACCATACTACCACATATCATAGTCCCATGGAACACGAATTGGGAGTTGCTCACGCAAAAACCCCCCATAAAAAAGAATTCCACATATACAACATAAATATAGAATGAAATACAACACATGAAGAGTACAATTGAGAAGAGAGGAGAGTCCATGACTAATTACGACATGGATGAGTTAAGAAGACAAGGAAAGATTCCCGAAGAACTTAAAGAAGGCGAGTACAGAAAACATCAAGAAAAATTTGATAAAAAGAGTGATGAACAGAAGAGAATATACCAAGATTATAAGAAATTGAGAGAAGACAAAAAAAATGACAGATTTGATCTAGAAGAAGCGATCCAATCTATATGGCAGACTGAAGATGATTTGGATACTGTGCTTTACGCAATCATGGATGCTCACACAGATGAGCCCCCATCCAATGATGAAATTGTAAATATGATCCTAGGAATCAAAGAATTGCATGGAGCAAGAATGCAAAGACTTTGGGACATTTTCGAAGATTTCGTGCATGGTCAACATGACACTTTGTGGAGAGATATTAAAGATCATCAATCATCCGACTATGCTGATCGTTATGGAGAAAAATACGATTATCCCAGCGATGCGGTCAGTCCAGAACCAAAAGAATTAAAAACAGTTTCGATAAAAGAATTTACAGAACGCCTAGATCAGATGGATAATGGCGGAGACGACAATGGTAAGGACTAATTATGAGTTATTTATTTGAGCAATACAATTTGAAAGAGTGGAAGCTGATTTATCTTACATTACACAAATCAGTATTGACCACACCAGAATTGATAGATATGGAATTTTTCAATGATTTACAGAAATATCTTCAATCAAAAGCTGAGAAGACTGGTCTTGAACCTATTGATCATGACACTTGGATAAATTGGTTAAACAATGCAAAAAATTGCGGTGTTTCGGTTCAGATAATGAATCGATCAATTACTAACATTCGAGGTGCTGTTTTACCAGAAATAACGGATATATAAATAATGAATATAAATATTTCACAAGATTACTTAAAATATCAACGTGAAACTAATTTATACGGAAAGTTTAATATGCGTGAATTAATGATAATATCGAAAAGGAGTATGATGAGTCATCATAATGAACTAATAGAAAAAGTTAAAGAATATACTGATAATCATGAAAAATTTGTTGCTAATGGTAATAAAGCCGCTGGCACAAGAGCCCGGAAAGCTCTGTCAGAAATAGGGAAATTAACAAAATCACAACGTAAAGCTATACAAGACGTAAAAAACGCAGTCTAATGTGTAGTTCTCTAATCTGGATCGTTTCCGACAATGAAAAAATGGATAGAAAATCGGATAAGAATAATGAAGCAGAACAAAGATCCAAAAATAATAGTATTTCCCATAGTTCGGAGAGCAAACGAAGTGGAGGAATACAGAGAGAAGAAGAGAAAAATGAGTGGAGATAGTCCGCTTATAGGCCGAGCTTCAGAACATTTAAGCAAAAATTCTGCATTTCCGCCTGATTATGACGGGAATTCTCCAGAATGCGCC
>Ga0315334_10001142_pt1 | contig 16225 bp, 19 predicted proteins | sample M150034915metaG_FD_205555 | JGI IMG/M metagenome (GOLD analysis project Ga0315334, IMG submission 205555) | Ammonia-oxidizing marine archaeal communities from Monterey Bay, California, United States - M1 500m 34915 | ecosystem: Environmental > Aquatic > Marine > Intertidal zone | place: USA... | reverse complement strand
TAGATTCTTTGGTTGTAAAGATGATGATGATTTAGTTTATAACTATTCTGTAAATATTAATGGTTATAATTTTGCTGAACCAAGATTTTATTTTAGTAGAATGCATATGGTAAAACCATCAGCACATAGAAGTTTAGAAGAGAATAGGAAGATAAAGCAAGAGGGTAAGGTTGGTGTTGATAAGTTTATTGAGATGAGAAGTTATCAAGGATATCCATTTCATTTGATTACTCAAGAACAATGGGGATTCGACTTGATACAGGAAGTAGAATGAACGACATATTTTTAGCATTTGGAGATTCCTTTACTTGGGGTCATGGATTACAATACTATGATTGGATAAAAAATAGTAAAATGTCTAAGGAAGAAATAAAAGATTTTTTGTTAGAAGACCAACAATCTCAACATCATCAATGGGTAAATTTTGATTTTAAATGTTCTGCTGCAGATTTAGAATCTATGAGGAAGAGAAGATATACAACTTTACTTTCTAAAAAATTAGGTATGGATTATATCAGTAGGATAAACAATGGTGGAAGTAATTTTGGGAATACTTGTATGATTGAAACACTTTTACGTGATGATTACCCTGACAATAAAAGTAGATGGAAGAAAGCTAATCATTCTTTTAATAATGATAAATTAATGAATAGAAAAATTAAATTTATAATATTACAACTTACTGATTTAGAGAGAGATTATAAATCCACAGAAGAATTAAGAGTTCATGTAGGTGAGTTGGAAAACACTAGGTCAGCGATTGGTAGCTGGTGGGATACATATGTTATGTCTACAGAAAGTGCAGGAATATTTAATCCAAATAAGAAATCGATTCAACGTCTGAAACCCTATCAACAACGTGATGCACATAAATACTATCAACTACTTGATAGAGTTACAGAACTTTATGAAATATGTAAAAAGAAAGATATAAAATTATATGTTTGGGCATGGCCAGGTGATATAGGACAAGTTTTTCTTTCCAAACCATATTTTGTTGAAATAGAATATGATAATAAAAAATATGAGAGTTATGATAATTTAACAAATTTCTATCCGAAGTTTAGTCTCGGCAAAAAAGGTGGAGATTTAGAAGAATATGGTGTAACTGACGAACACCCATCAGAACATTTTCACAAACTTATTAGTGAAACATTATTAAATAAAATTAATGGAGATAAATAATGTTACATATACTTACATTACATTTAAGTGATAAGTGGGTTGATATTCAAAAGAGAGAGTTAGCTAGGTTTATATCAGAACCATATAAAGTTTATGCAAGATTAGGTGAAGAACCATTTAAGTTTAAAAATGGTGTTAAGTATAGTGATACCACTATAAGTTATGATAAACATAAACATAAGTTTGATGGTGCTATATCAGGTGCACAACATTGGACTTACTCAATGGGTAAACTTATAGATTATGTATTAGAGAATCACGAAGTAAAACTAACTGATAAGATATTGTTGTTGGATTCAGATGCTTTTCCAATAGCACCTATCTCTGATTTCTTAGATGAGAAGTTAAAAGAATATCCATTTGTATCAGCACAAGAACCAATGCATGAGTGGGATAGAGATCCATTATACTTGATACCTCACCCAATGTTTATGTTGTTTGAAGCTAAACATATTATAGAGGATAACTTAACTGATTATCTTAGAGAAATTATTCAAGATAAGAATAATAATTGGTGGGGTGGAACTATAGATTGGTTAGCAGAACATGGACATGATTACTATCCATTGACAAGAAGTAATAAGATTGATTTACACCCATTGTATTATGCAATTTATGATGATTTGATTTATCATCATTGGGCAGGTTCAAGGAATATGATTACTCGACCAGATAGACTTAGAGCTCAAGAAACAGGTGAAGATGTTGAAGATATAGCAAAAGAAAATCATGAAGTTTCAAGTCAAGTTTTTGAAAGAATAGAAAGTGAAAATGATATTGATAATATGATGGCACATTTGAAAGGTGAATATGAAAAATCTTGAGTCAAGTGTAACTAAGCAAGGAAAGTATGTTACTCAGATAATACACTTTAAGGGTGGTTATAGAAAAACTATAAGACATATAGATACAGATTCTATTGAACAAGGTCAGTTTACTAAGTTCTTTACTAAAGAAGGTAGAATGATATTGATACATGATCCAAATGTATTAATGGTTGAAGTATTTCAGGAGAATAACAATGAAGATTAGAGAAACAATGTTACCTGTATTGAAACCGCTTGGTGGAGAAGAAGAGGTATCAGCACTTAGAGAAGTTATAGAAAGTGGATGGTGGGGAAAAGGTCCTAAAGTAGCAGAGTTTGAAGAAAAGTTTGCTAAAATGGTTGGACACAAATATGCTGTAGCAGTTACAAGTGCTTCACATGGACAAGACTTAGTTATGAAAGCTAAGGGATTCAAGGGAATAGATGTTGTTAATCCTACTATGTCTTTTATAGCAACCGCTATTATTCCATTATGGAATGATTGTTCATCTAATATCGTTGATGTTAGAGAAGAAGATTTAAATATCGATCCAGATGATGTTAAGAAGAGACTAAAGAGAAATTCAGATTGTCTAATAGCAGTCAATATGGCTGGTGTTCCTGCACCTATAGATGAGATTAGAGAGTTCTATGATGGTTATATTATAGAAGATACTGCTCATAGTTGTTATACAGAGGGAGCAGGGTTAAAAGGCGATGTTGCAGTTTGGTCGTTCCAAGCAGTAAAGACAATGCCTTGTGGTGATGGTGGTATGATTACAACTGATGACTACGATTTATATTGTAAAGTAAAAGATATGACTTGGTTTGGTGTATCTTCTACTTGGAGTAGAGCTCAAGGGCAAAGTGGTAAGCCAGGTTATGCATGGGATTATCAAGTAGATATTCTTGGTTATAAATGTTATATGATCGATATTATGGCAGCAATTTGTTTAGAACAAATGAAGAAACTACCTGCTCACTTAGAGAGACGTAGACTTATCCAATCACAATACAATGAAAGACTGAATGAAAGAATACAACGACCACCACATTCAGATACAGTTCAGTATTATATTGCTAGAGTGCCAGAATATAGAAGTTTTGCTCCTGATGGAAGTGGTGGTGTAAGTGCAAGTAGAGATGGATTGATTGATTACTTAGGCAGTAAGAATGTTCACACTTCAGTTCACTTTAAACCATTACACAAGTACGGTATATTAAGACAGACTAACTACAGAGATTATCCTGTAGCAGATAATATTTGGGAGTCTTTAATCAGTCTACCATGTCATCCTGCTATGACAGATGAAGACATAGACTATGTTATCTATTGGGTTAATCAATACTTTGAGGATTAAATGAGATTATCTAACATAGATACATTATCAGCATACTTCGATAGACTGATAACAGAAAACATAAAGTTGTTTTTCTTTAAGAAAGAGAAAGACTTACAGAAGATACATCATCAAGAAGTTGCAATCGACATGATAAAAGAAAAGATATCGTCGTTGTTAGAAGAGGTTTATGAATCTGGTGAATATCAATATATTGGTGAGAAGAGAACTTTTGATTCAAATAGTATAGTAGTAGAGTTGGAAGATTTGGTTACTAACGATATTCATATTGGTGAATCAGATAGAGCTAGACTTAGAATTGTACAGATGGAAGAGAAAAGATTGAGAAAAGCAAATGAAGGTAGAGCTAAGAATAAGAATCAAATAGACATTTTATTTAAGGATATGGTTGAAGTAAAAAAATGAGAATCTTAGTTACAGGAGCTAAATCAGGTTTAGGTAAGTATTTGTCAGAACAACTTGAATCAGATACCTTAAATAGACAAGACGGAACTCATATCGCTTACGAAGATTATAGATATGGTGAAGAGTATGATTTGATAATACATTGTGCAAATAATGGTGATTATCAAACTTGGGGTGATGCTACCTACAAATTTTATAATGATAATATTTTCCTTACAAGAGATGTTGTTAGAATACCACATAAAAAATTTATACATATTTCTACCTATGATATAGAATACGATACACCATACTCAGCTTGTAAAAGAATTTCAGAAACAATTGTATCTGACATTTCTAAAAACTATTTAATTATAAGACCGACAAGTTTACTTGGTAAAGATATGAAAGAAAATACTTTTACTAAAATATTAGACGGAAAACCAGTTTATTTAACAGAAGATAGTGTAATGAATTATATTACTCACGAAGATGTTCTTAATGTTATAGAAAAAGAATATCCATATGATGGTATAGTGTATTTGTGTGCTAATGAAAATATAACATTGGGTGAGATAGCTGATTTGCTCGGTAAGAAAATTGAATATGGTGATCAAAGATGTGAACAAAAAAGTATTTTTACTGATCACAATACTGGCAGAGACTCTTTAGATAACGTAGTTAAGTTTATAGAGGATATGAAATGAATGTTTTAATAACAGGGGTAGCAGGTTTACTTGGTTCAAGATTAGCAGATTGGGTAACAAACAATACAGATTATAATGTTATAGGTATTGATGATTTGAGTGGTGGTTATAAAGAGAATATTCCAAGTAAGGTAAAGTGTTATTATCAAAATTTATCAACAGCTAACTTAGACAGTATCTTCGAAGAACATAAAATAGATATTATCTATCACTTTGCAGCATATGCTGCTGAGGGTTTAAGCCCATTCATCAGAAAATACAACTATCAAAATAATCTATTAGCATCTACAAATCTAATCAATCACGCAATCAAACATGATGTTAAAAGATTTGTGTTTGCAAGTTCTATGTCGGTATATGGTAATATCTATGACCCACCATTTTCAGAAGATTTAATACCAAGACCAATCGATCCTTATGGTATTGCAAAGTTTGCAGTTGAACAAGATTTAAGAGTAGCATATGAACAACATAAACTACCTTACACAATAGTTAGACCACACAATTTCTATGGTAGAAACCAAAACATATGGGATAAATACAGAAATGTTTTAGGTATATGGATGTGGCAAATAATAAATGATTATTCACCAACAATTTTTGGAGATGGATCTCAAGTTAGAGCATTTAGTTATGTTGATGATTCTTTAATTCCATTTTGGAATGCAAGTCAAAAGGATGAGTGTGTTGGTGAGATAATAAACTTGGGTGGTATTCACGAAATTAGCATTCAAGAAGCATGTGATACTTTACTAAAGGTTACAGGATCCGATTTACAACCAGAACATTATGAGATGAGACATGAAGCACACTATGCATATTCTACTTGGGATAAGTCGGTAAAGATGTTAGGGTTTGAACATAAAACAAATCTTGAAGAAGGTTTAACAAAGATGTGGGAATGGGCACAATATCAACCAAATAGAAAAAGATTTGTTTGGGAGAATTATGAATTAGATAAGGGAATTTATTCCTATTGGAAAAATGATGAAGACAATAACTCTTGAGTTAGTGGAGACAGATGTGCAGAAAAGTATGGTAAAAGATATCATTGAGAATCATCATTCATATGTTGCTAGCAATAGTTCAGTAGGTAGAAGAATAGATTGGTTGATATATCATAGAGATGTAGAGTCATTTGGTATACCACAAACTATTGGAATGGTTGGTGTAGGTTCTTCTGTTTATCCTTGCCCAAAAGCTATATTAGAATATTTAGGAAAGAAAGCAGCTGAGTATAAAGAACCTGAACATTTTAATACAATAGCAAATAATTGGAGATTTTGTTTAACTAAATCTATTAAGAATGCTGGAACACAAATATTAAAACAGGTTAGAGAACAAGCACCAGTAGAATGGAAGAATAAATATGGAGATGACTTAACTCATATTATTACATTTGTAGCTGGTGGAAATAATGGTGCTGTTTATAAAGCAGACAACTGGAAACTTATTGGTAAAACTGCTGGGTTAGCAAAAGAAAGAGAATCATTTTCAGTAAAATGGGATAGTGCTGAACACTTAGCGAAAACATTCATACCACCAACTGGTGAGAATAAAAAGTTAATATTTATAAAGAAATTATGAAGAAGATAGTAATAGCACCAATCTTTAACGATACACATCTTGTAAAGTTACAGATACCAAACATAATTAAATCAATTAATCCTGATTATATCCTATACAATGAGGGTATGTTCCCAAGTGGTCCCGAAAGTACCACCTTTGTTACTAACCACTTTCTTCAGACTTATACTTTAGATGGTAGAAGAGGATTTGATTATGAAGAACTTCAAGATGTTATTTCAGATGCACAAAAGGAATATAAAGATACAAAGATAATGTTAAATCCAATGGATTATATGTCTACAGATGCACCAACTAACTACTATGTCGGTTGTAATAACTTTAGAGATTTTGGAGTGGAAGTTGAAGAGGGTGATTTAATATTCCCATATGAGGGAGATGTATTTCATCACGAAGACGATGCTCAAATGATAGAAGATGCATGTAATAAGTTAGAACCAAATCAAGGATTGAAAACTATTTGGGTTGATTTTATAGCAAATCAATATTATGCAGAAGAGTCTACACTTAAACCATTTTTTAAAGCAGAGGTTGGTAGACAGAGACGGTTTGTTATAAAGTATGGTACACCTTATTTTTATAAAGAAGTATTGTTAAACTTTATGACACAAAAGTATGATATGTTAGAAGACTTAGAAATGATAACTTATCACTATGCTTGGTTCAGACCTGGCAAGTATGCTGATATGAGACTTGCACAATTAAATAGGGAGCATGACTATTGGAACTTCTTCTTGAGTTCTATAGTAAAAGTTCCTAAGTTTAAATACAAGAGAATAAGAATTAGACCACAACCACCTCTTGACCCTAAACTGACTCATGCCTGGATAAGGTTCTGTGATTTCGACCATCCAGAAGATATTAAATCACATCCAAACTTTATAGAACCACTAACTGAATATCAGATAGACAAAATATTAGACGAGAGTGAAGATTACTATGGCTAAAAATATTATATTCATTCCTTGTGTTCCATCTAAACATTTATCGGATGTAGATGATTATAAAGAGTTGTCTCTAAATACTTGGAGACACTATGCAAATAGAATAGGTGCTCAGTTAATGATAATGGACACACCATTAAGAAACCCCGACGAGATGAAAATTACTTGGCAGAGATGGTATGTTCACGATATATTAGAGAATAATAATATAGAATACGATAATATTTTTATGGTTGATGTAGATACAATGATACATTGGAACGCACCAAACATATTTGAAGAGTGTGCTAATGGTAAGTTCAGAGCTTGTGTTGACAATGATAACTTAGGTTGGTTGAAAGAAAGCATAGAGGGATATCAACATATGTTTCCTGATACAAGGGTAGATTGGGAAACCTATTTTAACTGTGGTATTATATTAATGAATAAAGAACACAAAGATTTGTGCAAAACTATAACAACATTTTATGAAACAAATGAAGAACACTTGTTAGAATTACAACACAAGACATTGAAGAAAGGTTCAGACCAAACTCCTGTAAACTATATGGTAAACAGAGATGTTGAGTTTGAGTTGATGTCAAAGAGATGGAATCTAACTCATATGATGAGGAAAGAAATATTAAACTATTTTATGTTTGTAGATACTGCTTGGTTATGGCATTTCAATGGATTTGAAAAGACTATGAGAACACAAGTGATGCAAGCTTATTGGGAAAACTTTGGAAAGAATTATGAAATTAAATAAAAAATATGTAATTGGAACACACGTAATGTTTTACGAAATAGATATGGTAGGTGAGTTTGTAGAAAGTTGCATAAATGCATTAGAGATAATAGACAATAAAGAGAATGTTAAGTTTCACTTTTGCCTAAACCTATCTGAATACTTTGAGAAGTTTGATACTGATACAAGAAGGGTTGAGATAATATCTAAATGGCATGAAATTATAAATACCTTAGATGAAATGGGTGTAGAGGTAGATACAGATTACTATGAGAATGATGATAAACCATATTTCATTGGTGATTATCGTAGAGATTTAAACTACAATCATTGTATGGATTATGATTTCGTTATATGGGGAGAATCAGATTGTTTAATGCCAAGAGAACTATTTGTATCATTAGAACAAGTTAGTGAATATGCTGAATCACAAGGTATAAACAAATATCTTGCAACATTTGGTGTAAGAAAGATGTGGGATGACAGTTGGAAGATACTACAACATCCTAAGTTTGATAACTCTACTTATCACGAGATGCACCACGATACTTGGCAAGACGATCCTTCAAGTATATGGTATACAATGAATATAGATGAAATGTATGAGATAAATGATGAGACTGAACAAGTGGATTTAAGAATGATTAGATCTCCAAGACTTGATGGTAGTGGATTAGTAATCTCTACAGACTTAATTAAAAATGGTTGTAATGTTCCACATGGTGTTTGGGCGTGTGGTGAAGATACTGCATTTCAGAATTTAACTCAGCAGATAATGGGTCCAGCATTTGTTCAGTTTATAATAAAGAATTTGTTAAAGGTTCATAATAGAAATCATCCACTTAAAAGAGAATATGTTAAAGGTGAGATAGGTATGAAAACTAACAAAGAGAAAAGAAAATCTAATGCAGAGTGGATGAATAATCACGAGACTTGTCAGTATAATTTAGACAATGTATTAGGACAAAATCAAAACAAATTTAAAAAATTAGGAGAAGACAATGGCTAAACAACGGAAATGGCTACCAACATTAGGTGAACTAATAGATAGACTTAGCATTCATCAGTTAAAGGAAGTGTTTATACCTGAGAATAAGAAGAACTATGCTAAAGAGATGGGTGATATGGTTCATGATATTGATATGATTCTTAAAGATCATAAAGGTGAAATAACAGGTGAAATCGTAAGAGCAATAGTTGTATTATCACAAATGAATGCACATATTTGGTATAATGAATCACAAGTTCGTAAAGGTGAAAAGGGTTCAGATAATCTTATGTTAACACATGGATTAAATGGAATAAGAAATACTGCTATCAATAAGATTATGGAAATAGTTGGTGGTAGAAAAGATTACAAAGTAGATTGTATCGCATCTGAATTTAAAGATTGGGATGTAAGTTGGTAAAACCATATATTGTTGAAGGATGTATAGTTCCTAAAGGTTGGGGAAACGAACTTATAATTGAAAACAATGAAATGTATTGTGGTAAGTTATTAAAGTTTAAAAAAGGTTGCAAGTTTTCAATGCATTATCATATGGTTAAAGATGAAACTTGGTATGTGGAAAAGGGTGAATTTATATACAGATGGATAGATACAGAAACAGCAGAAGTTAAGGTTGTTAGATTATATCCTGAAGATGTTGTTAGACAACGACCAGGTCAACCACACCAATTAGAAGCATTAACAGATGGTGTAGTATTTGAAGTATCAACACATCATGAAGATTCAGATTCTTATAGAGTATTTAAGGGAGATTCTCAGTAATGTTAAAAATATCAATAATAGGAAAAGGTAAGTTTGGTAGTAAGATAGAAGATGCTATCAAAGATAGTGTTGAGTTTGTATCACCAAATGATGCAGATTGGATTATCATATCTACACCAAATGATTTACACCACGAACACGTAGAGTATTGGTTAAGTCAGAGGAAGAATGTATTTTGTGAGAAACCACTAACACTTACTAAGAGAAGTGCTGAGGCATTGTTTTCTCTTGCTGATTTCTTTGGTGTTAAACTTTATGTAGATGATGTATTCCATTGGCATGATAATCTAATGATTGATATTGATACAGAAGTAGATTTTATGTGGTATAAGTATGGTTCATTTGGTGCTAATATTATTGACAACTTAGCATACCATCATTTCTACAAGTGGGTTGGTTCAGATGATTTTGAAATAGAAAGTATAACTGAAACAAGTTATAGTATAGATGGAACAATGGTTAACTTCAGAGTAGAGTTAGAAGATGGTAGAACTGCTACATTTGATTATAGTATATATGATTATAATGGTCCTCATTTTCATAAGATAGTTGATGGTTCGAATGAAATAGATGTAAAACCAAATAACAATCCATTGAAAGATATGTTACATTGTGTGATGCTTGATGATGTGAAATGGCCAGGTGGTGGAGGTCCAACTGTTAACTTTGAGGATAACAGAAAACGAACATTAAATGCAATCAAACTATGTGAAGCAGTAAAGAAAGAAATATATCCAAAAGTGTTGGTAGTAGGTGGTGGAATCTTTGGAACGACAGCTAGTGTAGCACTAGCAACATCAGGATTCAATGTAACCTTACATGAAGAGCTAGATAGTATAATGAAATGTGCTTCAGATATAAATCAATACAGGTTACATAGAGGATATCACTATCCAAGAAGTAAAGAAACTGCTCAAGAATGTTTGGGTGGTATGAAATCTTTTAAGAGGAAGTATGGAGCTAGTGTAGTCAATGGAGATATAAATCATTTCTATGCTATATCATCTCGTGATTCGTTAGTGTCAAGAGAACAATACTTAGAGTTTTTAGATGATATGGAATTAGATTATAATCTATACGAACCATTTTTTGGAACAAATTTAACTATAGAAGCGGATGAAGACTTATTTGATAAAGATAAGTTAAAAATACAAGTTACACAAAAGATGAAAGGTGCTGGTGTTAATGTAGTTCTTAACAAACATACCACTAAAGAAGATTTTGATGATTATGATTATGTTGTGATTGCTACATACTCAATGTTAAATGAATTGTTGGATGAGAATCAACAATATCAGTATGAAGTGATTGAGAAACCTGTAGTCAAGTTGCCAGAGTGGTATAAAGATAAAAGTGTAGTTGTAATGGATGGTCCCTTTATGTGTTTCGATCCATATAAAAATGGATATCATGTTTTAGGTCATGTGGAACACGCTATCCATTCTACTAATGTAGGTCATTATCCAATGGTGTTAAATAAACATATTGTTGGATATTTAAACAATGGAGTTATCCACAATCCAAAGATTACTAAGATACATAAGTTTATAGAAGCTGGTATGGAGTTCTTTGAAGACTTTGACAAGTTAGAACATATTGGGTCTATGTTTACAGTTAGAACTGTGTTAGCACATAGAGAACATGATGATGCAAGACCAACTATTGTTACACAAGAAGCTCACAATGTTTATACTATATTCTCAGGTAAGATAGGAACTTGTGTTGAAGCAGCTAATGAATTAGTAAGAAGATTACAACCAAAATATAGTTTAGCAGCATGAAGAATGTAGTTTTCATACCAAATATTGATTTAGGAAATGGTAGGTCTACACCTTATCACTATTCAGTAAAGAGTTGGCAGAAGTGGTGTGATAAACACGATGTTGAATTATTAGAGTGGACTGATACAATTATGGATCACAATAACTTCCCAATCATCTATCAGAGAGAATGGGTATTTGATATCATAGAACATAACGATATAGATTATGACCAAGTATTGATTATTGATGCAGATACTATAGTTCATCCTGATTGTCCTAACTTCTTTGAGAGAACTAACCACGAATATACTGCTGTAGTTAATAATGGTTGTTTCGAATGGGTTACAAGAAGTATAAATGCATGGGGACACTTTATGTTTCCTGATATGGAGAAACCAAAGGTATGGGAGTATTTCAATACAGGTTTTATTATAGCTAACAAGAAACATAAACCATTCTTTAAAACAATACAAGAGTTTTATTTAGAGAATGTAGAGAGATTGTTTGAGATTAGAAATAATGAGAAGTATGAGGGTTTAGCAATACCTGGCGTAGGACAAACTTGTGTCAACTTCTTGGTAAAACAACACGACATAAAGATGACTTACTTACCTGAGAGATTCAACTTAACAGATTTATTTAGAAAGAATATGTTACACATTCCTGAACATAGTTGGTTTAAGGATGAGTTGATATTCAAAGATACAGGATACATATTTCATTTCAATGCTATACCACAAAACGATAGACACGCAGAGTATTGGATGAAAAGAACTTATGAGGAGTGGTATAAATGAAGATAGCATACTTTACAGAGATGGGTTGGAAAGGTAAGATTGATAGAAAAACTCATAACAATATGAGAACAGAGTTTGCGTGGATGAGTGCATTAGACGCTGACCATTATAACATTAGTTCAAAGTTAACTCAAGACTATGACTTGGGTATTGTTATAGTTCCTAAGACAAATCCAGATATAAACCTTAGTAGAATAAGAGAACATTGTGATAAGATAGCAATTCAACAAGAAGGTCCTCATTGGTATTTTCAAGACTATTCATTATCACATCAGTTTCATTTTCATAATCATTTGATGGAAGCTGATTATATCTTCGCACATAATGAAAGTGATAAGAAATATTACAGAGGTATTACAAGTAAGCCTGTATTTGTGATGAGAAGTTTAATGTTAACTGATGGTTTACTACCAAGAAGTGAATCAGGTGATGATGTTATCATGGGTGGTAACTTCGTTAGTTGGTATGGTGGATTTGATTCTTATATGGTAGCAAGTGTATTTCAACCAGAAGCTCAAATCTATGCACCATCAATGGGTAGGAAACAGAAGATGGAAAGTCAGATAGAAGATATAACCTATTTACAATATCAGTTTTGGCAAGATTGGATAAATACTTTATCTCAGTTTCATGTTGGTATTCATTTGATGAGAACACACGCTGCTGGAACATTTGCTATGAACTGTGCTTGGCATGGTATTCCTTGTATTGGTTACAAAGGATTAGATACACAAGAGATATGTCATCCTAACTTAACTGTAGACTTAGGTGATTTACATAAAGCTCGTGAGTTAGCAGTCAGATTGAAAGAGGAACCAGGTTTCTATGATGAGTGTTCTAAGTTAGCTAGAGATAGGTGGGAAGAAGAATATTCAGAGGAACATTATCTCAGTCGTTGGAATAAATTTTGGAGTAAACAATGAGAGCATTAGTAACAGGTGGTGCAGGTTTTATTGGAACTAATCTAATAAAGAGATTAAGTAATAATAACCACGTAGAGTATAGAGAGAACATAATAGCTTCAGTAGATAACTACTCTACAGGGTTAGCAGAAAATGAGATATATTGTCCTGGTGTAAAATACTTTGGTGGAGAGATATCTAAGATAACAGATTATTCTGATATGATAGAGGATTGTGATATAATATTTCACTTGGCTGCTAAAGCAAGAATACAACCATCATTCAAAACACCAACACAATCTTTTGAAAGTAATGTTGTTGGAACACAAAATATTTTAGAGTGGGCTAGACAGAATGGAAATATACCTGTAGTTTATGCTGGTTCATCATCAAAGCATGGAGACATATATTCTAATCCATACACATTTACAAAGTGGCAAGGTGAACAACTATGTGAGATGTATTCTAAGGTGTATGATTTACCTGTTACGATATGTAGATTCTACAATGTTTATGGACCACATCAACTTACAGAGGGTGATTACTGTACAGTTCTTGGTATATTTGAAAGTTTATATAAAATGAATAAACCATTAACGATTACAAGTGATGGTGAACAAAGAAGAGACTTTACTCACGTAGAAGATATTGTAGATTGTTTGGTTGAATGTTATGGGTTAAATCAAGGATTTAATGAGTTTGAGTTAGGTAGAGGTAAGAACTATTCTATCAATGAGATAGCTGATGCCTTTGGTAAAGATTATCCAAGAAAGTACGAACTTGGATTACCTGGTGAAATGAGAGACACATTGTGTACAGATACAAGAGCTAAAGATTTATTTGGTTGGAAACCAACAAGAGATATAATAGAATATATTAAGGAAACCAATGAACAATAAAACATTAGTTACAAATGGTTGTAGTTGGGTTTATGGTGATAAGTTGAAAAATCCACTTGAAGATTGTTTTGCAGCAACATTAGCAAAAAATTCTTGGTTTGATCAAATGTATAATTTATCTATTAAAAAAGGTTCTAATCGTAGGATATCAAGGACAACAATACATTGGTTGTTAGAACACAAAGAGATGTGGGATGATATGTTTGTTTTGATTGGTTGGACTGGAGCTGTAGATAGACCAGAATTCTTCAGTCATATGCAACAGAAATGGGTAGCAATAAATAATTGGAATATAAAACCAGATAAGTATATAAAGTCAGAAGAAGATAAACAAGACAGAGATATAGCTGAAAAGTATTATGAATATCATTGGACTGAGTTAGGTTCTTTTCAAGATTATTTTAATAATGTAATACTTTTACAGAACTTTCTAAAGTCTAATAATATTAAATATTACTTCTTTCGTTCTTTTGCATTTGAAGACCCATATACAAAAAAACATTATGGTTACAATAGTGTTGTTCAAGCAGGTTTAGATGTTTTAAAAGGTCTTAACCCATTTCTTGCACACCCAAGTAAAGATGAATATTCAGATGAAGAGGTTTGGAATCATTATGTAGCTGCTGGTTGGATGCCAAAACATTGGAAAGATGCAATTGATTTAGAATTGTTTCCATCATTTATAAATTACAATAGAACATTTCAGTATCACATCCAAGAAAACAAAAGAAGTGATGGTTTGACATTTAGAGAAGTCTATCCAACACATCCAAATAAAAATGAACATGATATGTGGGCTAAACAAATACAAAAAGAGATAGAGGAACTTTGATGGAATATAAAATACTCAATCATAACGAAACTTGGAATCCAATCATTAATATATTAGACCAATCTCAAATATACACAGACTGGCCACATGAAGTCGTATTTTCAGATTTAGGTAGTATTAATCATCCTAATACTCAAGTCTTAATAAATAGAGGTAAGAAGGAATGTGTTGCTGTATATGGTGAAAGTTTTGCTTGGGGTGATAGTATGGATAGTCCATTCGTTGAACAACAAATAGGATTAAAAGGCTTAGCGGTAGATAAAGAGAATTATAAATATCAGTTTTTTAATGAAAACGGAAACTTTCAAGTTAGAAGAGATAATTTTACATTTAGGATGAATAATAATTTTGGTGGACAGTTGACACGAATGATGGATACAGATTATTATTTTAGTTGTGTTCCAGGTCAAGGAACTACCACCACATTATATGGATTACAAAATAGTATTGAAAGGTTATCTTCATCGTATGATAAAGTATATATTATTTTTCAATTAACATGCCCAGCTAGAGATTTTGGTATAACAGATAAAGATCCAATTTTGTACACGGAAAATAAAGAAAAACATCAAATGAAAATTAATATGCTTATTAAGGAAGCAAATAGAGTAACTTTAGAGGATTTTTTTAGACGTTACGAACAAATATATGCTAATAGATTAAAAGAGTTAAGTGAAAAATATCCTAATTGTCAGTTTGTTGTTTGGAGAAATTTTACAAGGTGGTGTGGTGCAAATTTTACTTCAGACGTAATAAAGATAGAAGACCTGATGATAGAGTATTATGCTGGGTTGACACTTCATGAAGCTGAAGATAATATAACTGCACCAGTGATGAGGGCGAGTTGGGATCAATTTGTAAATAAAATCAAGACAAATACTAATAAAAAGTATGTTATCGACCAAATAAATTTAGAAGAAGAGAGTTTACAGTTTATGGAGTCTGACGAAAATTTTTATGAGGGTGATAGATGGGGCAATACTGGTTCGTATCACCCATCACCAATAGGACATAAAGTATGGGCAGAATACATATTACGACATATAGAGGAACACAATGGAAAAGATTAGTTTTATCATTCCCAGCCGAGATAACCTAAAATATCTCAAATGGGCATATGAGGGATTAAGAAAGAATTGTAGTCAACAACATCAGATTTGTATGGCTGATGATGCATCAACTGATGGAACTTGGGAATGGATGGTTGAAGAACAAAAGAAGAATAAGAATTTATCCATTTATAGAAATGAAGGGCCAGATAGATTAGGTTTGACTGTATTGTATGATTACTTAGCAGAAGAGTTAGCAACAAATGATGTGATTATGTTCTTTCACGCTGATATGTATCCGTCTAAAGATATGGATAAGAAGATATTGAATAGATTAGAGAGGGGAACTGTAGTATGTGCTACAAGAATAGAACCACCATTACATCCTGATGGGCCAGAGAAGATAATATCACCATTAGGATTTGAACCCGAAGAGTTTGATGAAGAGAAGTTTGATAAAGATGTAGAACTATACACAAAAAGTGAATATACAGAAGGAGTATTTGCGCCG
>Ga0315334_10001139_pt1 | contig 16247 bp, 15 predicted proteins | sample M150034915metaG_FD_205555 | JGI IMG/M metagenome (GOLD analysis project Ga0315334, IMG submission 205555) | Ammonia-oxidizing marine archaeal communities from Monterey Bay, California, United States - M1 500m 34915 | ecosystem: Environmental > Aquatic > Marine > Intertidal zone | place: USA... | reverse complement strand
CATTCATCTTCTTACAAAATCATCTCCATGAAACAACTTTTAACTCAGGCTCGTGTTTTTGTTTTTGCTTGTGTTTGGATGCTGGGCGTATCCTCGGCGGAAGCACAACTCGACCGTATCTACGACATGAATGGGGAAAATTTCAGTGGCGCCGTTGTTCAGTCGAGCAAGGATGGTGTGCAACTCGACAAGGGAGGGATAACGAAGCCATACGAGGCCGGTGGTATCCTGAAGATCATGTTTGAGGGTGACCCTCCCCAGTTGACCAAGGCGCGGGAGTTTGCCCTGTCAGGGCAATACAATCAAGCTTTGGGCGAGTTGAAGAAGATAAATATCGAAGTAATTGCTCGCGATATAATCAAAGAAGACGTCGACTATTACTACGCCATGAGTGAGGCCAAGTTGGCATTGTCCGGGCAGGGAGAAGTGGACGCTGCTGCACGACGTACATTCCAATTTGCACAGAAGTACGGCAACTCATGGCACTTCTACGATGCTGGCAAGTTGCTCGGGGATCTCGCATTGGCGTCCAATAACCCCGAAAAAGCTCTTGACTTCTATCGTTCTCTCGAACGGGCACCTTCTGCCAGTATGAAAATCGAATCGCGTTACCTGCAAGGTCTGACCCAATTGAAGATGAATAAGGGGCAGGCTGCCGCTGCTGATTTCGACATGGTGCTTGGGCTCAAGAAGCAAACAACGCATACGGCTCGACTGCAAACGCTAAGCAGGGCCGGGAAGGCTGTTGCCCTGGCAATGCAGGGAAACGGTGACGAAGCGATCAAACTGACCGATGAGCTGATTAAGGAAATGAATCCAGCAGATGTTGAGATCGCGGCAAGAATCTACAACGCCCGGGGGGCAGGTTGCGAGGCTCGTGACGATACTGAGGGGGCGATTCTGGCTTACCTGCACACGCACCTCATGTTCTCGTCCCAGCCCGATGCACACGCCGAAGCGTTGAAAAGGTTGGTTGAGCTTTGGCCTCAGGTTGGAAAGCCTGAGCGTGCAACTCAGGCCCGGCAGGAGTTGCAGAACCGTTACCCCGGATTTTGATCGCCTTTGGCCCTCTTTGGGCCACTACTATTTGGCCATTCCCCCCTAACCTCACTTTTTTTTGTCAGATGGGTTCGCAGTCGGGGGTGCCCGTGCTGTTAAATGATGTTTGCTAGACTATTCTGTAGGCGAATGAGTTGTGTCAGGATTGACCTGAGTGCAGCCTCGCCTCCCAATCACTACTTTTCTCCCGGAGCGCCTCGTTGATGTTCGATGCTTACGGTCTGCTTCCCAAATTTGCGTCTATTTCCCTGCTGCCTTTTTCGCCTCACCTGTCGCGATCGTTGACGATCCCGTTGGTATTGCTCACGGCTTTGTTTACTTTCACCCCGACGCTGGCACAGGATGCGGCGAATGAGTTTGGTGATGGAGAGGACGAAGTGGTGGTGGTTGATGAGGTAGTCGCCGCACCAGCTGATGCTGGCGGTGATGGTCGCAGTAAGGCAGATCAAAATCTGCTCAGTTGGGTGTTCAACTCTTTGGGTTGGGGATACATGCTAATATTCCTTGCCCTTTCTGTGACCTTGGTTTCTCTGTTTGTTATGAACATGTTGGCCGCGCGTCGTGACACGTTGTGCCCACAGGAGTTGGTCGATGCCTTCGAGGAACGACTCAACGAAAAGGATTTCCAGGGTGCCTACGATATGGCCCGCACTGATGAGTCGGTGTTGGGACAGGTGTTGTCGGCAGGTCTGGCCAAGTTGTCGCGTGGCTACAACAAGGCAATCGAGGGCATGCAGGAAGTCGGTGAAGAAGAAAGCATGAAGTTGGAGCATCGTCTCAGCTACATGGCACTGATTGGCAACCTGAGTCCGATGATTGGTTTGTTTGGAACCGTTCAGGGTATGATCGAGTCGTTCCAGGTGATTGCACTTGGTGGGGCATCGCCCAAGCCCGCTGAATTGGCCGAAGGTATTTCGACCGCGTTGTTCACGACACTTGTGGGTCTCGCCGTGGCTATCCCTGCGATCGCTGCCTACAACATTTTGCGAAATCGTGTTTCGCGTCTGATGCTTGAAGTTGGGGTGACCAGTGAGAACCTCATGAGCCGATTCGAAGATGTCCAGCCTCAAGGGGAAAAGAACTAAATGAGGGTTGAGTCAAAGAAAGTCGACTTGGCCGAAGGTGACCTGACGCCAATGATTGACATGGTGTTCCAGCTGATCGCGTTCTTCATGGTGCTGATCAATTTCGCTCAGACTGAGTCAAATGATCGCGTCAAGTTGCCAAGCAGTCAGTTGGTGAAACCGCCAGAGGTGCCATTGGAATTCCCAATCATCCTCCATGTTGCGAAGGACGGCGAGATCATTTTGGGTGGGGATGATTACACCGCCGAGACGCTCAGGGTCGGGTTGCAAAAAGAGCTTGCAGTTATCAAGGCTCAGGGCAAAACCCTTGAAGACGCCAATGTCGTGATCCGAGCACACAAAGATACGGCTGCCGGAGATGTTCAAGAAGTCATTCGGGTTGCTCAAGAGCAGAAACTCCAAAACTTTGCTCTCCGTGTGAAAGAGGATAACTCATGAAAATCAGGAATCGTGAGGAAGCTCAGAAAGGTGGTTTGAACATGACCAGCATGATCGACATTGTCTTTCTGCTGCTCGTGTTCTTTGTCATGACTTTCAAAATTGTCGAGCTCGAGGGTGACTTCAGCGTTCGCATGCCTTTGGCAGGCAGTGACTCGGTGACGATGGATCCGACGGATTTGCCGCTGAAGTTGCGTCTCAGGGCCGATGAAAATGGCAAGCTGACCAGCATGTCGCTCAACGAGATCGATTTGGGGACCGATTTTAATCAATTGAGGGTTAACGTTGTTGAGTTGATCGAGGGCACAGCCCCGGTTGAAGGAGAGGATGGCCCCGAAATCGAGATCGATACGGATTACAACCTCCGTTATGAATACGTGATTAGCTCGATTACAGCGGTAAGTGGCTTCAAAGATGGCAACGAAGTTGTCAAACTGATTGAAAAGATCAAGTTTGCCAAACCACGCCGATAAGCTGTGATCCTGCTCCTAGATAATTACGATTCCTTCGTTCACAACCTGGCCCGGTATCTCCGTCGGCTGGGTGCCAAGACGCTTGTTGTTCGCAGCGATCAAATTGATTGGCAGGGCTGCCAGCAACTCTCACCGGACGCTGTCGTTTTGTCCCCGGGGCCCAAGCGTCCACAGGCGGCGGGATGCTCGGTTGATGTGGTTCGCCATTTGGATCCCGAAATCCCTGTGCTGGGAGTTTGTCTCGGACATCAGGCGATCGCTGTCGCGTTTGGGGCATTGGTTCAGCCTTGTGCTCCGCGGCATGGCTTGGCCAGTCCCGTGACTCACGATGGCAGAGGGTTGTTTCGTGGTCTACCGCCGACCATCAACGTGGGACGCTACCACTCATTGGCGGTTGACGATTCGACGCTGCCGGCTGAATTGAAGGTTACAGCGTTTAGTGAGGATGATGGGGTCATCATGGGAATTCAACATGTCTCTCGGCCTGTGTTTGGAGTTCAGTTTCATCCGGAGTCGGTGCTCACTGAGGACGGGATGAAGATTCTGAATAACTTTGTCGTGATGACGGGACGTAAAGAAGTGCGTCACACTCAACACGGTAAGACAGAATTGCGACCATCGGCGCCGAGGGATTCGACATATGGGGAATTGGCTTCGTGATCCTTGAATCGATCGTCACATCGGTCGACTTGAATGGGCAAGTCAATTTGGCGCCCATGGGGCCAGTCGTGGCCGAGAACTTCGGAGAAACGGTGGCACCAGAGCGTCTGACTCTACGGCCTTTCAATTCATCACTGACCTACCGTAATTTAGTGGCGACGCGAAAGGCGGTAGTGCATGTGACTGATGATGTTGGTTTGATAGCACGCGCTGCGGTTGGTGCACTCGACGTCGAAGAAATTTCCGGTCTGGTGCAACAGTGGCAAGAAACCCAGTGGTGGCACTTGCGAACGTGCCATCGCTGGTTCGCCGTGCAAGTTGAATCGATTTCAGAAGAAGAGCCCCGTGTTGGTATGGATTGTCGGGTTATACACTCTGAGGTACAGCGACCGTTTTTCGGTTTCAATCGTGCCAAGTTCGCTGTCATTGAAACGGCAATTCTGGCAACCAGAACACACCTGTTTACTCCTACTGAGATCGAGGCTGAATTGGATCGGCTGCAGCCTCTGATCGACAAGACAGGTGGGCGAGCTGAACAGACGGCTTTCGACTTTCTGCGAAAGACAATTCATGAACGATTCGCGAACCGTTGAATCTGATGCGGAAACGGGGGATGGTTTGACGGTGCGGATCAGCACTGGTTCGCGTCTGCATTTCGGTTTGCTGGATACGGTGCCTCCATTTGGCGGGGTTGGGGTCATGACTGAGGATCCTGCAACTCAGGTAATTGTCTCACCAGCGGATGAATTTAATTGTCCTGAACATTTTTGGTCACGGATCGGCCCGATCGCAGAAAGAATCAGACAGCGACTTGGGCAGACCGAACTGCCGGCATGTCGAGTGGATGTGGTTAGCACCGCTCCGTCGCACTGTGGACTTGGCAGCGGTACGCAGTTAGCTCTCTCGGTTGCTGAGAGTATCTGCCGCCATCAGAAACTTCACGTTGATCAATTTACGATCGCGAATGAATTGGCGACCCGCGGGAGAAGGTCGGTTGTGGGAACCCACGGATATTGGCAGGGAGGTTTGATATATGAGTCTGGCAGGGAGGTTGCCGGAACTGGGTTGAATAGCGTGCACACGTGTGTCTCTCTACCTGCACAATGGCGAGCGGCAGTGCTTCGCCCCACCGATCATGAAGTGAGTATCAGTGGTGAGCAGGAACGTGAGGAATTTGCAAAGCTTCTGCCTGCTTCAGAGGAATCCGGCAGCGAACTGAGGCGTCTGATCTGCGAGGAAATCATGCCAGCAGCAAAGCAAGCAGATTTTCGACGATTTTCAATCAGCACCCGGAACTACAACGAATTGAGCGGTCAGTTGTTTGCCAGTGTTCAGGGGGGACCCTACAACGGACCCGCCGTCACACGGGTGATTCAGTGGCTTCGTGATTTCGGAGTTCTGGGGTATGGCCAAAGCAGTTGGGGGCCGGGCGTCTTTGCTTGGTTTGACTCGCAAGCACATGCGGACAGATGCATCGCAGCGCTGCCGCAGAATATCGAATTGCTGACTCTGACATCGGCTCGTAATGAGCCACGATCAATTTTTGCTTCCTGACCTAATTTGAGTCTCGCTCGTTGGCTGTTGCCCTTGCTGCAGCCGTTGAACTCACAAATGCACTTCGGTATCGCTATCGTCGTGTGCGATTGGGGAACTGATTCCTTTGTAGTACGACCAGGCGAGCAACAGGACGGCACACCCAAAGTAACCCGCCACATACTCAAAAAGCGGTTGGCGGTTAGCAGGATCCAGCACAATGCTTTTCCAACTATCGGGGCCGTAAAGAAGAAACAGTTGGCTGCCGGGCAGTGGTGAATGAATGACCCCAAAGGCAGTTAACACACCTGCAAGGGCCATGACTGCCGCTGCCACTCGCAAGCGGCGATCAATCACTTTCGCTAACGCCCACGCCCACAGCAGGCTGGTGATAATGAAACCGCTGCTGAGCATACCCAAGGTACTGATGTTCTTCTTGAGCATGGTATCATCAAGGCTGCTGGCGTCGATTCCAGCATTCATGAGGGCCGCATCACCAAACATTCGATTTGGCAAGCTTAACGCCAGAAACGCTAACGCAGGTAAGCATGCCAAGGCCACGGCCGCATAGTGTCTGCGAGGTGTTGCCAGGAAACTTTGTGCGGTGATCTCCAAGCCGATGAACACAAGGATCGGGTACACCGTTGCTGCTGGTATGTAAGCGTTGATCCAGGCAAAGTAGCCCACCAAACCCGCGGAACCAATCAGCAATGCGGTGCCCAGCGTATAGGCTGCTCGACCGCCCATGGCTTTGTAGGCTGGATGTCCGATGTAAGGCGTGGTTTGGATCACGCCACCAGAAAATCCGGCAATCAGTGTTGCCAATGCTTCGACCCCAATGACCGTCCGGGTGTCGTAGGTGTCCCCAGCGGCGGCGGCACTCTCTGTGCAATCGATGCCTCCCACGACAGTCCCAATCGCAAACGGAAGCGCGATCGGCAAATAGGGGAGCGCGTCATCAAAGTTTGATAGCCAGTTGAACTGCCATGCTTCCAACCATTGGGTGGGAAACCACTGCACGCTGCCAGGTGCAGGGGGAAAGTCGTAGCCACTTCCGGGGATCAGGCACATGACATAAAAGATGATGCCGGCGACCAGCAGGGCACCCAGTGTGCCAGGTGTCCTGCCAGGCAAAGGGATTCGTCCCACCAAAGTTGTCAGCACAATGACCAACGCGATCATCCCGGGCAGAGGATGACCAAAGATTTCCATCAATGGTAGAAAACTGATCAATACCAGAGCAATGGCCGCCAACGATCCCAGCAATCCAGCTCTGGGGATGACGCGGCGGATAAGTTCGGTGAAGGGTGAGAGGGTGAATTTGAGGGCGCCGCTCATCACAATGCACCAAATCCCAATGTGCCATGTCCGATAGGCAGCCTCCTGCTCGCTGAGCTGCAATCCAAGGCCTTGTAGATAGGAAGGGCCGAGGATGAAAAGGACAATTCCAAACGTGCTGGGGGTATCCAAACCCAGTGGCATCGCTGTGACATCATCGCGGCCAGAACGTTTGGCGAGCCTGAAGGCGAGGAAAAAAAAGGCGAGATCACCAATCAGTACACCCAAAGCAGTTCCCGGAATCATGGCTGAGACCGCAAACTCGACGGGAAAGCCAAACCCGTGCAGCAAAGCTATCATCAGGATGAGGCCAGCAACGTTGTCGAGCATCAAGCCAAAAAAGGCATTGATGTCGCCGGGCCGAGCCCACCGGTAAGGAAGCCGACTTGTTGCTTGAGTATTCAAAAGGATTGGCCCAGAGAAAGAAGTGCAAAAAGGATGTTGTAATTGGCTTACCTTCACTGATCTACATAACCCTACAGAGGGGGTTGTGGCTGGGCAGGCGATTTCATTTTTGACTTTGCGGAAATTTTGGGGATACTGGAGACGTGCTTTTCGCTAGATGTACTGCGGACTTCATCATTTTCTTTCGCGTAGTTCATTGTGTCCGATTAGAGGACACTCAGTTTGTGAGCGTTTACACGCCCTGATTTTTGTTTTACTTGTCTATTCCCTAACGATGGTGGATCATTCGATGAATGCATTAGCACCAACCGCAACCTCGAATTTGCAGGGTGATGTGTCAGACGAGAGTCTGATCGCCCAGTACCGAGAAACCGGAGATCGCGGTCTCTTTGAGGCCTTGATGCGACGCTACGAGCGAGAAATGTACAGCTATCTTCGCCGCTATATCGGCAACGCCGAGATGGCGGAAGATGCTTTTCAGGGGACTTTTCTTCAGGTTCATCTGAAGTGTCACCAATTTGACCCCGCACGGCGATTTCGTCCGTGGTTGTATGCCATTGCAACCAATCAGGCGATTGATGTGCAACGGCGAAACAAGCGGCACCGCATGGTGAGTCTTGACCGTTCCTCCTCGGGAGAGAAAGACGAGCGAGGGAATAGCTGGTCGGAGAAACTCATAGGCGATTCCCCAGACCCGCATCGGGCGGCATCTGACCAAGAGAACAGTCGTTGGGTTCACGATTCCGTCGATTCACTGGGTGAGTCGATGCAGCAGGTCATCCATCTGGTTTACTACCAGGGGCTGAAGTACCGGGAGGCTGCGGACGCGCTTGGGATTCCCGTTGGTACCGTGAAAAGTCGGTTGCACGCCGCAGTGCAACGACTGGGGTTGCTGTGGGACGAAACCCGGCACGAAATTGACGAGTAGATGCCCATTTGCCGGGATCCCCGCTGAAATAGTGAACCCGGTTGAGTTTGTGCGCATAGAAAGGTTCGTTGCTCTGATGCAGTGAACTTTTCATGGGCATCGGAATTCTTTCCTCAACGCGTTGACCGTCTGGTGATGCACGAAGACCTGATCGGCTATCTGCTTGGCGCCCTCGAACCGCACGAAATGCGGCGTGTTGCGCAATGGCTGCAGGAAGATCCAGACGCCCGACGTCAGTTGGAGGAGATCGAGCGATCGCTGAAGCCCTTGGAAGAATCTTACGAACCGCCTAAGCCTCCTCCGCAGGACCTGATCGCACGGACGCTTTCCTCTTTGCCGCTTATGCCCTCCGAGGGTTCCAACGGGCACTTTCTTGCGTCAAGTGATGTTGATGCCTCCGATGCACTTGCTGGTGGGCAGGTGGTACTGCGCAGTTTGGAGCCGAGCATCGAAACGGTTCGAGGTCGGGGGCACGGGTGGACCGATTGGGCTGGCGCCGTGGTGGCTGCCATGGTGATGCTGGGAGTCATCATTCCTGCCTTGGCTGAAGGTCGATTTGAGGCACGCAAGACGGCCTGTCAGGATCGATTGCGGCAGTTCGGCACCGCTATCACAAGATTTGTGAACCACAGCCCTCAGGAAAGAATGCCGGCTGTTGCTGAAACGGGGCCTGAAGCCTTCGCAGGCGTTTTTCTGGTCCGTTTGAATGAGGCGGGCCTGCTGACAGACCCAAGCCTCCGTTGGTGCCCCTCTCTGGATCAGCCACCGCAGGTCGAGACTTCGTTGACAGACCTGGATCGAATTGTTTCGCTGGATGAACTGCATGAAGCCCCGGTTGACCGTCTGCGACAGATCCAGCAATTCTCTGGTGGTCATTACGCATACAATCTGGGCGTGGTGGAGGAGAACACTCTAAAATCACCTCGCTTCGAATCGCGAGCCTCGTTTGCTGTGATGTCTGATGCTCCGCAGGCGGGAATCACTGAACCGAATCAGCTGAGGAAGCTTGTAGGGCACAGTGCTACTGGTATCAACGTTCTTTACGAGGATGGGCGCGTGAGGTTCATCCCGCTCGCTGCGTTGGAAACGATGCCAGACCACCCATTGCTCAACCACCGTGGTGACGTTGAGGCCGGTGTCAGTGTGGATGATGCTTCATTAGCACCCAGTTGGCGTCCCCCGTTTGTCAACGTGCTTCAACGTTAGGCGGTTGTCGCAGTTTTACTGTGAACGACGGGGATTACCTGATTAGCTGAGCGGCGACTCCAATGGTTTCGCAACTGTGATTGATGGAACACGGCTTAACGCGTGATGGAGGTGTGCCGCGACTTGGACGCAATTCACTTGAATTCGCGAGTCCTCGATTCCTGAGCCGTCGGGAAATCGGCGGGAATCTCTGTCAGTGTTACTTTCCCAGTAGCTGCCCACTCGGCACCGCGTAGGAGTGTGGTAATGAATCCAACACATTGAACAGAATAGTCAGCGTGCCCCATGGGCGTGTGATAGACGCGCCCCTTTCCGTAGTCGATGGCCATCATCATGGGTTCGTTTCGCCCTGTTCCTCGCAAGTCTTTATCAGCATAAGCCGTTGCCAAGATCGTCATGTTGTCGGCCGGGCCACGGAGTTGTTGATACAGTTCATCTTTGGCGTGCAACCAAGTTCTAGGCAGCCCTTTCGTGATGGGATGATCCGGGTTGCGGATGACAATCTTGAATTCGTGTTGCGGACCATGCGAACCACCATTGCCGGGTGTGGTGTCCCGAATCGTTGCTCCTGCCTCGTCGATGTAAACGTAGGGGCCTGATTTCTCATTACGTCCGCCCCATCCACCGAGGCCGATCATCCTGTTGTAAGCCTGCCAGTCACCAAAAGAGTTGTCTGCGGCATGAATGATGACCAGTCCGCCGCCATTTTTGACAAAGGCGTCAAACGCCTGATTAGTTTCATCGGGCCAAGGAGCAGCATTCCAACCGAAGTTGTTAATTACCACATCATAGTTTTTAAAGTCGGGTTTAAAGTCCGGATCAGACTTTGGTTGGGGCAGGTCATCATAAGTCTTTCCATCATTTAAGGGGAATTCCTTGAGCAGTGCTCCCCCTTTCCAGGTGAACTGCGTTCTCTGAATATCCACAGTGAACCGTCCTGAATCCTCCAGATACTTCTTCATCAGGGCTGTTGTCTTGGGCCACGCATTGTGATTGTTTTGGCCGTCAATGATCAGTGCTTTTAGCTTTTCCTCCGCAGAGGAATTCGAGGAAAGCGATGCGAACATGGAAGCGATCAGGATGAATGAAAGTAAACGTAGCATGTCTGATTATCTCAATGCATGGTGAGGGTTTTTGCTGGGTAAACACAGCGAACAATGGTGGAGAACAATGGGCCTTGTGTGCGTGTTGTATTGCACGCTTGGCTGCTGGTGTCTTTCAGGACGCCTGATAGTCTGCGATCTTTGCCATCGATTCTTTTAGCTGGCCGTATAGTTCCCGATAGATTGGGAACAGTTGGTTGTACTGCTTGACTGAGGCCCGTTCAGCCGGTGTTTCATCAGCAACTTTGATGGTTTCTTTGCAAGCAGATTCGATGGATCGATAGGCTCCGTCACCCACGGCTGCGAGCAGTGCAACACCGAAGGCTGGTCCCTGTTCGACTTCCAAAGTCGTGATTTTTTTACCGAACACATCGGCTTGCATTTGTCGCCACATGGGATTCTTGCTGCCACCACCTGAGGCACGGATCTGCCGCACGGGGACCCCAAGTGACTCGATGATGTCGAGACTGTCCCTGAGCGCGAACGTGATTCCCTCCATGACGCTTCGTGTCATGTGACCCCGTGTGTGTGTGAGGTTCAAGCCAACAAAGCTGCCTCGGGCGTTGGGGTCGGCATGCGGAGTTCGTTCGCCATTGAGATAGGGCAGAAACAGAAGCCCACCACTACCCGCGGCAATGGCGGCTGCTTCTGCGGTGGCAGCGGCGTAGCGATTCTTGGGTGCGATGCCGGACAGTCCTTGAAGCACCGAATCGACCCACCACTGAAGAGAACCTCCGCTGGTAAGGTTTACGCCCATCATATGCCATTTGCCATTCACCGCATGGCAGAACGTGTGCAGTCGTCCTGTCGCGTCATACTGGGGCTCATCGCTGTGGACGAACATCACCCCGCTCGTGCCGATTGACGTACTCAAGACACCTTTCCGAACGACTCCGTTTCCAACAGCACCGGCGGCACAGTCCCCTGCTCCACCAACGACCTTGCATTGAGTCGTCAGTCCCAGAGTTTGAGCAGCTTCTTTCGTAAGTGTGCCTGTGACCTCATCGCTTTCGACAACACGCGGCAGGATCTGTTCATCCAGTTCCAGTTTGCTGAGCAATCGTTTCGACCACTTACGTTTGACGACGTCAAGCAGTAACGTTCCGCTCGCGTCACTGACTTCCGTGACGTAGTCCCCGGTCAGGCGTCGGCGGATGTCATCTTTGGGAAGCAGTACCTTGGCCAGTTTGTCGTAGTTGCTTTTTTCCTGATTGCGAAGCCACAGAATCTTGGGCGCTTGAAATCCGGTTAATGCAGGATTGGCCACCATCTTGATGAGGTTCTTGCGGCCTCCTGCCGCGGAGGTGATTTGGTCGCACTCAGCGGCTGTCCGCTGGTCATTCCACAGGAGTGCTTTGCGGATGACCTGATCCTTCCTGTCAAGGAATACGGACCCATGCATTTGACCACTGAGCCCGATAGCCTTGACCGATTCAGGCTTCAGCCTGGCTTTTTTCATGACAGCGCGGACTGTCTTGACCGTGGCTTTCCACCAGTCTTCGGGATCTTGTTCTGTCCACCCCGGCCGAGGTTGATGCAGAGGATATTCAGCATCTGATTCGGCAAGTACATTTCCAGCCACGTCAATCGCAAGTGTTTTTGTGCCGCTTGTCCCGATATCAATTCCAAGGTAATAACTCATCTCGCCTTTTTTCCAATCTCGCTACGCGAATGACGGTTTGAACTCGCGGCCACTATAGTGCGTATCACCGCTGGACTGTACCGCTCGCTGGCAAGGATTACCGGCGTTGCTACCTAATTAAAGTGATTCCCAACGCGGTTCCCTTGCCATCCCGAGCTTGACCTGTGACTGATACCTCGTTCTTACTTGACCGCCGCCGATTCTTTGCCGGAGCGATTTCAGTTGTTGCCAGTAGTCAGTTGGGTTGTTCCAAGCCGGAAACAGTAGTCGCGCCGGTTGCCTCTGAACGCAATGATGTGCCCTTACGCGTGCTGTTTGTCGGTGAAAACGAGGACAAGGACGTGATTTTGCGGGGTTGGGGGGCGGTCGCTGAACAGCCGCTCCAGATTGAAGTGGTATCGCTGGAGCGGTCAGAGTGCGGTGGATTGGAGGCTGCTGTTCTGGAGGGGGCGAATAAAGCGGACGTGGTGATTTACCCACTGGTGTTGGTGGGCGCGGCACGCCGCGGCGATGCTGTGGTCGAGATGACGACAGATGACCTCAGCCGGTTGGACTCCGAAATAGGACCGCTGTTGACTGCCGCACGTAATGCTGCAGCTCGTTATGGAGGAGGCACGTACGCCTTGCCTCTGGGCTGTTCATTGCCTGCCTTGATCTCTGAGGCGGAAGTTGAATCACCAAGTTCATGGGAGGCATATGACCGTTTGGTGGCTGAGCAGTGGGACGGTGCCGCTGCGGAACCAACTGCTGCCGGTTGGGCTGGGACGATGTTCCTTTGGCGTTCAGTCGGGGTGAAAAACTGGTTGTTCGATCGGGAAAACCTCGCTCCTCTGATCAACACCGAACCGTATGTAGAGGCTCTCGATCTGATGTTGAGAACACACTCGCGCTATAAAGAAAAGAACCGCACTCCGGATCAGATATGGTTGGCGGTTAGCCAAGGTGAATTGCAAGGTGGGATCGGTTTTCCGCGCCGCAGGTCAGGAGGCATCGAGGACCTGCAGTTGGCAGCTCTGCCTGGGGTAACCAACTTGTCAAAGGTGATGCTGGACCCGTTTTCGCCTGTGATATCCTTGTCAGCGAGCTGTCGGCAGACGGGAGTATCCAAACGCTTCATTCAGTGGTTTTGCGGTGGCGAGGGCAGTGTGACGGTTCGGAGTCGGGTCGCCGGGATGAGTGACTTGCGAGAGGATTCATTCTCGAGGGGAGCATTGACGGAATACGATGATTGGTTAGCAGGTCAGCTTCAGGCACCACTTACGCTTCCCTGTCTGCAGTTGGACCGCGCGGCTGACTATTTGATGGTTCTGGATCAGCAGGTGGTGCGGGCGCTGGACGGTGAGGTTACGCCCCAGGCAGCATTAGATTCGGTGACGGCCCGATGGAATGAACTCACGTCAGATGCGGGGATGGAAACCCAGATTCGAGCTTGGCGAATGGCGCAAGGGATGCGTGCTTAGTCGTGGAGGTGGTTAGTCCAAAAAAAAACCACGTGTTGAACACGTGGTTTTCAATGAGTGGTTTCTGAATGGAATGGGTCAGGAATCGCTGGCATCCTTGGAGTCCTCTTCGGTCTCCGAGCCACCATCATCTGCTGCGGTTGCGACTGCTGCGGTTTCTTCTTCCTGAACCTCTGATTCATCTTCATCGAAGGCAGGTTTTTCGGCTGCCCTTTTGACGCGGTCGTTCTTGCCGACAAGTTCCAGTATTGCCCTCGCTCCAGCGTCACCGAGGCGTGGTGTCGCCAGACGCAAAATGCGGGTGTAGCCACCTGGTCGATCAACATATCGCTCTGCAATCGTGTCGAACAGGATCTTGGCTGCCTGTTTATCTCCGATCAGCTGAATGACTCGCCGACGTGCAGTAACGACGGGGGCACGTGCATTGGCCCACTTGTGCCACTCGTCGCTTTTCCGCCACTTTTTCCATTCATCGCTTCCCCGGTCTGCTGTGGTTGCCAGTTTTTTGGCTTCCTCTGTGGCAGGGATCGATTTCTTGGCGATCGTGATGCACTTTTCGACGAGAGGTCGTACCTCTTTGGCCTTATGAAGCGTGGTCGTAATCCGACCTGCTACTTTTGGTGCATTGTCATCAAGAGTGGAATCTCTTTCGGTCAAAAACAGCGCGCTAACAAGGTTCTTGAGCATCGCTTTGCGATGGCTCGGGCTTCGTCCGAGTGTGCGGCCTCGTCGTCGGTGACGCATGGCATCAAGTCCGTCAAATTATGTCGTAAGGGATGAGGTAATTGCGATCTGTTACCGAGCCACTAAAACAGTGGTTGATTAGGTACTCGCATTCCAAGGTGCAGGCCGTATTGTGAAAGTTTTTCACGAACCTCGTTCAAGGTTGTGTCGCCAAAGTTGCGCACTTCCAAGAGCGTGTCTTCGGTTCGCTGGACCAAATCACGTACGGTCTGAATGTCTTCGCTCTCCAAGCAATTGTTGGCACGCACTGACAAACGCAGGTCGGCCAATGTCATGTTCAGCTTCGCTTCCAGCTGGGCTTCCGGCGATCCGGCACCACCTCGAGCTGCCGAGAAAATGCTCGGGCCGAGTTCGCGGTACTGCACGAAAGGATTGAGGTGCTTCCTTAAGATCTTTGCCGATTCCACCAAAGCCATTTCAGGATTGACGGACCCATCGGTCCAAATCTCGAGATTCAGCTTATCGTAGTTTGTTTTATGGCCGACGCGAGTTTCTTCGACCTCATATCGGACGCGTGTGATCGGGCTGAACACCGCATCCACTGGGATGATCCCAATTTCGTGATCGACTGTGCTGTGCTCGGTGCTGGGGACATATCCCCGTCCATTCTCGACGACCATCTCCATCATGAACGGCACATCGTCAGTGAGTGTTGCAATCACATGATCCTTGTTGATGACCTCAACGTCGGAATCGGTTTGAACATCGGCGCCGGTGATCACACCGGCCTTGTCACTTTCGATTGTGATCACTCGAGTTGCTTCGCTGTGGTTGCGCACCACAATGCTCTTCACATTAAGCACGATCTCGGTGACGTCTTCGAGCACGCCGGGGATCGTTGTGAACTCGTGCTGTGCACCACGAATTTTGATCTGTGTAACGGCACTGCCCATCAAACTGCTGAGCAGAACACGGCGGAGGCTGTTGCCAACACTCGCACCAAATCCGCGCTCAAAAGGCTCTGCGAAAAACTTGCCATAAGTTCCGGTTAACGAATCGCGGTCGACTTCCAAAGCGCTTGGAAGTTCCATTCCACGCCAACGAATATGCATCGTGATGATTACCTCAGTTCTGGAATACAGATGTGGGAGGTGAAACTGCTGGGGTACATGGGTGTCTGCCACCCTACATCGACCGGAGCGATCGATGAAATGATTTGCTGTTTGAACGCACGGTCTGGCGTTCTGGAAACTAGACTCGCCGTTTCTTACGGGGGCGACAGCCGTTGTGCGGAATCGGTGTGACATCTTCAATTAACTTCACATTCAAGCCGGCTGCTTGAAGTGAGGTGATTGCGCTTTCCCTGCCTGAGCCAGGGCCTTTGACGCGAACCTCGACATCCCGCATCCCAAATTTCGATGCTTTCTCAGCGGCCTGCTGGGCGGCACATTGACCAGCAAATGGCGTGCTTTTTCGGCTTCCTTTGAAACCGCTCGTACCAGCACTGGCCCAACAAAGCGTATCGCCTTTGGGATCCGTAATCGTCACGGTTGTGTTGTTAAAGGTCGCGTGAACGTGTGCAATGCCGTTGGAGACATTGCGACGAACGCGTTTCTTTTTATTTGACTTTGCCACAGCAAAGGGTCTCTGGAAAATTGGAAATCGGGATGTAAGAAACAGTGTGGAATGCGAATTAACGCAAGTCCTTGACGCCTTTTTTGCCGGCAACCGTCTTCCGCGGGCCTTTACGGGTGCGAGCATTGGTCTTGGTACGCTGACCACGAACCGGCAAGCCATTGCGATGACGCATTCCGCGATATGACCTGATGTCTCGCAACCGCCCCACGTTTTGAGCCAATTGGCGACGCAGCGGCCCTTCGACCGTGTAATCACGCTCCAGCAATGCAGCAATCCGACCGAGTTCATCCTCATGGATGTCACTTGCCGCTCTCGCGGGGTCAATTCCCAATTTCTCACAAACCTCCCGAGCACTATGCAGTCCAATGCCATAGAGGTAGGTGAGCGAATATTGAATTTGTTTGTCGTTTGGAATATCGACGCCCATCAAACGGGGCATAACCGGACTCCGGTGAGAAGGTCTATTATTATTGGGGCAAAGGAAAAGCGGCCTTCGGTAGCAAAACGGCCAACGCTTCGACTAACAATCCAGAAATATACCGACCGGCCCCCTATTTGCTCAATGGGGACAGGGCATCATTTTCTGCAAGAATTT
>Ga0315334_10001138_pt1 | contig 16258 bp, 20 predicted proteins | sample M150034915metaG_FD_205555 | JGI IMG/M metagenome (GOLD analysis project Ga0315334, IMG submission 205555) | Ammonia-oxidizing marine archaeal communities from Monterey Bay, California, United States - M1 500m 34915 | ecosystem: Environmental > Aquatic > Marine > Intertidal zone | place: USA... | reverse complement strand
TTCTTTCTTTTTGAAGCCGTAAATATATCTGCGAGAGTATTGGCAATATGCTGAAGATCGTGACCAGGGATATCCACCACTACGAAATCTTCGTTCGCAAACACCTCGCCCTGATTCCCAATATTCGCGAGATGCATTCCAACGTAGCCATTACCCGCATCAAGGACACCACCGAATTGCCGCTGGATATGGAATAAATGGAAAAGGGGCTAGAGCTTGAGGTATCCCCGTCATACGCATCAACCACCGACAATTTGCTATATATACTGCTTGGGGGTATCTCAGACTTCGACCGCTTGGTATCAGTCGTAGAACGCGGGAGCCAGATTCAGGGTTTCGGCGAGTTGCTGGTTGTGTTCGATCCAGAACGTGGCATCGGTTGATTGGATCAGCGCCTCCACTTTATCCATCGATCTCAAGGTTTCTTCGGCGTCGGTATTGAATACCGGGGTGCGGCGCAGTTCTCTGCTCGCCTCAAAATGATACAGATCACCAGACAGGATCAATGGACCAAAATTGCTCAGTTCCAGGTATAGAGCCTGATGTCCGGGAGTATGTCCTGGAGCAGAAATAATTTTCACGCTGCCGTCGCCGAAAACATCGTGATCCCCATTCAGGGTTCGGCGATTTGCGTCTATGAGATCGACATACAATTCCGGTCGAAACACCGGGTTATCTTCCGCATGCTCGAAGGCAGCGACGGCTTCGGTTTCCTGAATCAGCAAGGTGGCTTGGCTGAAGGCGTTGGCGGCGCCGACATGGTCGTAGTGCATATGTGAGAAGGCGACGAAATCTATGTCTGCCGCACTAATATCCATGGCGGCAAGCTGATCCAGAAACGATTCCTCGTAGCGAGTATTTCCGTCAGTCCTGCCTACATCCGTGAGCGGCAGGCCGGCGTCCCAGACCATAAGATGCTCATTATGCTGAATCAGGTAACAGGGCACGAATAATTCTCGTACCGGGGTTTCTTCATTGCTCAGGCCGAAGGCGCTGATATCGGCAAACGACAGGTGCCCACATTCGAATATGGTGAGTTTCAGTTCGGCGTGAAGCGTAGTTGATGTCAGTAAGAGTAGGAGGGCCAAAAATCTAGACATGGGATTTTCTCTTTTCTATCGGCAGTATGGGATTACGCGAAAGACTGGCTGCAGCCGTAGCTGTAGTGTCAACGGTTACTGTCGGAGTATACTCCAACAGCAATTGCCGGCAACTGTGATCACGCCGGCCTCGAGACCATGCCCGAGATTTTTCTACCTTGTCCACCTGTCTGCCCAAGCAAATATCCCGTCCCTCAGCCTGGTTAGGCCGGGACATGCGCAAAGATCCGTCGCAGTGGTTTTATCAACTGACGGCAGAAGATGTGGAGGATCTGGAAAACGCCGCGCTACATTACCTGTCCCTGGCGCGTGATATCGGTGAGATCCAGCAGGAAGACTTTCCCCTCATTCATTTCCGGCAGCACCTGGGGAATTTAAAAGAAAAATTGTTAACCGGCGTGGGGGTGGAATTGATTCGAGGCCTGCCTGTCGAATCTTACGACATGGAATTTGTTGCTACCATCTTCTGTGGAATCGGCGCACATCTGGGCAGCGCTCGATCACAGAATGCACAGGGTCATATACTGGGGCATGTCAGAGATGTCGGCCTCGATGCTAGTGATGTCAGTACCCGCATCTATCAAACCTCGGTGCGGCAAACCTTTCATACCGATTCCGCCGACGTGGTCGGCCTGCTGTGCCTGCGGGCGGCCAAAAAAGGCGGTGAATCCCTGTTAGTTAGCGCCGAAACACTCTATAACCAGATGCAGCAGCAGCGCCCCGATCTGCTGCCATTGTTGTTTGATGTCGTCGCTACAGATCGTCGCGGAGAAGTACCGGCAGGGGAGAAATCTTTTTTTGAGATCCCGGTGCTCAGTTGGTTCGAAGGATTCTTGACTGTTCAATATCAACGTCAGTATGTGGATAGCGCCCAGCGCTTTGCCGAAGCCCCGCAACTAAGCAAAAAGCACATCGAGGCACTGGATTACTTCGACCAGTTAGCCAACGACCCCGAATTGCATTTCTCCATGAAACTGCAAGCGGGAGATATGCAGTTCGTGTACAACCACTCCCAGCTTCACGATCGCACCGATTTCACAGATTGGCCCGATTCAGACAAGCGTCGGCATTTGCTGAGGCTGTGGTTATCTATTGAAGGCGATAGACCATTGCCGGAGTCATTTCGAGCGAGATATGGATCCATAGACGTTGGACGGCGTGGCGGCATCGTCACCGAGCACACCAGTTTGCATGTGAGTCTGGATTAGGCCGGGTATTGGAATCTTCACGCCGATACTAATCTACACCGCAGTTAATTCTGCCCGCTTGCGAGATGCGAAACTGGCAGAAGCACGCCAGGAAAAATTTTGCACTCGCGCGCTCAAAATTGGCTGGACTGATCCCGATAGATATCGACAAATCGCTTCAGGATCAGCTGTGCCTCTGGAGTGTGCTCGTTTTCCACGGCCTCGATTAAATCCTGCGCGGATTCCGGTGGAAAATAACCATAGCCCTTGTAGACGTGTATACGCACGATGAATCCCCTGGCGTCGCCTTCGGGGTGAAACTGCGTCGCATAGATATTGCGCTTTAATCGAAACATCTGCACCGGACTGGTGGAATTGGTCGCCAACAGGACGCTGCCAGCTGGCACCGAATCGCAGGCTTCCTTATGCCCACAAAGCACCCGGAAGGAATCAGGGAATCCCGACAGCAGGGGATCTTGCTTACCGGCGTCCGTGAGGCTCACGTCTACACCACCCACTGGCTCGCCGTATTTCCTGGAGATGTTGGCGCCGCAATAGCTACCCAGCAAACCACTACCCGAGCAGCATCCCAGGAATGGAAAATCCCGTTCCACAATGTCGTCAAATAGTTTGTTGAAATCCGCTTCGATCGTGCGCTGGATTTCGCTTTTCTCGGCGCCGGGTGTGCTGACGTTAAAAGGGCTTCCGCCCACGATAATAGCCCCAATCTCATCCAGGTCGATGTCAGGCAAGCCGATTTTTTCAGCTCGCAGGCGGGTGACTTCATCGTCGGTCAATCCGCCGTAGAATTTGATGGTCTCAAATTCGTTGTCAGCGGTTTCATCTTCTGGGCGCAGTTGAATGATGAGAAATGGTTTCGACATCTGTTACCAGCTCCAAAATAGTCTGTGCAAGCAAGCTCAAGTCCTGAACTGATGACAAGCTGGCTGGCAGAATGAGCACGAGACTCGCACTTTTTCGGTGTGCCTAATTCAAAAAAACCATCGCAAAGGCAACGGCAGCCACGAGAGCATAGAGTACTTTCGATCACCAGAACATGACACTATCCATAGAGAGTTTGAGATTTAGCTCTGCCAAATTCGTCTGATGCGCCAGGCTCTCACCAATTTTACCACTGGCTTCGGCACTTACCAGCACCTGCGCTAAAGCCTGATTGGGAAGCAGACCGCTAGCGGCCAGGGCGGTGCTCAGGGATTGACCATCTTGCACGGCTGTTATCGCCTTTGCGGTGGCGTTTCTGTAACTCGGTGCCGATATCAGACCCTACATCGCTTGCAAGGCTGTAGCGGCATCCACCCCTGCGGCCAGTTGCCAGCCGAGTAGATCAAGCCAGTGGATAGCGATACTCGCAGAGATCATTGTGCTCAGCTCCCGGATCTGCTGTGGGGACAGGGGTGGATATTTGTGGGCTGATTTCACAGAGTCGCGGGTCGCCGGCTTAACTTGCTATTAATTGGAGCATCGATTCGTCGTGCAGGGATGGCATCGGAGCACAGTCATCCTAGCCTACAGTCTCAACAAACCAATACTGCATTAGGGCCTGCCCAATTGGAATTTTTCCCGCAAGAGACGATTATTATTCCCGTCAATACCACGGGAATAGTGAATTCAGTTAATGAAATTTGCTACAAAAAGTAGTAAAAATACAAAAAAGTGAAAGAGAAAACGGTGCCAAGCATATGGCTTACGATGAAACCGATATGACTTCTCCACCGGACCTGACCCAGAGCCTCGGGACTAGGGCGGTGCCGGAACTTTTGCCGGTCTACCAGGACTTTCTTCCTCCCTGCAATGTCGGTTGCCCGGCAGGTGAAAATATTCAGGCCTGGCTGGATCTGGCCCAGGCCGGCCATCACGAAGAAGTCTGGCAGGAGGACCCATGATCAACTTGGCTAAGAAATTATTTCTGGGCAGCATCCTCATCGCTACCGCCCTGACTGGCGCCCATGCGCAGGACAGCCTCTCCATAGAGCAGGTTAAAGATGGGCTCTATGCCATCTTCGGTAGTGGTGGCAACGTCGGCGTGCGGTTTACCTCCGAAGGAGTGATTCTGATCGACGACAAATATCCGCGGAATTTTGCCGAGATCCAGCGCCTGGTTAGCCAGGTCAGCGATCTGCCAGTCAAATATGTCATCAACACCCATCACCATGGCGACCACTCAGGCGGCAACGTGGGGTACATCGACATCGCAGAAATCCTGATTCACCAGAATGCCAGGGACAATATGATCAGGGGCAATCAGGATGCGGCACCGAGATTGGTTTTCACCGATGAGACGGCTATTTATCTTGGCGGTGTCGAGGTGCGGGCGATCTATATGGGCCGTGGACACACCAATGGTGACGCCGTGATTTATTTTCCTGATCTGAAAACGGTGCAGGGTGGAGATTTACTACACGGGATCTCGCCGTTTATTGACTACGGTAATGGTGGCAGCAGTCGCGGCTGGGTCGCTACCGTAAACAGTATTCTGGAGCTGGATTTTGACACCGCCATACCCGGGCATGGCGGCATAATGGATCGCGACGATGTGGTGAGCTTTCGTAATCAGATGGAAGCGGTGCGTGCCCGCATGGCGGACCTGATCAGATCAGGCATGCCCAAAAATGAAGCCTCTGTCCGCATCAAGCTTGAAAGCCTGAGCTGGACCATGCGCGAAGAAGGCCTGCTGATGCAAAGAAGTATTCCCGGTCTGTATGAAGAAATTGCTGCCGAATTGCAGTAGCAGGCAAGCAGCGAGACGGCGTTCCAGACCCATGCGGCCCAGCACATGGTCAATCAGAAATGAGAGCGCTAAAGGAAAATAGCAACACGCTCTGGCATCGATGAATAATTGAAACCAGGCCTGTCGCCGATTAGTGGCGATCTCTGGAAAAAGAAGATGACGCCCAGTTGGCTCGACCCGAATGAGTACCCCTTCGACTCGCAGTATCTATCCCTAGATGGTGTACGACTTCATTACATAGATGAAGGCAGAGGCGATGTCGTACTCTTTGTACACGGGACACCTTCCTGGTCGTTCGACTTCAGGCATATCATCAAAAGCCTCTCGAAATTCTACAGATGTATAGCCATTGACCATATCGGCTTTGGACTGTCGGATAAACCCGCGAATTATGACTATGCCACACCGAAGCATTCCGAAAACTTAAGGCAACTTATTGACAAGCTCGAACTGAACGACATTACCCTGGTAGTGCATGACTTTGGAGGCCCGATAGGGCTCAACTATGCAATCCATCATCCCGAGCGGATTAAACAGCACATAATATTCAATACATGGCTCTGGTCTTCTGAGAAAGAAGAAGAATATATTAGATTCCAGAAAATTTTGAAGAACCCACTTCTTCCTTTTCTATACAAATATTTAAATTTCTCAGCAGGATTTATTTTGCCCCAATCCTTCGCCGACAAGGCTATTTTGACGAATAAACTAAGAAAACATTACATCAAACCCTTCAGAAATCCATCAGAAAGACTGGGAACTATCGGCTTCGCAAAGTCATTGCTTAATGACCAGGGGTGGTTTGAAGAATTATGGAGCAAGAGGGCATCTATTAGCGACAAGAGAACCCTATTTATTTGGGGCATGGCGGATAAGTTTATCCTGCCAAAATATTTGGAAAAATTCGAACGGGAGTTTACAGACCGAATCTCTGTCAAGTTTCAGGACTGCGGTCATTATCCACAAGAAGAAAAAAAGGAACTCGTTGTATCAGAAATCCAAAGTTGGTTACAAGGATTAGGGTGTGTAAATTAGGCCTTCACAATATTTGAGCAACAATATTTTTTTGCCTGGGTGGTTCTGTAAGTGCCCGGATTTCAATTGATTTGCAATGTGCCCGACTAAACCCTGCGGGCACGTCCCTGCCAATAAGGTTTTCTCAATTCTGTTTTCAGAATTTTACCCGATGGGTTACGTGGCAACTGTTGCCGCCAGTCAATTGAGCTGGGGCATTTATAATGGGCGATCCGCTGCCGGCAGTGCTCGATTAGCTCGGCTTCGCTGAGGCTCTGGTCAGATCGACATACCAGTGCCTTCACCGCTTCTCCCCAGGTTTCATCGGGCACACCGATCACTGCCACGTCGCTTACCCCGGGATGGGTCATTATTACGTTTTCTATTTCCGCCGGGTAGATATTCTCTGCTCCCGAGATGATCATGTCTTTGACCCGGTCGTGAATAAAAAGATAGCCATCTTTCATATAGCCAGCATCGCCCGATCTGAACCAGCCTTCATTGTCGATAGCCGCCGCCGTGGCCTCCTGGTTTCGCCAATAGCCACGCATCACCTGCGGGCCACGGATCCAGATCTCTCCGACTTCGGATTCACTTAGCTCGGTCCCGGTTTCGGTATTCATGACCTTGATATCGTGGCCGTTGGAAGGCTTGCCAACTGAGCGCAGCAATTCAGCCCTGGGTCCTCCGGGATCGTGATCCCCGGCTTCCAGGCGCGAGACTGACCCGGTCGTCTCTGTCAGGCCATAGACGCCATAGAAATTTGCCTGAAAGGTCGTCATCGAATCTATCAGGACTTGTTCCGAGATAGGGGATGCACCGTACACAATGACTCGCAGACTTGTAAGATCGACCTCTTGCACCTTGGGTTCCTCAAGCAGGAATTTCAATACCGCAGGCACAAAAAGCGAGTGGCTTACCCCATGTGCAGGAATAGTGCGCAGAATCTCCTGCGTGTTTGCTTCTTTCAGTAAGATGGTTCTCGCGCCCGCAAAAAAGCCGATCATAGCCCAGCCACTGCCGGCAATATGAAACAGCGGCATACAAACCTGGTTCACCGAGGAGTCAGAATAGTTCAGGGCCTCAACGCTCCCGCTCATCCCAGAGATCAGATTTGAATGGGTGCTTTCAACGCCCTTGGGCAAGCCAGTAGTGCCCGAGGTATACAATTGAAAACACGTGTCATCGGGATCTGCCGTGTACGCTGGATCCGAGTCTGGGTGGTCGCCGATCCACTGTTGATAAGAAGGATAGGCAGAATCTCCGGGATCTCCCAGAACTACCACATGTTTCAGGCCGAGTTTTATTTCTTTGAGCAGAGGTAGGAATTCTTCACCAATCAACAACACCTTGGCCTGGCTGTGGTGGAGAATATATTCCATCTCCGGCGCCGCGAGACGCCAATTTATCGCCACGGTAACGGCATTTAATTTGCTGGCGCCGAACAGGTAAGTGAAAAATTCCGGTGTGTTTTTGTCCAGATAGGCAATTCGGTCCTGGGCTTCTACGCCCATATCCTGCAAGGCGTTGGCACACTGACAGGCTTCACGGTCCAGTTCGGCAAAGGTCCATTTGCGATTGTCGCCAGCATAGACCAGAGCGACCTTGTCTGGCCTCTCCCTACGCTGGTGTCTGACGATTTCACCGAGGGTCGTTATTGTCATTTTTAATCCCGCTGGCGTAAAACCTTGCAATAAGAATAACCTCTTGAGGCTTGTTATAATTCTTGTGATCGCGATGCTGATTTATCGGGCATTCCAACACGTGAGCTCTCATGGCTGCGTATACCCTACATAGTTTTCAGCTAGTGTAGCTGCTGCTGCGGGGGAGTTGCAGATGTAATGTAATTCGGACAATTGCAGCCTGCGCTGGAAACCGTCATGGTCTGGAAATTTGTGCAGCAAAGATGTCATCCACCACGAAAAATGTTCACTGCGCCACACTCGACGCAAACAGGTGATGGAATACGTGGCCAATAGTTTTTCCTCATTGTGCTGGTATCGATGGGCTAATGCTGTGCTCAGCACGTCGACATCGGCGATAGCCAGATTGAGACCCTTGGCGCCGGTGGGTGGAACGATGTGGGCGGCGTCACCGGCTAGAAACAGTTTTTCGTATTGCATGGCCTCGCAGACGAAACTTCGCATCGGCGTAATGCTTTTTTCCAGGATCTTTCCTTCGGTTAGTTGCCAGCCATCCGGGCTGCCAAGTCGCAGCCGTAGCTCGGACCAGATCCTGTCATCTGACCAGTCTTCCACACGATCATCCTGCATGCACTGAATATAGTTTCGAGTGATGGTGGTGGAACGCATGCTATGCAGGGCGAAGCCGCGTGGGCTATTTGCGTAGATAAGTTCCGCCGAAGAGGGTGGCGCCGCCACCAGAATCCCTAACCAGGCAAACGGATAGTTGCGTGCAAAGGTTTTGAGAATTGCTGCCGGCAGGGACGGGCGACTGATGCCATGGAAGCCATCGCAGCCAACCACATAATCGCATGTCAGTTCCTGCGCCACGCCATCCTGTCGAAATTCGATGCGCGCTTGCTGACGATCGATATCGCAAATTTTGACCTCAGCAACTTCAAATAGGGTTTCACCCCCGGCAGCGAATCTGGCAGCAATCAGGTCTTTGACCAATTCCTGTTGGCCGTAAATCGTAACACCCTTGCCCTTGGTTAATTCGTCAAAATCGATACGATGGCATTGTTTGCCAAACCTCAGCTCGATGCCGTGGTGCTGCAGGCCTTGTTGTTGCATGCGCTCGCCCAGGCCCGATCGGTTCAGCAGGTCGACGGTGCCTTGCTCCAGCACGCCAGCGCGTACCCGGTTTTCGATATAGTTCTGGCTGCGGTTTTCGAGAACGACGGATTCGATGTTGTGCAGGTGCAACAAATGGGAGAGTAATAAGCCGGCCGGTCCGGCGCCGATGATGCCTACCTGTGTCTTCATGAAACCATAATACAGCAATGCTGGAGAGCAAATTCCAATAATCTGGTCATAACGATCCGGTTATACTGCTTCATAGCGCTTTCTGCCGCATTTGGACCTTGACTGCGCCCATAACGTTTTGCATCACCCTGCTAGGATTGGCTTTTGGCTAAATCACCAGCTACCTGTTTAACACTGTCCATGAATAATTCCAGGTCGGCAGACATGACCTTATCGGCACGGGTGGTCAGGCCTACCGGCCCCAGCGTTTCCTTAACATCCAAGGGAATTTCTTCCAGCTTACCCTGCGCCACATCGATGGCAATAACGCCATTGGAAATTATCCAGACGGCGTCGGTTTGCTGCACGTAGTTTCTACCGAAGGCATCGGCTACCGTCTCGATGGTTTGTGGCAGCTCATTGATACCGTGAGTCATCAAGAGCCTATCTACGGTGGGGCGAATGATCGATTCCCGGGTAGGGATTAATACCACGTATTTTTCTATGCCTTGCAGGCTAATATTGCTGACACCCTGTCGATCACCCGAGGCAGTAGCGGTTATTGCTGGCAATAGAGGATGTTGCGGACGCACGACGACACTAACGTATTCCGAATAGACATGCTGGAAACTGAGGCCATGCATGATCGAGGGGTCTGCCATTCGACCCACAACCAGATCCAGTTCTCCCAGCCGCAGGCGCTCCAGTAAAACCGTGTTAGGACCCGCAAACAGATGTAAATTAGTGTTGTGGCCAGATTGTTTGAAGCGATTCACGGCATCTGGCATCAGCTGGGCGGCAACGGTAGGCAGTACGCCGATTGACAGGAATGGGTCACCCTCTTGCCTGGCCCGGCGGAGATGATCCAGTCCCTGTTGCAGTTCCGAAATGCTGCTGCTGGCGCGCCGGTGAAATATCTCTCCATATCGGCTGAGTTCCATACCCCGCTTATTTCGCTTGAAGAGTTTTACATCCAGCAGCGTCTCCAGGTCTTGTATCGTCTTCGACAGGGCCGGCTGACTGACAGCGAGAACATCGGCGGCAAGGACGATTTTCCCCAGTCGCGCTACTTCCAGAAAACATTGCAGGTGTCTGAGCTTCAGGCGCTTGTCAAAAATATTGTGCTCATTCATGGCTTGCTCTGCTGGCCCTAGTGTGGCGAGAATAACACAAATATAACTATATGGTTATGTTAGAGCGTTTCAATTTCAGTTTACTTGCTACTACGTTAGCCCTTTACTATGTCCCTGGTGGGCCCCTCGAGACGGAACACGCTGATATTGTGGCGCCTTTACACTCGGTCCGGGCTGCAACCGAAATTCTCCATCCGCGCAGTTCTTATTACAGGAGGAATGCATCTTGCCGCACACCGAAAATGAAACACCGGACAGCCTTGTAAGCCGGGGAATGAAAACTCGTCGCGAGGTACTGGGTGAGGAGTATGTCGATGCTGCCATGGCCAGCACCACGGATTTCGACGCAGACTTTCAACACTTTATTTCTGCGACTGCCTGGGCCGGTGTCTGGAGCAGAGCAGGACTCAGCCGACGTGATAGAAGCTTGATCACCATTACCCAGTTGGCGAGTCTGGGCTACCAGGATGAATTGGCGCTGCATCTGCGAGCGTCCGCTAATACCGGCCTCAGCCGAGGTGAAATTAAGGAAGCGCTGTTGCATGTCGCCGTTTATGCCGGGGTGCCGGCAGCGAACATTGCATTTAAAATTGCCAAGCAGGTATTTGCGGAGATGGCGCCGCCGTCGGCAACGTGAGCACTCATACCAGCCTGGACAAAGTAGACAAGCCGGGGCAAATGGATCACCCTCAGCGTTGTGGTAAAAATCACCAGTGCTGACAATGAGATTGTAAATATGACTTCGCGAGACTGGTCACAACACCCGCCCTATATTTGTCCGGACTACAAATCTTCGGTGTTGCGCGGCCCCACCAGGCCCCTGCTTAATCTCGCTTCCCTGTATCAGCAACAACCCGGCAGTGCCGGGGAATTGCTCGGCAAGCTCACCGATGTCTATCAAACCCGGTCCATAGACTGCGACCTGACTAAAAATGGTCCACCGGGAGGCGAACCCATCGGTGAACGCATTATCGTCGGCGGCCGAGTAATGGATGACCGCGGCAGGGCAGTTGCCGGGGCTCTGGTGGAAATTTGGCAGGCTAATGCCAGCGGTCGCTATCTGCACAGGGCGGATCAACACCATGCGCCGCTGGACCCGAATTTTATTGGCGCCGGCAGGGCCATCACCGACCGTGATGGCTACTATCGTTTTTATACCATCAAGCCGGGCTCGTATCCCTGGGCTAACCATGTCAATGCCTGGCGTCCTCAACACATACATTTTTCAGTGCTAGGCGCCACCCTCGCCACGCGCCTGGTGACGCAGATGTATTTCCCGGGAGATCCCCTGCTGGACCTGGATCCAATTTTCCAGGCGGTACCAGCGGCGGCCCGGATCAATTTGATAGCCCAATTCGATCTGGGGCTTAGCCAAGCCGATTTCGCCCTGGGCTATCATTTCGATATCGTCCTCGGCGGCCCCAGGGAGACACTGGCGGATACGCCAGGCTAAAGTGGATCAATTAAGGAAAACGACCGTGCCCAGCAAACCGATACCAAGCCAGACACCGTCCCAGACTATTGGGCCCTTTTTCGCCCAGGGTCTGACGGCGGCACAAAGCGATTATCCCTTCGACAGTATTATCGACAACACTATTTCCGGGCCAGGCCAGGTGGTTCACATCCAGGGTCGGGTCTTCGACGGCGAGGGCAAGGCGGCCGATGACGCCATGATCGAAATCTGGCAGGCCGATTGTAATGGCCAATATGATCAGGAAAATTTCTGCGGCTATGCCCGCTGTGGAACCGGTTACCGGGATGACCTTCATTTCAGTTTTAAAACTATAAAACCGGGCAACTGTGGCGTGGATCAGGCGCCGTATATTACCGTGATCGTGTTTATGCGGGGGCTGATGACCCATGCTTTTACCCGGCTCTATTTCGACGACGAAGCGGAAGCCAATGCCCGGGATTTTATATTCCAGCAGCTACCCGAGGATCGTAAGACCAGTCTGATAGCCATGGGCATAGAAGGCGAAGAAGGTTTGACTTACGTCTTCGATATTCATATGCAGGGTGCCGATGAAACCCTCTTTTTTGACATCTAAAAAAGGATTATTCAACCCATGGTTAGTGTCTTCGATTCGGAAATTTCGGCGTCGGTATTTGCCGATGATGAAATTAAATCCCTGCTCTCCGATGTTGAGCAGATCCGCAGCGCACTGGAAGTCGAAGCGAAGTTGGCAATGGTGCAACAGGCTCTTGGACTCATTCCCGAGGGTAAGGGCGACACTATCTCGCGACTGTTGAGCACACTGAAGCTGGAGCCAAAATTTCTGGCAACGGCATACGCAAAAGATGGAATTAGCACCCCGGGCCTGGTCAGGCTAACCCGCGAGCAACTACCCGCTGAAGTCGGTAATTTTCTGCACTGGGGGGCGACCTCCCAGGACATCGAAGACTCGGCATTGGTGCTGAGATTGAAATCACTTACGCGGATTATGGGATCCAGGCTCGACACGCTCATCGCCTTGTTACAACAACTTACCGAGTCTCATCGGCACACATTGACAGTGGCGAGGACCAGAACCCAATGGGCAACCCCGACTGTATTTGGCTTAAAAACTGCCAGTTGGCTGGCACCCCTGCAGCGGCAAAAAATGCGACTTCATTCCCTGTTGCCACGGCTACTTGTGGTGCAACTAGGCGGCGCCGGGGGAACCCTGGCGGCGATGGGAGTTCAGGCAGCCGAGGTCAGCAGGAAATTGGCGGCGGCTCTGGATCTGAATTCCCCGCCCATGCCCTGGCATAATCAACGGGATAACATCGTCGAATTTTCCAATTGGCTGGCCATGACCTCGGGCATTATTGGCAAGATGGGCCAGGATTTTTTGCTGTTGGCGCAGTCTGAAGTTGCCGAAATAGGCTTTACTGCGGCTGGTGGTTCCTCCACCATGCCACAAAAATCGAATCCCGTTATCGCCGAAAACCTGGTGGCGCTGGCAAGATTTTCCGGCACTCAAATAGGCACCGTGCATCAAACCTTGTTAACTGCAAATGAACGCGATGGCGTGTCGATGACTCTGGAACGCATGTCCCTGCCCGCTCTCATCAGTGCCTGCGCCTCCAGCCTGCGGCTGGCGATCGCGGCTATCGATAGCATCGAGATCAGGGAAAAAACCATGCTCGCCAACCTGGAAAAATCTAATGGCATGGTGCTGGCCGAGGCCGCAGTTTTTGAATTGAGTAAATTTATCGACAGGAAACAGGCGACTGAAATTGTCTACAAAGCCTGTCGGGATGCCAGCGACAACGGACGTCATTTGATTGCCGAGTTAAGCAAGTCCAGTGATGCTGAAGTTGACTGGGAACAGCTAAAGAACCCACAAAATTATCTCGGTGTGGCGCAAGACTTTATCGATCGTGTGTTGGAAGATAGTGCAATAGAAGGATATGGATGATGCATGAAGACGTGGTAGCGAGTATTAAATCTGATGCCATGCGGCCAGTGCAAATCATTGCCGTGGCCATGTGTGTCGTCATCAATATGTTGGACGGGTTTGATGTTCTGGTGATGGCATTTACCGCCCCGGAAATCGCCAGAGAATGGCAGTTAGAGCCGCAGTCCTTAGGCATACTATTCAGTTCCGGGCTGCTCGGAATGGCACTGGGATCTCTGTTTATTGCGCCACTGGCAGACCGGGTGGGTCGTCGCCGAATAATTCTGCTTTGCCTGTTGATTATAAGTCTGGGCATGATGGCATCGGCGTTCATGAATTCTGTCACCAGCCTGGTCAGTACCCGCATTGTTACTGGCCTGGGCATTGGGGGCATGCTTGCCAGTATCACTACCATCACCGCCGAATACTCGTCTGATGTCCGGCGCGGTTTTTCTATCAGTCTTGTACAATCCGGCTACCCCATCGGCGCCACCATTGGCGGTTCGATCGCTGCGGTGCTAATCGTGCAATACGGCTGGCGTGAAGTGTTTATGTTCGGTGCCCTGTGCTCTGCACTGATGATTCCATTAGTGTACCTGTTACTGCCGGAATCACTGGACTACCTTACTACACGGCAACCCAAATCGGCGCTGGCAAGCATAAATGACTTGTTGCGTAAATTGGGAAAAGACCCACTCACTTCCTTGCCGGATCGAGGCGAACATCTCTCGGTAGCGCCGGTGCCCGTACTCAGTTTACTCGCTCCGAAGCTGGCGAGGGCTACGGTGCTGCTCTGGCTGGCCTTTTTCATGGTCATGCTCAGCTTCTATTTTGTTTTAAGCTGGACACCTACCTTATTAACCGAGGCTGGACTGAATGTTGAGCAGGGTATCTCCGGCGGCGTGCTGGTGAATATCGGCGGCGTTATTGGCGGCGTATTCCTGGGTTACTTCACCGCCAGATTTGCAGTTACCAAATTAGTCGCCCTGTTCATGGTGATGTGCGCGATTGCCATGATCGCCTTTGGCCTGTTGCAGAGTGGATTAAGCTTGATGCTGATTTTTGGCTTCGTAATCGGCTTCTTTATCTTCGGCTCCATGATTGGGCTCTATGCCATCACCCCGAATATCTATGCCACCGAAATTCGCAATACCGGCATGGGATGGGCGATTGGTATTGGCAGAATTGGCGCGGTGGTCGGCCCGCTTATCGCAGGTTTTTTATTAGACCGTGGCTGGAGCGGAGCAGATTGTTTTGTGGTGTTCGCAGTACCCTTGATAATCGCCATGTTCGCGGTCCTGTCCATGAAGCAGTCAGAGTGATGGAGACTGCCCCGGTTAACTCCCTGGCAGCTCGCGGTAAAAGGCAGGCGCCTGTGTCCGCTATTCTGGCTTTTTCCTGTTTTTCTTGAACAAAATTCCAATCTACACCATAGTTCAGCCTGGATTTTTACGCGCTCACCCATTGTTAGTTTCCACATCCCCCTGCATATGACCCACTTTAGCTACAACGATTCTCCTTACCCGATTCGAGACGATATCAAACTGGAATACCGGCAGTTTTGGCAGCGACTTGCGGGCGCTGGCTCATGGTGGAGTGGTGCCGAGCGGGTCGCGATCGCCGCAGAAAGCAGACTGGCGAGCCACTGCAAATTCTGCGCCGAACGGCGGCAGGCTCTATCGCCCTACAAGCTGCAAGGTCAACACGATAGCGCGGGAGATCTCGATGATCTGGCGGTGGATGCGGTGCATCGTATCGTCACCGATCAGGCACGCATTAGCCAGACCTGGGTAGATCAAATGACTGACAAGGGCTTCTCCAACGAGGCTTACGTCGAACTGGCTGGCATCGTCGTGACGGTGTTCAGTGTCGACGAGTTCAATCGTGCCCTCGGTCTTGAACTGGAGCCGCTGCCACAGCCGGTGACCGGCGAGCCGAGTCGATACCGGCCATCCCAGGCCGTCGGTGGCACTGGTTTCGTGCCGATGATCAGCGCCGAAGGCGCCACCGGCGCTGAAAGCGACCTGTATCGAGGCAGCAGAGGGGCCAATGTGCTGCGCGCCTTGAGCCTGGTACCCGATGCGGTGCGTGATTGGCGGCGCCTCGCGTCTGTCCAGTATATTTCTGTGGAAGGAATGACAAATTTGGTGAAGCAGGACGATCGTGTCATTAACCGCATGCAGATGGAACTGGTGGCGGGTCGGGTCTCCGCCATCAATGAATGTTTCTACTGAACCAGCGCACATGCCTCGATGCTCCGTGCGAGCGCACTGACCACCAACACCGAAATTGATCTTCAAGGCATCAACGGCGATGCCTCGGCGGCAGGGGTAGGTGTGGAATTCGGCGCCGAACTCATGCAGCTTGGCGAAGCCGTGGCGATGGGAGATGAAGCCCAGCTGAGCACAGCACGGCAGCAATTAGTCGAGCTGGCAGGCGCGGCAGTGCTGGTGGATGCCGCCGGTGTCGCCGCCAATTTCCAGCGTATGGTGCGCATCGCCGATGCCATGGGTATTCCGATCGATGATATGACCACGGAGTTGGGTCAACAGGTGCGGCAGGAACTGGATCTTGCCAGGTTCGAGACCGCACAAAATTCCGCCGTGAATAATTAGGGACGGATTGGCCTGTGCATTCATTTGCAGGGACAGAATAGACCGGTCTGCCCTCCTTATTCTCAATCGGGAGGTCGTTATGAGACACACTTCAATTGCACTACTCCTGCTGTTGCTCTGCGCCTGCACCCAGGACTCATCGCCCGACGCGGC
>Ga0315334_10001137_pt1 | contig 16270 bp, 8 predicted proteins | sample M150034915metaG_FD_205555 | JGI IMG/M metagenome (GOLD analysis project Ga0315334, IMG submission 205555) | Ammonia-oxidizing marine archaeal communities from Monterey Bay, California, United States - M1 500m 34915 | ecosystem: Environmental > Aquatic > Marine > Intertidal zone | place: USA... | reverse complement strand
AACAAGTTACCCGTTAAGGATGGTCGCATGGTCCTTACTTTGTTTCATGGGCCCAATGGCGGCATCATGACAGAGCAATCCATCACCCGTATCAATGAGCAACTTTTTTATCTTATTGGGCCTATTGCCTCAGAAAACCGTGATTTGCATTGGATGCAACAACATAGCGCCGACTTCAACGTTAAAATCAATAACTGCACTGATCATCTGGGCGGCGTGTTGCTCACGGGCCCAAATTCCAGAGCTATTTTACAGCAACTTACCAACAGTGATCTCTCGGCCAAGGCTTTCCCCTGGCTCAGTTGCCAGAACGTTAAAATTGATAGTGCTCAAGTGCGCATGCTGCGGGTTTCCTATGCCGGAGAACTGGGTTTTGAATTGCACATGCCCGGTTATCAACTCGTCTCGCTCTACCAGTCACTGCAACGCGCCGGAGTTGGCCATGGACTCAGAGATTTTGGCGGCTACGCCTTCAATTCACTTCGAATGGAGAAGGCGTACCGTGCCTGGGGCAGTGAATTTACCGAAGAAATCAGTGGCGTCGAAGCCGGAATGGAACGCTTTATCGATACCAGCCGGGAATTTATTGGGGTGAGTAGTATCCGGCAGCGTCTTGCTCAGACAGGCAGCATTCGCCTTGCCTATCTCGCCTTTGACGATGATATTGCCTGTGAATGTTTTGGCAACGAAGCAATTTACTATCAAGGAGAACTGGTTGGCCTCACCACAAGCGGTGCTTACGGTCACCGAGTAGGCTATAGCCTGGCTTTTGCTTATATTAAGCCAGAGCTGATAACGCAGGACCTCGGTCTCCAGATAATGACTTCTGCTGGCATGCGCAGTGCTCATGTAGAATTAGATGCTGCCTATGACCCCACTAACGAAAAACTTCGAAGTTGAGTCAGCTAAACCTGATTAGCCATGAATAACAGGTTGATTTTCCATCAGACGCACTTGCCATTAACCGTCAGCAGATCAGGGAGAATAGGAATATCCCTGCTAAAATTCCTGTTCTCCGGCGGTACTGTTCTTTATTTTGACCTTGATAGGCCTGGGCCTCGGCCCAATCTTGACCGGTTATGTTGCCGACCAGCTTACGGACAGCTGTTCATTTTCCCATCCTATTTTAATCATGGGACTATTCTGTTTCGTTGCAGCCAGCGACGTATCTGCATCGCGTTTAATGTAGAGCCACTGGACAGCTGAGCAACGGGGTCGTATATGGACCCGCCTGATTGATCAAGTGTTGATTTAGCTATTTTGTTTTCTCTTCAGCGAATTGATTAGTCAAGAACAGATCTGCTGTTGTTATGCCATCGCTTGCTTGTACGTTGTCTGATGAGCGCTGAGCGCCCAGCATATTCTGGCCAACCTATAAATCTCTAAGTGATTGACCCGACCACCTGTAAGCCCTTAGTTGCAGCCCGTTACAGCCGTTGGCCATCCGAAGGATCACCGCGCCGCAGTGGTTCAAATTTGAATGAACATCTGCAATTGCATTACTTGACCATTCTTTGAAAAATGTGGTTTATAAAACCTATTCTCAATCAAGAAAGCCTTTTACTCCGGCACTTTACTCCGACCCCCTAATTTTAGGATGGCTTCGAGATAAATCCCAGGGATTCCCTAGGGTTTTTCAAGCCACTCATTGAGTAATTTGTGAAAATGCCTGGGTTTCGTTTCCCCGTAGTTGGCAAAAATGACCTCAGGCACTCTCATGCTTTTCAAACCCTTATGTACATGCGGCATATTTACAATGTCCTGATTGAATACTTTCGCCAGCATTCCAAGTTCGGGTGCGTCGCACCAGTCATCGTCTGGACCAAGCCAGTGTGGTTCACGAACCGGCTCATAGTTGCCATCTGTAGGAATAGGGGACAGGTACATGCACTCCATAATACACTCGTCGGGATTGTCACCATTGGGTCGGAAGCGATAATTGATCGAATTGAAACAACCCCACGGATGGAAGTTCGGGAAAACGGTGTTATAGATCGAATCCAGCAATTCTGCATCACAGACATCATCAATCGCATCTCCCAGGGCAGATCGGAAAGACTCGCGAACATGTTCTGCCATTACTTGACGCAAATTCTTGCCTTCCGGGACTGTTATGCTCCCGCCAGCCGGAATGTTTTCGGACCCTGGTAATTGATGTCCACCGACCCAATTCAGCATATTTGCGTCGACCTGGGTTAATGGTCCGTCAATCCAAGTGCCATCTTCCTTAAATCTGCTGATGGCGCCTTCACCATCCGTGACGTGCACGGACCCGTCAATGCACGCTTCATAAACATAACCCGTAATTGCGTGCCGCTGTTTGGTGTACAGCCTGGCGTCCTCAAGCGGTTCCCAGTCCCGTGTCACATGAGGACTCTTGATTCCATTGGCAGACATCGCACGGCAATAGTTTCCGAAGACATCGTACTGAGTATTGGCATCACCGATCACTTCCAGGATGGTTGGGTGAGTTCCGATCACATGATATGCCTCACTGAAAGCTTCCTGCGCTATTTTCCAGTTGCAGCGTAGGATCTTGGCCACATGCGCTGACTTGTACCTCTGGGTGTAGGGCAACGTTGTAAACTGATCAGACAGATTACCGAGGTAGTCTTCCAATAATCCTGCGTTCTGATCGGGGTTGATGAATATATAACCACCCCAGCGACCAAGCTTGATCTCGGGTAAAGAGTACTTTTCCTCGGTTACCGTGGGGAAGTCCCAGTGGCAGGGCACTTCTTTCAATGAACCATCAGTATTCCATGCCCAGCCGTGGAAGGGACAACGAAATTCAGTTGCCCGTTTGCCACTTTCGGTTTTAAGCAGGCGTCCACGATGCAGACAAACGTTATCGAACGCACGGAACTCATCCTCCCCTGTCCTGACGACCAGGAACGACAGATATGCAATCTGATAGACGTGATAGTCACCCACATCAGGAATGTCATCCTGGTGGCAGGCCATTTGCCAGCATCGCTTCCAGACTTTTTCGATTTCTAATTCATGGAAATCTCTTGAAAAATATCTCTCTGCCGGAACGATTGTGGGTCCGGGCGTCAGCGGACTCTGTACTTTGAGGATATCAGGTACTTGCTTACTGTCAGTGTCCAAAACTTCCTGATAGCTGATACCGCTGGAACGATCTGTACCGGTTATTGTTTCTACCATGTGATTCTGCCTTCTCGTTTCCAGGAACGTGTTGTTATTTCATCAAAGAATGCAGGATCTGAAACTGATCGAGGTCAATTATTACTAAACTCGCAGGTTTAATTTGCCTCCAAGTGGGTGTTGTATGCGTGTGCAGCGCCATACCACAACAACGGGGTCGTATATGGACCCGCCTGATTGATCAAGTGTTGATTTAGCTATTTTGTTTTCTCTTCAACGAATTGATTAATCAAGAACAGATCTGCAGTCGTATATTCGGCTTCTTATCGAGATGATTACAATCTTCTCGGCGCCATGATGAAAACCGCTCTCGAACACCTTATCGGAGTAACAGCTTCAAAAAAGCCAGACCCCATACAGGTTCGGTTCGAGCCGGTATTACCTGTTATCCATCTTAATCGTGATCGTTGGAACGCTATTTCTGAACTGCCACCGGCAATAGTTGGTGCTTCGTCACCCAGCCAATTGAACCCCTCGGTTCAGCGTCAGATTCTTTTTGCGACTTCGCTCGGTTCCTTTCGAGTGTCCTCACCAATCGCATTGAAGGGTTGACGCATAAACGCCAGTGCCTCTTCTTCGGTCTGCTGGAATTCATTTGCATCAGTGGTGACACAGTACTCGATCATAATGCCGTTCGGATCAACAAGGTAGATCGCGGTACACCAGCCATGGTCAACTTCGGTCATTTGCTCGACTCCGACGGCCTTGAGTTCGTTTTTCTTTGTTTCCAGGTCTTCCAGCGAATAGAGTTGGAAAGCGATATGGTTCACCCACAGCGGTAAGCCAACACTTCTGGAAAGGTTGGTTTCGTAATCATCTGTTTCGCCAATGCCCTCAACCTGAAAAAAGGCGAGGCATTCGCCGTTTCCCATGTCAAAGAAAAAGTGTCGAAAGAAACCGTTTCCCTGCTTGTGATTTTCTGTACGGGCGAGCCGCATGCCCAGTTTTTTCGTATAAAATTCATAGGTCGCCTCAGCATCTTTAGTGCAATAGGCAACATGATGTACGCCGTTAGGTAATAGTGCCGTGCTGTTTCTCCTTCTGCCGCTTATCAGCAGCGGGTTTTGCCCGGTACCTGGAGAGAATATTCCACAACGCTCTGAGGATTCTAGCTGACATCCAACCCTTCAAGCGTGCCCTCATCTCGCCAGGTTTTGATGAGCTTGAAGAATGCTTCAGAACCGGCACCATAGTTGGTGTCCTGTAAAGCTCGTGCCTGGGGTTTGCCTTCGTTGTTGTAGTAGCCGGGCGTGCAGTCTGCGAGGAATTTCTCATTCGATCGAGCCAGCCCGATAATCGTCTGCACCCACGCTTCCTCGGCTTCTGCACTTGCCTCGACAACTCGATGATTGCCTTCCATACAATGTTTGATAATGTAGGCGATGTGCTTGCTCTGTTCATTCAAACCGTGGGGGTAATTTGCTGTGAAGCCGGTTTGGATGTGCCCCATCATAAAGCAGTTGGGGAATCCGTTAACCTGCATTCCGTGGAATGTTCTCGCTCCTTCTGACCACTTTTCAGTCAAACTGACACCGTCACGCCCATACATTTCGCAACCGCTCCTCCTGGCATATCCGGTTCCCACTTCAAAACCTGTAGCAAATATCAGGCAATCCACCTCATATTCTTTTCCATCGACCACGACGCCATTTTCCGTAATCTTATCGACGCCCATCCCTTTTGTGTCGACCAATTCGACATTGGGACGGTTGAAAGTTGGCAGGTATTCATCGTGAAAACAGGGTCGTTTACAAAACTGCCTGTAGTAGGGTTTTAGAAGTTCTGCGGTTTCCGGATCCTTCACAATGGAGTCAACCCTGCCTCGGATCTGTTCCATCTTCTGGAAATCAGCCAACTCCATTTTTTCAGTCATTGCCTGCTTGGCCATATCCGGAGTCTTCTCATCCTTAATCAGTACGAGCAGATTACGAATAATCTCTGTCCAGCCGTCGTTGACAAGGTCTTTTTCCGCTATGCCGCCTGTGGTGAGAATATTGAAGTTATCCATACGTTCCTGCTGCCACCCAGGTTTTAGGCTTGATGCCCAGTCCGTGTCTGTCGTGTAGTCATTACGTTCGTCAATGGATGAAGGCGTTCGCTGGAAGACATAAAGCTGCTTTGCACCTTCGGCAAGATGAGAAACACACTGAACTGCCGTGGCTCCCGTGCCTAATATGCCGACTCGCTTATCCTTGAGATCGGTCAATCCTCCGTTGGCATCACCCCCGGTATAGTCGTAATCCCAACGGGCTGTATGGAAGGTGTGCCCCTTGTAGGATTCAATGCCAGGGATACCTGGGAGCTTGGGCCGATTGAGAGGCCCGTTGGACATGGCAACAAATCGGGCCTTCATGGCATCGCCCTTATCGGTTGTGATGGTCCATCTCCCGGTCGCCTCATCCCAGTGTATTTCCTTTACTTCCGTTTGAAAGCAAACATCATCGTACAGATCAAATTTCCTTGCGATCATCTGGCTATATTCAAGGATGTCCGCACCATCGATGTACTTCTTTTTTGGCATATAGCCAATTTCTTCAAGCAGAGGAAGATAGATATAGGATTCAATATCGCAGGCAGCGCCAGGGTAGCGGTTCCAGTACCAGGTCCCGCCGAAGTCCCCGCCTTTTTCTATTATTCTGAAGTTTTTCACACCGGCATCACGAAGACGGACAGCTGCCAGAAGGCCACCAAAACCACCACCAATAATGACAATGTCGATTTCATCAGTCAGTGGTTCACGTTCTACTTTAGATTTGAGATACGGATCATCAATATAGTGAACGAAATCGCCTCTTACTTCGACGTATTGCTCATTACCGTCGGAACGCAGACGTTTAACTTTTTCCATGGAGTATTTCTGCCGTAGTTCGTCTGGATCAAATCCAAGATCCAACTTGCTTGATGATTCAGTTTCACTTGTCATAGGACTTTCTCGCTGGTGGATAGCCTCTGATCGTCCCATAGGATGTCTGGTTGAGAATGAGTTTCCTTGATCGAAGTCAACATATTGCAAGTTAGTACGGCCTTCATCCGTTGGGATTGTACGATGATGCCCAGATCCCCAGATGGGAAAAGCTGGCTAAGGAAATCCACCTTTATGATGCCAAGGTCGGCTGTCAATTGATGGATCCGGGGCCGGAGGGAAGATAGGTATTTTAGACCGCATTTTTCCAAGAGTATAAAAGTATCCTCTTTGGAGATTCGATCATATAAAGTTAAGGAAACCAGTATGTCGATTTTGGGTGGTCAAACTCCGTATGCATGCTGATCTGTTCTGGATATGAAGACGGAGCGAGATAGAGATATTTTGCAGCGACACTACCTCGGAGATGAAGATAAAGGGCTTATCTGCGAAGCTCTCGAACTGACAAGCGCCCATTTTGACCGTGTGCTTTGTCGTGCCAGACAGTGCCTTAAAAGCACCGCATTGGCAGTGTTGAACTAGTCGCCGCTGATCATGGTCTCGATTCGGTCGAACGCTGAAGCCAGCACTTCAACATCGTGAGTGAGTGATAGGCGAACATGATGTAGAGTTTGTTCGCCGAATCCACTTCCTGGTAAAACTGAGACGTTTACCTCATCGAGTAACTGACGAGCGAATGACTCACCGTCTTGTGCGATGTTTGAGACATCTAGCATCAGGAACATGCCAGCATCCGGCAGATGACACTGTAATCCGTTGATGCTACTGATTCGACCGACCGCATAGTCCCTCCGTTTGCGATATTCCTGTCGAATGGCAGCGATATATTCGGCATCATTTTCCAGCGCAAAAGCCGCCGCATCCTGAATAAATTGGCTGCAGCCAAATACGGTTGCCGATGTGAAATTCAGTAACGTCGGGATGGCATTTTCCGGTGCGACGACCCAGCCCAGGCGCCAGCCAGTCATAGAGTGAGACTTTGATAACCCATCCACGATGATGACGTTGTCAAGATTGTCAGCTGCTCTGCGTGCCGATACATGTGGTTTTTCGAAAGTGAGCATCGAGTAGACCTCATCGCACACCAACCAGATATCTCGTGCTCGGGTGAATTCCGCCAGTCGTGCCAGATCATCTCCCGCAATGACATTGCCCGAAGGGTTGCCGGGCGTATTAAGTAGGACAACACGGGTTGCAGGTGTCGCGGCCGCCATGATGGCATCAACGTCGATGGCGAATGCGTCCTCAATAATCGTGGGTACGGACACGATTGTACAACCAATGGTTTTAAATATTCCCTGGTATCCCACATAGGTGGGCTCGGTGATCAGGAGTTCACTATCTGAATCCAGTAGACAACTGAGGACGCTGTAAATCGCATTGGTTGCGCCAGGGAAAATGATCACTTCATCAGAAGTCGTTGGCTTACCGCTGGCCTCGGTTTCGATCTCGGCGATCTTTTTGCGTAAAGCGGGCTCGCCCATGCCTGGTGAGTAGTGTGTGCGACCTCGATAGAGGCTGGTGACGGCGTTTTCAATAATAGGATCAATAGTCGGCAGATCAGGATCGCCAACGGACATCACAATGACGTCCTCGCCATTTGCATGGCGGGCCATCGCTTCCGTATGAACCTGCCATAGGTCAGCGTCGTCCGCTTCGAGCCTTTGTGCGGCTCGACTGAACCGGGGTTCAAACATCTTGGTTATCTCGAAAAATATGTGCCCAGTTTAGCGCGTTTAACTCTCGTGAATGACATTTCATGCGTTTGCATGATCATGTGTATTAGTTGATTCAGGACAACATTGGCAGTGCAGGCAAGCGCTAGATTGATAGTGTAATTTGATGAGGAACCTAATCATGAAGCAAATAATTTTACTTTTCGCAGTGCTGCTATTTAGCAGTGTTTCCTGGGCGCATGAACAGGGAGATTGGATTCTCCGGGCCGGTGCGGCGATGGTTGATCCGAACGACGATAGCGACGCTATTGATGTGTTGGGTGTTGTGACGCTGCCTGGCGTCGATGTCGGTGACGATACCCAGTTGGGTATTACGGGCGTCTATATGGTGAAGCCTAAATTTGGCATTGAGTTGCTTGCAGCGACGCCCTTCAAACACGAGATCACGCTTTCGAACCTGCCAGTTGATGCGGGTGACACCAAGCAACTTCCGCCTACGCTGATGCTGCAGTACTACCCCATGGACAATGGCAACAAGTTTCAGCCCTATGTCGGTCTCGGCGTAAACACGACCATCTTCTTTGAAGAGGATGTGGATGATGAGTTGAACCTGGCCCTTGATGGCATCGCCGGACTACCGCCGGGTACAGTCGATGCTGATCTCAGTCTGAAACAGAGCTGGGGTTTGTCTGCGCAGATCGGATTCGACTATATGCTCAATGACAACTGGCTGATCAATGGTTCGATCTGGTACACCGATATCGATACAGAAGCGAAGATTAAAACTGCACTCGGTACGGTTAAGTTCGACGTAGAAATCGATCCGTGGGTTTATATGCTTTCAGTTGGGTATCGCTTCTAGAGGGTCGACACAAGGATTTCCAGATCTCAGAAGAAGGACGCATCGTCTACGGCCAGGTGGCCAGATTTATCGATGAGAAGATTATCCTTTTGGCTAGCGCTGTCCGCTGCCGCGAACTTTTGATCGACTTAATCATATCAGGATTTTGGCATTGCCTGTAGACGGTGAAGAGCGAGCCTATCCCTGGCAGCGGTTGCTGGACAAGCAATAATAAAAGTATTAGTTTCAGACCCTGCATTGGCGTTCACGCTAAACGCCCGGGCATAGCTAGAACACTCCTGCCATCCCACAAACTAATGAATCCAGTGAGTTTAACCATGCGCCTATTCTTACTTTCCCTAATGCTGATGCTTGCTGCTTGTAGCGAACAAGAATCGAATCAGCAATTAGTTGCAGATCCTGTAAACGCTAATGATACTGAAATTCAAAGCGATGCGATTGATTCAGTCGCCCTGGAGAACGCTCGACTGAACACCTGGTTTGATGAGCAATATACCGAACAGCTTGATTTCAGTCCTCAGACCAAGACACGCTTAGGTGATAAGTCTGACTACGGCATTTTGAATGACTACAGCGTTGCCGGCTCCGATGAACGGCTTCGGTGGCGCAGGCAGAGCGTCGCTGCCATGCAAGCAGAATTCGATTACAGTCTTCTTAGCGAGGATGGAAAACTATCCTATGACATGTGGATCTATGCACTAGATCGCGCCGACGCGGGTATCCCGTTTCGACAGCATGGCTATATTTTTGGGCGCGGCGGTCCACATGCGTCGCTACCGAATTTCTTAATTAATTATCATCGCGTCGATGAAGCATCAGATATAGAAGCTTACTTGTCTCGATTAGGAGAGCTCGATCGAGTGTTTGGCGAGTTGCTGGACCGTGCTCGCTCTGCATCAAAGGCTGGTATTCGACAGCCAGTATTCGCCTATGACTTCGCAATGACTGAGATAGATAGAGTTACCTCTGGCGTGCCTTTTAATACCAATGACGGTTCGCCGAACTCACCAATCTGGACTGACATTCAGGGCAAGATTGAGGCGCTAGTTGAAACTGATTTAATCAGTAGCGATCAGGCTCAAGAATACATCGCCCAGGCACAGGAAATTTTAGCGGGCGAAGTCATGTCTTCTTATCAGGAAATACTCGCTTGGCTGGAACAAGACAAGGCATTCGCATCCGAAACGTCACAGGGAGTGTGGGCACTTCCCGATGGAGAAAACTACTATAACTATCGCCTCGCGCAAATGACGACACTGGAGTTCACTGCAGATGAAATTCATGAAATTGGTTTGTCGGAAGTCGAGCGCCTGCATCTTGCGATGGAAAAGATAAAGACCGCAGTAGACTTTGAAGGGTCTCTTCAAGATTTCTTCGTTTTCATGCGAGAGGATGATCGTTTCTACTTTCCTAACACCGACGAGGGACGCCAGGATTATCTGGACCTAAACAATCAGTATCTCGATGCAATCACGCTGAAGCTACCCGACTATTTCGGTCGACTGCCGAAGGCGCAATTGGAGGTACGACGCGTGGAATATTTCAGAGAGCAAACCGGTGCCGCGCAGCACTATGCATCGGGCACACCGGATGGCTCTCGACCCGGGGTGTTTTATTCGCATATGTCAGATATGTCCACATTACCTATATTTCAGCTCGAAGATGTGGCCTATCACGAGGGCAGTCCCGGGCATCATATGCAAATATCGATTCAGCAGGAGCTAACCGGCGTGCCCAGGTTCCGCACGCAATATCGCACCACCGCGTACACCGAGGGTTGGGGACTGTATGCGGAATGGCTCGCCAAAGAGATGGGAGCGTTTGAAGACCCTTATTCGGATTTCGGACGCCTGAGCGGCGAGCTCTGGCGAGCGATTCGGCTGGTTGTCGATACCGGTATTCATGCTCAACAGTGGAACGAAGAACGAGCGGTGCAATATTTTATCGACAATTCCGCACAGGCAGAGGGCGCGATACGCTCTGAGATCCAGCGTTACATAACCTGGCCAGGACAAGCGACAGCCTACAAGATCGGCATGATGAAGTTTCAGGAACTTCGCCTAAATGCGGAGTCGGCGCTAGGAAATGATTTTGATATCAGAACATTCCACGATGTAGTGCTTGGCGTAGGCGCGCTGCCGATGCCTTTGCTGGAATCGAGAGTCGATCGCTGGATCGAAAAAGTTCAATCAGCATCGGGGGAGCAGTAGAACGTTGAACCCGCGTTCTAAAAACTCATGCTCTATTATCAGTTACCCGATCTTGGCATGAACATCAAACTTCTTATCCATTTCGGCAAGGGTCAAGTCACCCTGGATCGCAGCCAGTGCAACTTTAGGCACGACCTATGCCAGTATTTACCTACATTGGGACTCGTTTTTTAATTGAATATTTACTGATTCGAGTAAACTTTGGGGCTCAATTAGAGTAGTCTGGTGGTGTCTAAAATAGGAAATTACCACGCAACCTGAGGACCATGAAGTAGCTTGACTGTCCAATATCAAGACATTAATGCAATAAGGTTTATTGTCTTATCGGATATCAGCGTTATATTTTCCCTGCAGACGAAACCAAAATCTGGAGAAAGGAAATGAAACTTACACGGATTTCAATTGGAATTGCAGTTTGGCTGGCTTCGACAGTTAGCCCAACACTCACCTTCGCGGCTGAAAGTGCTCGCGAGATGGAAGAAGTCGTTGTGACTTCTCGGCGCCGCGATGAATCACAACAGGATGTACCACTTTCGGTAACAGCCTGGGGTAGCGAGGCAATAGATCAGATTAAGCCGACCACGCTTAGAGACTTCGACTCACTCGCCCCCAATGTATATATCGGAATGAATACTGCCGGACCAGGTGCGTCCGCCATATACATCCGCGGTATCGGCTATGCTGATATTGAAAAAACACAGAGCTCACAAGTCGGCGTTATTGTTGATGGCATCCAGATGGGGTCTTCCACCGGACAATTGATTGATACCTTTGATGTTGAAAGCATTGAAATCAACCGGGGTCCCCAGGGAGTACTGTTCGGTAAGAACACTATTGGCGGCAATATAGTTGTCAATCGCGTTAAGCCACAATTTAACGACTTCGGCATCAATGTCAGTGCTGAATTAGGCAACTTTGAGTCAGAAAGTTACAAAGTCCGCGTCAACATTCCTTTATTCGACGACGTACTGGCGTTGAAGTTCGGCGTCATCAGCCGGGAACGGGAAGGCTACTACGATAATCACAATATCGGCGGCACCGCTGGTGATGTGGATTTTCAATCATGGACAGCGGCACTACGCTGGGCTCCGGCTGATAACTTCGAAGCGATTATGACTTTCGATAATATTGACGATACCAGTCAGATCCCGCCACAGGATCCACGCTACGACGGCAGCAACCCCTTTGTCACTCAAGCCGATAAACGTGAGCCGACCATCTACGATGTTGATCAGTTAGGTATTCAGGCTACCTGGGACATTAACGATTCTATTACGCTTTACTCCAATACGGGTTGGCATGACGGTCACGATAAGGTGAATCAGGATTTTGATGGTGGTGGTCGAGAGGGTGTTGCAGCCCTGTTTGGTCAACTACATACTCTGCGGGACCAGCAATTCGAGACTTTCACGCAGGAATTGCGCTTGCATGGATCCTTCGGCGATAACGTCGATTACATGATGGGCTTCTACTACTATGATTCTGATCTGGACTTTAAACAGAAGACCAACAATGTTCTGCAGCTAGCGCTGGGCTTTGATGCCATTGGACTGCCCTGTGGGGCAATTGGTTTCGCAGACCACGAGGCTGTCGGGAATGCCCTTTGTGTGCTTCCGAACTCAAAAAGTACACAGCTATCCTTCAGTAAGTCCGAATCAACATCTGTCTTTGGATCTATTACCTGGCGACCCATTGAAAATTTGGAACTGATGGTTGGGCTCCGTCAGATCGATGAGGAAACAGAGGCAGGAACCAGCTACTTCAATCATGGGACGGGAACCTTCGATCCTGCTAACGCAGCAACCGAACATGATTTCACCGGTCTTCCCAGTGTTCCCGGGAATAATTACGTGTCAGATGACGATTGGGACGATACGATCTGGACAGGTTCTGTACTGTATTCAATCACTGATTCAAATCGTGTCTACTTCAACTACTCTGAAGGTTATCGCTCCGGTGGATTCAGCATCCGATCTGCCAGAGATGCGTCAGAGGCACCGTTCAACCCAGAAGAAGCTTCGCAGATCGAGATCGGTATAAAAAACGAGTTTCTTGACGGCGCACTGCAACTCAACCTTGCTTACTGGGAAATTGAAAGAGACGGCGCTCAATTCTCATCGATCATCACCCTCCCCGGTGGTTCGATACCAGGAACTACCACCATTATTAATAATGCAGGTGAGACGATTACCGATGGCTGGGAGTTGGAAGGTCGCTGGTTGATTAACGACAACTTTACGCTGAGTTTCAATTACGGCACGACAGATGCTGAAAACAAGGCATTTTCACTGCCCTGCGACAACGTCGATGGCTGTACATCCAACATCCCAGGCAACCCGCCTGATCCTTCAGGTACGGTTCGGGTGCTCGGCGGCAACAATGATACCCGCCAGCCGGAAGAGAGTATGGCGATTAATCTGTCCTATGTGCAGGATATAGGTAACGGAACATTCTTTGCCTATGCCGGTTACAAACACACTGGTGATTATTTGCTCGCCGGTACAGGTGCTGGCGCAGGCGTCAATACCTTCGACGGTGACTATCAACTCTGGGACGTACGAGTCGCATACGACCTTCGCCTTAAGAATGATGCGGTGCTGAGCCTTGCACTGTTTGGTAAGAACCTGACCGATGAGGAGTATCGTGAACAGGCATTGTTCCTTGGTGGCGGCACCTTCAACCTGCCCAGTGGTGGTCCCAACACCGGCTTCCAGGGCTGGGGGGCTCCCCGAACCTACTCATTTGAGGTCAAGTACTCTATGTAGTGCTGAAGCATTAAATCGGTAAAACACTAAGGGCTGCAATCGCAGCCCTTTTTTCTAATTGGGGTCGGAGTAAAATTTACGTTTTTGTGGCATCGCTGACCCAGACATCATTCAGAAGATCCTGGATCACATCGAAGCACAACCACCACCGAATAAACCGGTGACTGCTATTCAATCCTAAAACATTCTAGGAGAAACAAGCCAAATCACCTCTGCCCGATATAAATATCTTTTCAGTGATCAACCCGCCCCATGACGCATTATCTGAACATATGCCTTGATACCCATGACAAAATTATCTACACCCATCTTCTCATTCGTACCGTGGAAACCAGCTAGATTTTCTTGCGTCAATTCAAAAGGATTGAATCGGTAGGCATCGTCAGCGACTTGGCCATAATGTCTGCTATCCGAACCAGCAATCATCAAGCCCGGTGTAACAGCCACATCACCATAGACTTCCCGTAGACTTCTGCCGATCAGATCGAATCCGTCTGCTTCCCAAGACGATACATCTGAGGCACCCCTTCCCCCGCGTGTTCTCACCGAAATTTGCTCATCGGCAACAATACTCTCTACATAGGCTTGTACGCTCTCTGGCGTGTCCCTCGGGTGAACGCGAAAATTCACCGTAGCAATGGCTTCGATCGGTAGCACATTCGTTTTTACGCTACCGGATAACATCGTAGGCGCAGTCGTAGTCCGCAGCATGGCGTTAGCGAAGGTCACATTGCTCAGTTGACTGTCGATGACACCATCGAACAACCAGCGATTAGCGAATAACATTCGCATCGGAAAATCAAAATAGCGGCTGATTCCGTCAAACATGATCGCACTCAAACCTTGTAACCCACCCGGCACGGGGTTTTCTTCGAGTTTATTGATCGCTTTTGCTAACACACCCACCGCATTATTTTTTGGAGGCATAGAGGAATGGCCACCCGCTGCTGTAGCAACAATATCCAGCGTCACACTACCTTTTTCAGCAACATTGATTGCTGCAATCAAATTATCTACTCCCGGGAACATACCTTTAAACAGGAATGAGCCTTCATCCAAGGACCAGGCAAGTTGCACATTGTTCTCTTTCAAGTAAGCAGTCACTGCACCTGCGCCCTCTGGACCGCCAACTTCTTCATCGTGTCCAAAGCTCAAATAGATAGTTCGCGCTGGCTTAAACCCTTCAGCAATCAAAAATGTCGTCGCTTCCAAGATGCCAACAACGCCGCTTTTGTCATCTAATGCACCCCTCCCCCAAACAATGCCATCGACTATCTTGCCTTCGTAGGGCGGGTGCTCCCACTTGTCTTCAGACCCCGGGATAACAGGTACAACATCGTAGTGTCCTGTTACTAAAATTGGCTTCAAGCTCTCATCACTACCCTGCCATTTGTACAGCATTGTTTGATTCAACATGACTAGCTCAAGTTCATTGTTGACTGCTGGATAGGTATCTTTAACCCACCTGATAAACCCTAAGAACGCCGCGTCATTCTTGTCTGCTTTCGATTGGTTCGAAACAGTCCTGTAGGTAATTGACTCAGAGAGATGTTTTGCTGCACTGTCTGCATCTATTTCAATGTTAACCGGCGTCACATCAGCCATGGGCGGAGGCGTATGCATGAATGTACGTACCACGATGACGGCCATTAAAATAAGTAATAGTCCACCGATATATTTCAACAACTTCATTCGATTCAGTCCAAAATTTTGATGAATTAGACCATACCTCTTCTGTCAACGGAATAATTCGGGCGGGATAATTGGGGTCGGCGTCATAACCCGGGGTAAAGTACCGTGTTGGTTTCCGATATCAAATGTGTATAGATACTCATAGTTTATCTATGTCTTTTTATTAATCAGCCAGTTACGATCCTTATATGGCGGAGAAGGAAGGATTCGAACCCTCGGTACCTTTTATGGCAAAATTCAATACATGACGAACGAAGCCATACCTCCAGGAAAGCCAAAGAGAGCAAAACCAAAAAGAGTTTACTCTGACAAGTATTCTGACCATTTAGAACCACGCTATTGGACCACCTGGCTTGGTTTGGCCTGCATGGTCATTATCGCTCACCTGCCCAACCGCCTTTCAATGGCTGTCGGAGTACTCGCCGGTCATTTGCTGTACTTTTTTGGCCACAACAGAAGGCGTATCACGACGATCAATATTGGTTTATGTTTTCCAGAGCTCAGCGAACCAGAGCAGAAAAAACTCATCAGACAAACGACCGTAGATAGCGGTATCGGATTCGTTGAGATGTGTATCTCCTGGTTCAACCACACGAAAATCAAACCCGACATGATCGAGATACAAGGTGACCAGAACCTATTCGATGCTGCTGGCGAAGGCCGCGGTGTCATCCTCGTCGGCGCTCATTACACCACTCTCGATTTGGGCGGGCTCCTCATGGCTCAATGCCGCAGGGTTGGCGTCATGTACCGGGCTAACAAAAACCCTCTGTTTGATCTCATCGTCAGGAATTCACGAAAAAAATTCTGCGAGACGGTCATTGAGCGAAGCGACATGCGCAGTGTAATTCGCTTCATTAAAGATGGCGGAGTCATGTGGTACGCACCTGATCAGGACTACGGACCCAAGCAAGCAGTATTCGCGCCATTTTTTGGAATCGAAGCCGCAACCATCACAGTGATTCCACGTCTCG
>Ga0315334_10001134_pt1 | contig 16286 bp, 9 predicted proteins | sample M150034915metaG_FD_205555 | JGI IMG/M metagenome (GOLD analysis project Ga0315334, IMG submission 205555) | Ammonia-oxidizing marine archaeal communities from Monterey Bay, California, United States - M1 500m 34915 | ecosystem: Environmental > Aquatic > Marine > Intertidal zone | place: USA... | reverse complement strand
CCTGTTCACTGTTGGGTTTATGAATTGAATATATTGCTTTTTCGCGTTCGACCAAGCGATGCTCATTGCGTATTTTTTCGGGTAAAAACTCTTCTATCTGTCCTTTGAGCTGCGGTAAAATATTTGTAACCAGCTTTTCAATTCCTTTAGAATTTAATCGAGCCGAAGCCAGCTTCTCCGTGCTCGAATATATCGGTTGAAACTGTTCGGACACCTCTAAATCAACTTCGGTAATTTCAGGGTGCGGAATATTCCATTTTCCCTTGAATTGATTTGCCCTGCCGTAGATCTGAATTTCCTCGTTAAGCTTTAGCGATGATTTTATCCATTTTGCACCTTTGAACCAAACCAAATCAATCGTGCCTGTATCGTCTTGAAATTTGGCCGTCAACCTTTTGCTTCTTCCTACACCGGATTCCAGAATTCGAACGATCCTCCCTCTGATCTGCGCATGACCTTTTAACTCAAGAACATCTGCTACCTTATGATACTTAGAACGATCAACATAGCGAAAGGGGTAATATTCGAGTAGATCATTAAAACAGAAAATACCCAGCTCCTTCTTGAGTAACTCCGCTTTTTGCGGGCCAACACCTTTCAGGTATTCGATAGGAGTTATCAGCAAGTTATTCATAGAGTAAAGCTAAAAAAAATCCCCCGTGTTATCGGGGGACTATTTATCACTTTTTATCTTTAAATTTTTTCAGTCCGTCATCGAGGAATTTTCGATACTCTTCGATATTCGGTGTATAACCAATTGCTTCGGTCAGATCATTGTCTTGATGATCCTGAATAACATACAAGGGTTGTGCATTCCTTTTGTATCTTCTAACCTGATAGTCCGACCATTTTGTTCCAACAGTATTTATTTTACCTCTGATCGCATCCGAATATTTCCACTCAGATTTTGGCAGCGCTTCTCTATCGTCACAATAAAGCGACGCAATCACCAGGTCATTTTGTAATATTGGTCTAATTGCATCGTTGGTCCACACGGTAGATTCGGTTTTCCGACAGTTAGCGCATGCATGTCCTGTAAAATCGAGCATTAATGGCTTGTCTACCTTAATTGCGTATTCTCTGGCAATATCCAGATCGTGGAATACCAATATGGAACCATCTCCAACTTCATGCATGTGTTTTCTGTATTCGGCAAACACAGGGTCCGATGAAACAGAATTCTCCGTTCCACTGCCTCTTACAAATCGAAAGCTATCCTCAGAGTGAGTTCTGGGTGGTGCAACTCCGTCGATCATTGATAAAGGTGCTCCCCACATTCCCGGCAGAAGATAAACCGCAAATGTTAATGCAAACAAAGCAAACATAAATCGCGTTACGGTTAATCGCTCAACCACAGTATCGTGTGCAAATCTGATTATTCCAAGTAGGTATATGCCAATTACGGTAAAGATCACAAACCAAAGAGCCACAAAAACCTCTCTTGTCAAGATATCCCAGTGGTAGGCAAGATCAACCATGCTCAGGAATTTTAAGGCTAAAGCAAGCTCTAGCAGACCCAATACAACCTTAACAGAATTTAACCAGCCACCCGATTGAGGCATTGAATTCAACCATCCAGGAAATATGGCAAACAAAGTAAACGGTATCGCAAGTGCAGAAGAGAATCCGATCATCCCAATAGCGGGCCCAACCATGCTTCCCGATTCTGAAGCTTCAACAAGCAAAGTTCCAATTATCGGTCCAGTACACGAAAAAGAAACCAAGCTCAAGGTAAAGGCCATAAAAAATATTCCAATGACCCCTCCTCTGTCTGCTTTACTGTCGGCTTTGTTAACCCATTTGGCAGGCATTCTGATCTCAAACGCCCCGAGAAAAGAAAAAGCGAAAATCAGGAAAATTGCAAAGAACAGAAGATTCATCCAAACATTAGTAGATAGCTCATTCAGACCTGTCGGTCCCATGATCGCAGAAACGATCAACCCCAGAGCCACATATATTCCAATAATGGAAAACCCAAAAAGAAGCGCATTGGAAATTCCTTTGGCTTTTGTCTTTGACTGCTTGGTGAAAAAGGTAACCGTCATTGGTATCATTGGGAATACACACGGGGTTAATAGTGCTATTAAACCACCCAAAAATCCAGCGAAGAAAATTCCCCAGCTTGTTTTCTCTTTCTGCTCTTCAGAATCCGATTTCTCATCTTCATCTGTAACTAGTTCGTTTGCGGTCGTTAGATCACTCGAATCATTTGCCACTACAGTTTGATTTGCTGTATCAACAGATGTATTTACAGAATCTGAAGCCGGAACTTCATTTTCAGTCGAGCTGTTATAGCCCGAAATTTTCACTTTGGCCTCTTGATCCGGAGGAAACAAGCAACCATTTATATCACAGATCTGAAACGAATATTCAAAATTAATATCGAATGCCTTATCGGTCAGGATTTCCACCTTTTGGACAAAAACGCCATTATTCTCAAAGTATAAAGAAGTACCCATGTCGTCGACATGTGTTCCAGGTGTGTTACCATCTTTGAACTTGCCAATTAACTTGTAATTAGAAGACTCCTTAAATTTAAATGTTGTTGGATACCCTGTCAGATCTGCTTTCATAGGATCGTGGTCTACTGAAAAGATATGCCAGCCATCCACCAGCTTCGCTTTGGCAATTACATTTGCATGGTTGCCGTCTATTTTTTCAACAGAAAAAGACCAGGACACAAGATCAAACCATGCCTGTGCGTTCGCCTTTCCAACTAAAACTAGATTAAAGAGTAGCGTTAATGCAAAAAGTATCAAGTTTCTTTTCATAATCAATTTTCAAATGTAATAGTGAATAATTCATCCCGTGGAGGCAGACACATTGTATCGTTGCAAACCATATACGTGATCACCCCGTCAATAATTGCCGGTTTGTACGCTTTAAATTTTTGCTCGAATACGACCTCATCTTTGAAAAAATTCAATTCGCCCTCAAAATTTTTGTCGTATTCTTTAAGTGATTCCGGCTCCCTGGTTCTTCCGATCAAGGTATAATTTTTATTGGGAATAAATTCTATTGTAGTTGGAATTGGACCTATTTTATTGTTTATATGCTGGCTGTACAAATGCCATCCTTCTGCAATAACTGCACTAACCAGAATGGTACTTGATTCATTTTCAACCGAAACGCTCCACTCCACTTTATCCTGTCCAAACGAACCGATAGAAAACATCAATATAAAAAGTAAAACCGGTATCTTAAGCATATTATTTTATTCCGAAGTCAAAATTACTCATTCGGAATTTAAATTGGACCGAAACAATTGATTTATCTTGTAATCCCAAAATGGAATATCAATCCGATACACTAATAAAACAGGAACAATAAGACTTTATGCTTTAATTTCTACGAGTCTTTCGATGGGCAACCATACTCCACCCTTAAGGCAAATATACTTTTCGCCAAATGCCCAAATTGTAGTTTTAACTTTTTTCATTCCACTATCGTCTTGAAAAAAAATGAACACTTTACTCCGATACGAATTTCCGAGCCTGGTGGCTTTAGTTATTTGACTTAAAAGATAGGGATGCTGCTCTACTCGAATTTTGTTTTCGAAGCGTAGCTGGTGAATTGATTCCTTATTAATCAACTCGGGCTGTGTAGTTAGTGGCATAGCATAATTTTGTTAGGGGCATAAAATATATCAATTATAATTGAACCGGACAAACACAATGAACAAACCGCTAATTACACCGAACATTTCAACTCCCTGAGTGTGTAAATGGCACTCTTGCTTGTGCAGTAATAGACTGATCGGTAAATATTTTTGCTTCATACATAAATCTTCCAGTAATGGCAATCATCGCAGCATTGTCTGTGCAATATTCGGATCTGGGTATATACGTATTCCAGCCTTTTGAAAGTCCTAATTCTTTTAATCGTGCTCTTAATGAACTATTTGCCGACACCCCACCCGCAATAGCGATCTCTTTGATTCCCATATCTTCAGATACCCGTTCTAATTGTTCCATTAAAATAGTGACGATCGTTTTCTGCACGGATGCACATAGGTCGTTACGATTCTCTTCAATGAAATTCGAATTTGATCTTGTTTCTTTTTCAAGGAAATACAAAATAGAAGTTTTCAAACCGCTAAAACTAAAATCATAATTCGGAACTTTTGGTTTGGCAAAAGTAAATCGATCCGGATCGCCATCTTGCGCGTATTTATCAATTAAGGGGCCCCCCGGATATTTGAATCCCAAATTTTTAGCAGCCTTATCAAATGCTTCCCCAGCGGCATCGTCTAATGTTGTTCCAATAATTTCCATGTTTAAATGATCCCGAACCAGAACGATCTGCGTGTGTCCGCCTGAAACAGTCAAACATAAAAAAGGGAAATCTGGTTTCGCTTTGCCATGATCATTAATGAAATGTGCTAAAACATGACCGTACATATGATTCACATCAATGAGTGGAACATCGAGCGCAAGCGCCAAGGTCTTTGCAAAGGACGTACCTACCACCAGGGAACCCAGCAATCCCGGCCCCTTGGTAAATGCAATAGCATCTATATCATTTATGGTTATGCCTGCTTTTTTAATTGCAGCATCCACAACCGGAACGATATTCTTTAAATGTGCGCGACTCGCAAGCTCGGGTACTACTCCACCATAATCCTGGTGCACCGACTGCCCGGCAATTAAATTGGATAAAATGGTGTCATTTTTGAGCACAGCAGCAGAAGTATCATCGCAGGAAGATTCAATACCCAGTATAATCGTATCTTTTTGTGTCACAATACGTAGATTTGTACAGCATGACAAAATTACTTAAAATATCAGGACGTACTCTTGGAATCCTCTTTGAGCTGTTTCTGGTTTTATTGATTTTTGTTGCATTCGCAATTCACACTGCACCATTCCAAACATATATAGTAAAAAAAGTAACCGATTACTTATCGGAGCAGCTCCATACTAAAGTCAAAATTGACAAAATATCCATCACGTTTATAGACGAGATTGCAATAGATGGGGTATTAATAATGGATGAAGAGAAAGATACGCTGGTATCAGCGCAGACAATTTATGCTACAATTGGAAACTATAACCTCGATGAGAGCTCCTTCATGCTGGATGCTGTCGAATTGGAAAATGCAACGATCCATGTTAAAAGAAACAAAAATGGAAGGTTCAACTATGCCTTCATCAAAGAATTCTTTAAGCGGGATAAAAAAACCAACATTGAATTTGGAATAGGTGTTCTACGGCTAACAAATTCCAATTTCAGATACGATGACAATCGGCGCAATAGCAGATCAAAAGGAGTGGATTATTTCCATATTAAGACATCAGAGATAAACGCAACGATTGAAAATTTCACCTACAAAGACCGCGCGTACAAGGCGGATGTGAAAACACTGAGCATGAAAGAAAAATCAGGTTTTATTTTGGACAATCTGGCGACCAATGCAAACGTAAATGCCGGAGGTATCTTTCTGTCCGATCTAAAAATAAATTCTCCCGGATCACAAATTGAATCCAAAAAATTCAACATGCTTGCTACAGGATTCATTGATTTCAAAACTTTTGTAGATAGCATTGATTTTGACGCAAAAATCGACAACAGCACAGTTGCATTAAAAGAAGCTGCTCTATTTGCATACATTCTGGATGGAATGAACGATACGATTCAGCTAAGTACAGAGCTTCATAAAAAGACAAAAAATTTACAGCTGACCGATCTGGATCTAAAAATAGAAGAGGCATGCCACGTGAAAGGCACGGTAAACCTTCCCGACTACAGAGCGCCCAAAAATGCTTTTTTCCATGAGAAGCTCGATTATGTTAAAATTGATGTAGACGAGTTATCACGAATTCGTTTACCGAACAAAGCTCCCAAGAATTACTTAAAAATGGCCGATCGATTGAAGCGCCTCGCCTATTTTGAGGCAGAAGACATACGACTGGATGGGTTCTACACACAATTCGTAGTTGCATCGGATATTATTCGCACTAAGCTCGGGTCGATCCGAGTAGATAATGGCATAATGTTCACGCGAAATGACAAGAACAACTCGTATCTCTTTGAGAGATCAGGAGCAAGTAATTATGATGTAAAATTAGAGCAATTCGATGTTGGGGCTCTATTGAACAACTCAAAAATTGGCTCGATTGATGGCATCTTTTTTCTATCGGGAGAAACGTTCGCAAATGCGGATATAGTAATAAGCTCTATTGAAGGAAATGTGCAACGATTTGACTTGCTCGAATACACCTATAAAGGAATAGATATAATTGAAGGTAAATACGCAAATGGAATATTTGAGAGTAGAATTGAGGTAAAGGATGACAATCTGAACATGACATTCGACGGCACGATCGACTTCAAAGCAGAAATGCACATGCAATTCAAAATTGAGATCGAAAAAGCATACCTCGAGGCGTTGAAAATAGCAAATAAAAATTGGGATGTTGCCTCGAGCTTAACAGTTGACCTGATCGGTTCAAACCTGAACAACTATGAAGGTACCATTGACATAAGCAATTTCACATTTTCCGATAGCCTTAAAAACTTCATCATTCCTACATTAAAAGCAGAAATTACACGAAATGAGCAAAAGGATGAATTTAGCCTGACGTGCAACATAGCCGACATTAATGTTAAAGGGAAACTTGATTTTAACACATTCGTTAATGATTTCAAGTACGAGCTGAGCAAATCCCTTCCAGCTATGTTTCCAGGTTATTCAAAATCCAAGAATAAATCCGATGACTATATTGAATATAAAGCCACTATTCATGAATCATCCGAAGTAATGGCCATATTTTTCCCTGAACTGCGGATTTCTGCAGGAACGAGAATTAACGGACACTATTCTGAAGAAAATTCTAGTTTACTGCTTAATCTGCTTAGCGATTCAGTTTATTATAAGGATATGACCTTTGCAAATGTTTCGATAAATCAGGTTTTAGATGCAAGTAGCCTTCTCACGTCATTTCATGTTGATCGATTTCAATATAGCTCATCGCTTGGCTTTAGCGATTTGTATTTTAAAACTTCGGGGCAGAATAATGTACTTAATTCAAATCTGATATGGGCGCAAAACACCCCAAATGCATCTGCCATTAATTGGGAGACGAACATCAAAAACAACGATCACTTTGAGCTAACACTCGAACCCTCACACTTTAATTTTCAACAATACATGTGGGAAATTGCAAATACCTCTAGGTTTAACTTTTATGGGGATACTCTTCAGGTACAGGATTTTTTATTGAGAAGAGACGATCAATCCTTGAGAATGAGTGGATTCATTTCAAATGAAGACAAGCACCAGCTGGCATTTAACCTGAAGGATATTCAGCTTGAAGAGCTTTCTGATTTCATATCGACAATTCCAATTGAAGGCAAGCTCAATGCATCTGGAAGTATTTCAAATCCATACAACAATTTTAACTATTCCGGAGAAGCCTTCATCCACCAATTCAAAATGAAAAAACAGCTGGTAGGAAACGTGAATGTTAATTCGAGCTGGATAAGAAGCAATCAAAGTATTGCACTCCAGGGAGATCTCGAATATCGTGGGAATCAGACCTTTGATTTCATCGGTGACTATTATCCAAGACGAGAAGAAAACAATCTTGATTTCAATTTATTTTTCGATCTAACGGATATTCAATTTACCAATGCCTTCATGGATCCGGACGTAATTTCCGATATCAAAGGCCTACTGAATGGAACACTCAAAGTATCCGGAACTCCGGATAAACCTATTCTTGATGGAGCTATTGAATTGGTTGCCGGATCGGTAAAAGTTGGTGTATTAGGTACTCATTTTGGATTGGAAGGGCCAATAAAAGTAGATGAATATGGATTTTATATTGACGGAATACCAATTTATGATGAGGATGCAAACGCTGGGTTGATCATTGGATCTGTTTATCACGATAATTTTACGGATTTTAATTTTGACCTATTGTTCGACCTTGAAACCGACGCGATCAATAAAGACCCAATCAATCCATGGATGGCATTGCCTTTGGAAAGATTTCTTGTACTCAATTCAGACTATGAACCCGGCATATTGTATTATGGAAAAGGTTATGCGACCGGGATGGTTAATATTTTTGGTTATTCAGATAATTTGGAAATTACGGTTGATCTGAAAACAAAAAAAGGCACCAAGATCGACATTCCGATGTATGGGATGGGAGAGATCGATGAAGAAAATAATTTTATCGTATTTACAAATAAAGACACTGTTGTCACTTACATCGAACCAAAAATTGACTTCACCGGTGTCGCTCTGGATTTAAATTTCAGTATTACACCGGAAGCGGACATAAAAATAATTTTTAACGAAGTTCTTGAAGATGAAATTCTCGCACATGGCAAAGGAGACTTCTCGATCAAGTTGAATAATTTTGGTGACGTAACAATGGATGGCGTATATACTGTAGCAGATGGGGTGTACGATTTTGCAATGGGACCTGTAAAGCAGAAGTTCTATATTGAAAAAGGAGGGAACATTAGCTGGACCGGAGATCCGTACCATGCAATGTTGAATCTACGAACGTATTACAAGGTTAAGGCGAATATCGCAGCCGTTACGAACGACCAGTTCGGTTCCGGAAGCGGTTCGCATCAGGAAATATTGTGTTACCTTGAGCTTAGTGAATCCCTCTCCAAACCGGCTATTGAATTTGACATTGAAGCACCTTCTGCTAATGAAGAAGGCAAATCCATCATTACACGGATCAAAAGTGATCCGGATGAGCTGAGCCGACAGTTTTTTTCGCTGCTGTTGTGGAAGAAATTCCAGCCAATTGCCGGAGGTCAATCGGTCAGTGGAAGTGCTGCTCTTGACCTTGTTTCGAGCCAGATCAATTCAATGTTATCCAAGCTATCGGATGAGTACATTCTAAACATCAACATGAATTCCGATCAGCTGTCCGGAGATAACACTTATGAATTTGGCGTATCCAAAGGATTTCTTGACGATCGTTTAATAGTATATGGAAGCTTTGGTGTAGAGAATCAGAAAATCGACGAAACTACGGATGAAAGCTCTCTTATTGGGGATATTAACATTGAATATTTATTGAATAAAAGTGGAACTTTCCGGGTCAATATATTTAGCGAATCGAACGATAAAACAATTATACAAAGTCAAGAGCAGGGGGAATTTACACAAGGAGTTGGATTGAATTACAAAGAGGATTTTCATACGATCCACGATTTTAAGGCAATCCAGTATTTTCTCGACATATTCAGAAAAAAACAGAACAAGCGATATCCTATAAAACGCAAGCGAAGACAAGTTGCGGTTCCGCTTGAGAGTAGCAAGCGTAACAAACCCTAAAAGGACTATACCCTTTTATTTCTGATAACACAAACCGATTATCGCTATGCGGAAACGCTCCATTGATCAATATTTAGTATGATTAAAATTATTATCCTATTATTGTCTTATGAAAAAAGTACTGGTAGCGAACAGAGGTGAAATAGCACGCAGGGTTATTCGAACCTTAAGAATAATGGGGATTGAAAGTGTCGCAATTTATTCGGATGCCGATGCCGGTGCACCACATGTCTTAGAAGCGGATCAAGCTGTACACGTTGGAGAAAGTCCATCAGCTGAAAGCTACCTGAAACAAGATGTAATTTTAGCACATTGTAAAAAATTAGGTGTGGATGGTATTCATCCTGGTTATGGTTTCTTATCCGAAAATGCAGCATTTGCGAAAAAAGTAAAAGCGGCAGGAATGATCTTCATTGGTCCTTCACCTGAAGCCATGGAGGTTATGGGAGACAAGCTAAGTGCAAAACAAACAGTGAAAAAATATAATGTTCCTTTGGTTCCAGGAATAGATAAAGCTATATCAAATGTTGATGAAGCAAAAGAAATTGCTAAAAAGATCGGATATCCCGTTCTTATAAAAGCTTCGGCAGGTGGCGGAGGAAAGGGAATGCGTCTTGTAGAAAAAGAATCCATGCTTGAAGAACAAATGAAGCTCGCTCAAAATGAAGCGCGTTCTTCATTTGGCAACGACGCCTGTTTTGTGGAAAAATTTGTAAGCAAACCAAGACACATAGAAATACAGATTTTTGCAGACAGTCATGGAAATGTTGTTCATCTCTTTGAACGTGAATGTTCCATTCAGCGACGGCATCAAAAAGTAATAGAAGAGGCTCCTAGTTCTTTACTGTCCCCAGAATTACGTAAAAAAATGGGAGAAGCCGCTGTTAGTGTATGCAAGTCATGCAACTATGAGGGAGCAGGAACTGTAGAATTTTTAGTCGACGATGCGCTTGATTTTTATTTTCTGGAAATGAATACGCGCCTTCAAGTAGAACATCCGGTAACTGAAGAAATTACGGGACTCGACTTAGTAGAGTGGCAGATAAGGGTTGCTCAGGGCGAGAAGCTCCCCAAACTTCAAAATGAGCTATCCATTCATGGTCATGCTATAGAAGTTCGTGTGTATGCTGAAGATACACTCAATGGTTTTACTCCGGATATTGGAAAGCTTTTGCGGTATAGAGTTCCATCCGGTACCAGTGTCAGAGTTGACGATGGTTTTGTGGAGGGCATGGACATTCCGATCTATTATGATCCAATGATCGCCAAATTGGTTGTCTGGGGCAAGGACAGAAGAACCGCGATACGAAGAACACTAAAGGCAATAGATGAATACCAAATTTCAGGATTGAAAACAACACTGGATTTCGGGAAGTATGTGTTAAAACACGATGCATTCGTCAGCGGTAATTTCGACACTAATTTTGTGCGTCATTATTTCAAAGACCCCAAGATCATGCATGAATCAATGCAAGAGGAAGAAGAAATGCTTGTACACGGCATTAATCAAATTTGGGATTCACTAAAAGAGCGGGATGCAGTAGAATATGCATCCAAAGAAATTACGAGCAGCTGGAAAAATACTAGAAGCCATATTTAACAAGATCTAAATTCTATTTCAATTGAGTGTAACTTTTAATAAATAACTAAAGGAATGCACTTGAAAATTTCAGAATTCCTGTTATTTTTACGACTCAAAATTCAGACTAATGAACTTACACGAATATCAAGGGAAATCCATATTAAATAGCTTTGGCGTTGCTACGCAAAGAGGGACGGTTGTCAGCAAAGTAGAAGACGCCGTTGCTGCGGCTAAAAAACTTTCGGAAGAAACCGGAACAGAGTGGTATGTGGTCAAAGCGCAAATTCATGCGGGAGGTCGTGGCAAAGGAACTATTGAGGAAACAGGATCTCACGGTGTGGTACTTGCAAAAGGAATAGACAAAGTTGAGGAAACTGTAAAAGGAATTTTAGGGGGGCATTTAGTTACGGCTCAAACCAATGGAGTTGGTAAACGCGTTAACAAAGTTCTGATCACAGAAGACGTGTATTACCCTGGTAAAAACGAACCTGAAGAATATTACATGTCTGTTCTTTTGGATCGGGATAAGGGCCGAAATATTATCATGTATTCAACCGAAGGTGGAATGGATATTGAGGCTGTTGCAGAAAATACTCCTCATTTAATTTACAAAGAAGAAATTGATCCTCGAGTTGGCCTTCAAGGATTCCAATTGAGAAAGATCGCCTTCAATTTAGGATTGTCCGGACAGGCATTTAAGCAAATGACAAAATTTGTTAGTTCACTTTATTCAGCCTATGAAGGGTGCGATGCAGCAATGTTTGAAATCAACCCGGTACTTAAAACTTCAGATGATAAAATAATCGCCGTGGATTCGAAAGTAACACTCGATGAAAGTGGCCTGTTCCGTCATTCTGAGTATGCTGAAATGCGCGACAAAACAGAAGAAGAACCAACGGAGGTTGAAGCAGATGAAGCCGGGTTAAATTTTGTTAAGCTGGATGGAAATGTTGGGTGCATGGTAAACGGAGCAGGTCTTGCAATGGCAACAATGGATATTATTAAATTATCGGGAGGTAATCCAGCAAATTTCTTAGACGTTGGCGGAACTGCAGATGCTGAGCGAGTTGAAAAAGCATTCAGCATCATATTGAAAGACAAAAATGTTAAAGCGATTCTAATTAACATTTTCGGTGGTATCGTAAGATGTGATCGTGTTGCTCAAGGTGTTGTTGATGCATACAGAAATTTCGGACAATTCCCAGTTCCATTGATCGTGCGTCTTCAAGGAACAAATGCTGTTGAAGCAAAGAAATTGATTGATGATTCAGGGTTGGATGTTCAGTCAGTTGTATTGCTTCAGGAGGCTGCCGATAAGGTGAAGCTCGCATTATCGTAATTCAAAGCTTCTATCGATTGAATCGCTCTAAGGAATGTGAAAGTGATTTTCGTTAAAGCATTATCTTTACTTAAAATGTAACTTCTCGATCGAGACATGATACTTTATAAATCAGCTGAAGAAATTGAAATCATGCGGGAGGCAGCGCAAATTGTCAGCCGCACACTTGGCATATTAGCTTCGCATATTGAACCAGGGGTTACCCCACTTGAGCTGGATAGAATTGCAGAAGAATATATTCGTTCTCAAAATGCAATCCCAGGTTTTTTGGGCCTCTATGATTTCCCAAATACTTTATGTATTTCCTTAAACGAACAGGTCGTTCATGGAATTCCCAATGACACACCACTAAAAAACGGGGATATTATTTCAGTAGATTGTGGTGCTATCTACAAAGGTTATTACGGAGATCATGCATATACTTTTGAAGTTGGAGAGGTAAGCTCTGAGGTTAAAAAATTACTTTCCGTTACACTTGAATGTCTTCAGCTGGGAATTGAGGCAACCAAAACAGAAAATAGAATTGGAGATATTGGATTTGCCATCCAGCAACATGCAGAAAAAAACGGCTATGGAGTTGTTCGAGACCTAGTCGGTCATGGACTTGGAAAGACCATGCATGAAGATCCACAGGTTCCAAATTATGGAACTAAGGGCAGGGGGAAGAAAATTAAGAATGGATTGACGATCGCAATTGAACCCATGATCAACATGGGAACAGAAAAGGTAATACAGCTGGAAGACCACTGGACAATTGTAACCGCGGATGGTTTGCCCAGCGCACACTTCGAGCATGATGTAGCAGTAGTAAATGGCAAGCCCGAAATTCTGTCTACCTTCAAATATATTGAAGACGCATTAGAAATGAATAAAAAACAATGAATAAGGATGTTAAAACACTCTTTTTAGTTGCCCTTACACTGATCATTTATGCGCTAAGCATATTTATTTCCAGTGGTGCATTTGTATTTCCGTTCCCTTTAAATCCATTCATCTTTTTTGTCATTGCATTACTTTTTGTATACCGTCATTGGAAGAAGCGTAAAGTAAGAGGTGTGGCAATACTCGTCTTATTTATAGGTCTTTTCGGCATCCTTTCAAGTTCTGTTTTATGGGAGCTGTTATTTTCAATGGAATCCATTGAAAATCTTTTCACACAAGATAGGGCGAAGTGGCTCAAGGTTATTTATGGTATCCTCATATTTGTATGGGGTTCCATCACATTATTAAAGCAACACAAGATAGTACCAACATTAGCTACAGTAATAGGGTTAACGCTTTTTATCCTTGGGTTTTTCGGGATTTACGATCCATATACTATATTCATCATGCTGGGCTATGGTTTTTTTGTAGTGTCCAATTTTATCAAGCCGGTCTTTAGACCATTTCATCTACTTTGGATTTTACTCCTAATTTTAGAAGTAAGCGAGTGGATTACGCTTACCCTGGCTTAGCTAAAATCAGCTGTTGAATTTTTCGTTATTTTTGTTTTGAAGAACAGAACGTTTTACTAATTTTGCGTTCCGTTCTTTACATATTTATTGAAATAATCGGAGAGGTGCCTGAGTGGCCGAAAGGACTTGTTTGCTAAATAAGCGTACCCCAAAAGGGTACCCAGGGTTCGAATCCCTGTCTCTCCGCAAAAAATGGGAAGGTTTCCTGCCTACTTGGGTTGTAGAATTAAATTATTAGAGTACTTTTGCCCTCGTTATTGGGCAAGCAATTCCATTAATTATTTGAAATTTTGAATGCAAATTGAGCTCGGGGTGTAGCGTAGCCCGGTCATCGCGCCTGCTTTGGGAGCAGGAGGTCGCAGGTTCGAATCCTGCCACCCCGACACTATAGGGGATGAGAGATCATCCCCTTTTTTTCAATTTGAATGCAAAATGGGCTCGTAGCTCAGCTGGATAGAGCACCTCCCTTCTAAGGAGGCGGTCAAAGGTTCGAATCCTTTCGGGCTCACACAATGTAAAGCTCTCTTAATTGAGGGCTTTTTTTTCGTTATCCCCCCTTAATTTAGCAGTTAATTAAGACTATTTTATTTTCCCAAAATGAGAATACGGCTATTTCACAGGACAGCAAACCCTATTTGGTTATCAAATTGTACCTTTCATTGATTATCTCTTCGGAGCTCACTGTTAAAATCAAAACACTTTTATTTTCTATTACCCCTTGCACATACCCAAGTATATTACTCTTACACCCTCATTCACTGCAAAGTACTACACAAAATTATATTGGTTCAAAATACATAACATCCTGCCACTTTCTGTGGTTTTAAATATGTCTTAAATGATACATTAATTCCCAAAATGAGAATGATTGGATTGACTAATTTTATATAACTCATTGTATTACAGGTTTTTATGTATTTTGGTACGATTATCCCTTAACACATCACACCTGCGCCGATCTAACACAAGACTTTAAGGTGACTTTGCCGATTTGTCTTCCTTATTTTACTGCATTAATAGTTAGATTATGATTTTTTCTGCATCAGAACGTATTTTGACGACCCCAAAACTTAAGTTTTTAGAACCTAGGTTCTTTGGTCATGGGCTGGTAATTCTGCTTATGATTATGCTGTATGGCTTTACCTATGGTCAAACAAACAGCTGTTCGACTCTCGGCACCCCAATTACAGTTGGAACGTCCTGTTCTTACTCAACGTTTAATTCATCAAACGGTACTGACTACTGGAATTCTGCTAATGGTTGTAATTCGGCCGACTTAGATGATGCGTGGTGGCATTTTACGGCAACCGGAACAAGCACAACAATAACGTACAATCCTGATTCAAGAGACGCAATACTCCATTTATTTACTGGATCATGTTCCTCAAGTATGTCTTATTTGGCATGCGCAGACGATTGGGGTAATGGTGGTGCGGAGACAATAGTATACGCAACGACCATAGGTGTGCAATATATAATCAGAATCCAAAGGTACAATCGTAACAATAGCATGACAGGTCAGATTTGCGTGTGGTCGCCATTTTCAGGGCCACCTCCCTGTGTTATTGCACCGTTATCACCTCCAGATGGAGCAGTGGACGTATCAATTCAACCAACACTGGAATGGCCAGCAGCTCTGGGAGCAACTAGTTACGATGTCTATTTTGGCACTGTTCCAACTCCGCCATTGGTTTCCGCGAGTCAATCCGGCACAACATATACTCCCGCAGCTCTGTTAAATGAAGTATCTACCTATTACTGGACGATCGTTCCAAAAAATTCATCCGGAGATGCCGTTGGTTGCGCGACATGGTCTTTCAAAACAGGAGAAGGGGGGTGTTTGACAGCAGTCTATGGACAATATCCTACCGGTGCAGGATACGATCCTTATATACCCGCCTGTAGTGGTAGTGCGGAAATTATTACTAGCTCTGCATATGCTGGAGAATATTCTAAAGTAGAAGTCATCAGTGGTGTAGATTATACATTTAAATCATCTGTGTCTACCGACTTTGTTACAATTTCGGATGATGGGGGTACTATCGTTTATGATTATGGTATTTATGGTGTCACCTGGACTGCCACTATCACTGGTATCGTGCGATTTTACACCCACACCGGCGCCGATTGTGGTAGCGCAACTTCTATGAGAACACGTTCCGTACAATGTAGCTCGGTTCCACCACCGGCAAATGACGAGTGCGCAGCCGCAACAAGCTTGCCTTGCGGAACTTCCGCCCTTGCTGGAACTACTGTAGGTAGTATAGCAGAATCAGCTCCAGGAGGTACTGCTTCTCAATACGGAGTATGGTATACCTTCACAGGAGATGGATCCTACACGACCATTTCGTCGGTTGCAAGCTTTGACCACGAACAAGTGCTCTTGTCGGGTTCCTGCGGAAGCCTTTCTCTTATCAGTTCCCAGGACGGTTGGACTGCAGGTGGCACGGAAACCTATTCCTTCTTTTCAACGAACGGCACAACTTACTATGTATATATAGCCCATTATAGTACCGGTAGTACAACAACAGGTACCTTCACCATATCAAGAGATTGCTTCCCGCCACCAGCGAACGACGAATGTGCAGATGCAACAAGCTTGCC
>Ga0315334_10001133_pt1 | contig 16300 bp, 18 predicted proteins | sample M150034915metaG_FD_205555 | JGI IMG/M metagenome (GOLD analysis project Ga0315334, IMG submission 205555) | Ammonia-oxidizing marine archaeal communities from Monterey Bay, California, United States - M1 500m 34915 | ecosystem: Environmental > Aquatic > Marine > Intertidal zone | place: USA... | reverse complement strand
AGTTTTGGTATCCATTAAGCGGGGGTCCTCAGCCATGCAGCCGCAGCGCCGATGTGAGCGCAGGCTATGGGGTCCTCTGCAAGAGACCTCCCCATCGTGGATATCGGTATGCCCGAATTAGCAATAGCGGTCGGAATATCAATCGGCTCCACAGGAAATGGCCGGTGACCAGCGCCGGAGATCCAAGATGAGTCATCGCCAACCGGAACTGGCACGTCAATCGGTACGGGGATACCGCTCAGAATTGTTCGATTGTGATGACTTATCCCTTGATGACGTGAGCGGTCATCTCTACTTGAAGCTCTCACGCAGAGTCCTACTTGCGCCCCGAGTGCAACTAGAACCGATGCGTGGCCTGCGAGTTCCATTGCAGAAAACCCGAGTGTTGAGGAGGTTCCAACATGACCTGGTCCCCCAGCCAGGACTATCTGCGGGCACCCACGGTCAAGTAGAGCCGCCACAGCTGACGGCACGCTCACTGCCTCAAGGTCGCCGCCAAAGGCTTGACCTGCAGTTGCTGTGCAGTTGAGGAACTGTTGGCTTTTCAGTTGCGCTACTAAATCGCTAAGACTCAGAGGAAGTGCCGCTTGGTCTGTCATGAGATACCCCAAATTTGGCGAACCCAACGCCACCGAAACAGCCCCAAGATGACTATGAAGGACGCATAATAGGACTCGAGCACCAATCAGGTCTAGGCGCGTCGAAACATGCGGCTCAACCTCTAATTGTTCCGACAAATAGCGCGCTTTCAACACCTGCCCGCTATTCGGTGTCTGCCATTCGGTCTTGGTCTGGATCGAATGAACTACATGCCACCCTCCGGTACCCAGCCCTAGTTCGACGGCTGTGGTGTTCACCACGACAAGGTCGTCAACGTCAACAGCACCAACTACGGCTACCAACGCGTAGGCCTTAGAGCCGTCTTCGAGTTGCATTCGTTGGAGACCGTCACGAACTTCCAAAATTTTTGTCACTCGTAGTGACTGGAAGGTTGGCACGGTAGCTACCTCAAAGCGACGCGATCAGGGCGTCGACGCGTTCATCTTGAGCCAGAAAAGGGTCTTTACACAATACGGTTCTCTGCGCTTGGTCGTTTAGCTTCAAATGAACCCAGTCGACGGTGTAATCACGTTTCTTTTCTTTCGCCTGTCTCACAAACTCCCCGCGAAGACGCGCCCGAGTTGTTTGAGGTGGTTGCTCAATCGCGGTCTCAACATCGGCATCTTTCAACACACGTTCAACTAGGCCATTCCTCTGAAGTAAATAGAACACTCCCCGACTCTGGTTCACATCGTGGTACTGAAGGTCAAGTAATGCCGTTCGAGGGTCACTCAGTTTCAGGTCGTGTTTCGCTTGGTATCTCTCTAGAAGGTGGTACTTGATCACCCAGTCGATCTCTTTGTCGAGGGTGAGAGGATCCTGTTCAATGCCTCGCATGCAGTGTTCCCACATGGAAAGAGCTTGTTTTTCTTCCTCATTTAATTCGTTGGTATCGGCAAATCGTTGCGCCCTCTCCAAGTACTCGGCTTGAATTTCGAATGCACTTGCTTCTCGTCCGTTCGCCAGACGAACACGTCGCGTGCAGGTGATGTCGTGACTGATCTCACGAATAGCTCTAATTGGGTTCTCAAGAGTCAAGTCGCGAAGTACAACCGCTGGGTCTTCCATCATCCGAAGCAGAAGAGACGTTGCCCCTACCTTCAAAAACGAGGTGTATTCGCTCATATTTGAGTCACCCACAATTACATGTAAGCGTCGGTATCGCTCTGCGTCGGCATGCGGCTCGTCTCTAGTATTGATAATTGGTCGACTGCGGGTGGTGGCGCTAGAGACTCCCTCCCAGATGTGTTCTGCTCTTTGGGCGATGCTGTACATCGCTCCCCGAGCGCTCTGCAACACCTTCCCCGCACCGGTGTAGATCTGGCGGCTCACCAAGAATGGGATGAGCACTTCGGCGTAGTGCGAGAAATCCTCTCGCCGGCTCGTTAGATAATTTTCGTGGCAGCCGTAACTATTTCCGGCGCTGTCAGTGTTGTTCTTGAAGAGGTAGATCGTGCTTCCAGTGATGCCTTCTTCGGCAAGTCGTTCTTCAGCATTCTTTACGAGTTTTTCAAGGATTCTTTCGCCAGCCCGATCATGGCTAACCACTTCGTAGACCGAGTCGCATTCAGGGGTGGCATATTCAGGATGTGACCCCACATCAAGATATAAACGTGCTCCGTTAGCAAGAAACACGTTGCTTGATCGCCCCCATGAAACGACTCTGCGAAATAGGTACCGGGCTACCTCGTCAGGACTCAGTCGACGCTGGCCTCGAATAGTGCACGTGACCCCATACTCGTTCTCAAGCCCCATGATTCTTCGTTGCACGCGCCACACCGTATCTTTGTTCGAAGGAAGTGGTTGAGTAGACGCCGAGAACTTGCCGGCATTGCTTGGCGTTACCCAGCGAGGAGACTTGAGGTTTGGTCGTCGTCAAGCCGGCCAAAGCAGCGACGACCATTACCGTTATCCAATACTGCGACTTCCAGATCTTCCGCCGACATGGAGCGATCCGGTCCGGCGAGTGATTCAACAGCAAGACGAACCGCGCCATCGCGGTCGAAATCAGCGGACCAACCATCACTCAACCGCCCAAGAACAGCTTCTGAGTCCCCACCTATGCAACACCAGTTTTGTTCATCAACGACGGTGCCGTCGTACTGGATGCGGTACAGCTCAGCCCCACCTTCACGGCCGATTTCCGCCACCACTATTTCCACCTCCATTGGTTTCATCTCATGTGTGAAGATCTGTCCCAACATCTGGGCGTACTGGTTGGCGAGGCTTCGCGCATCAACGTCGTCGCGGCTGTATTGATATCCCTTTAGCTCCGCATATCGAACGCCTGCTATCCGCAGTTGATCAAACTCGTTATAGCGACCGACGCCACCGAAAGCGATCCGATCGTAAATTTCTGAAACCTTTCGCAGCGTCGAACTTGCGTTCTCTGCGACGAGTGCCACACCGCCTTGGTATTCGACTGCGGCAAGACTACGACCGCGTGCTACTCCTTTACGCGCATAATCAGCGCGATCCTGCATCAGCTGTTCGGGACTTACATACATCCCTGACATCGTCATGATCGGGTTTCCCCTCTCCCTAACTCTGCGCGAAGTTCAGCAAAGACCTGCCCAGATTCATCGTCAGTGAGTTGTCGGAAACCTTCTTCGGTAATGACGGCCAGTATTGGGTAGATCCCGCGTACAGGGTCGGGACCTCCAGTAGCGCTATCTTCGTCCGCGGCGTGCCACAAGGCCTTAACCGCCAATGCAAGAGCGTTCTCGATAGAGAGATCAGGTTCATACCCGAGCTTTACAACGGTTCCGGCGTGAAGACTGCCGGATCCACTGGTAGCAAAGTCCTGCTCTTCATAACGTCCGCCGGTTATGTCGAACTGAAAAAGTCGACCTAACCCTAGAGAGAGATCAAACCCCGCAAAAATTGGCACTACCACCAACCCTTGCATTGCCTGTGGAAGATTACCGCGAAGCATCTCAGCAAGCTGATTAGCTTTGCCTTCTAGAGTGAGTGGTTTTCCTTCAATTTTTTCGTAATACTCGAGCTGAAGTTGGAAAACGCGTACCATCTGAATTGCGGGTCCGGCAGCGCCGGCAATGGCCACCGCTGAGTATTCATCAGCGGGAAAGACCTTTTGCATGTCACGATGGCTGATTAGATGCCCTGCCGTCGCGCGGCGATCACCCGCTACCACTACCCCACCTGCACAGCGAACCGCCAAGACAGTCGTAGCGTGTCCAGCGTCGATAACACCTGGAAGGTCGGCTGGGAACGGTTCGTGCCCGGTCTGTCGTAACAGGTTTAGAAAATCAGTTCCTGGATCTTCCCCGGGGACGAAGAACGGCATTGCGGTCACTCCCCACCTTTCTGCACATAGTTCTTCACAAACTCTTCGGCATTAGTTTCTAGGACGTCGTCGATCTCATCTAGCAAGTCATCCAACTCGGCTTTAAGCTCTTGGCCTGCCTCTTTGGGCCCGGCTTCGTCAACCTCGGCCTCTTCAGTTCGAGGGGCGGGCCGGCGCTTTTGCTCTCGTTCAGCCATCTAGGTCTCCTACGTTCTTTTGATCCTATGCGGGTGTCATGTCCCCAACCGCCGCAAAAGTTCTGCCGCGTCGTCACATTCATCCAACAAGCTAGCCACGTGAGCCGCTGTCCCTCTCAATGGTTCAAGCATTGGGACCCGACGCAGCGGGTCACTTCCGACGTCAAACACCATGGAATCCCAGTTTGCGGCCACTATCTGGTCAGGATATTTCTCTAAACAGCGCCCCCGAAAAAATGCGCGCGTAGTCATTGGAGGCTGAGTGATGGCGGTTTCAACTTGCGAGTCATCGGAAATTCTGGTGAGGCCTATCCTGCGAGCTAATCCCTTGGCGGGTCGAAGGTCGTGATATTGGAGGTCTAAGGCTGCCATTCTTGGGTCAGACCACTCGAGACCGTGGCGAGAGCGGAATCCTTCATAAAGGCGGCGCTTCGCTATCCAGTCGATCGAATCGGCAAGTGAATCTGGTTGTTCTTCCAGAGCAGTGAGGATCAAGGCCCAACGCTCCATCAAATCTGTACCGACTTCCTCTCCACCGACGACGTCAAATCCATGTCGGTCTGCCCATCGCTCGGCAGCTTCGTAATAAACCCATTGAATTTCTAATGCCGTGACACTTGTGCCGTTGGCTAAGCGGTGGGTCGCCGCAAGATCAATGTCATAACTCACCTCGCGCAAAGTACGCACGGGGATCTCGAACGCACAGTTACTCGGGGCCATGTCGTCATCAATCATGGCGAGAACGATTGCAGTGGTTCCAAGCTTGAGATACGTCTGCAACTCGCTCATGTTTGCATCGCCAACGATCACATGGAGACGCCGGTAGCGCTTGCTGTCTGCATGAGGCTCGTCTCTCGTATTCACGATTGGCCTTTTCAGCGTGGTTTCGAGACCAACCTCTTCTTCGAAAAAGTCTGCGCGTTGCGTTATCTGAAATGGCACTTCCTCGTGAGTAAGCCCGGGCGCTTCTGAGCCGACCTTGCCGGCTCCGCAATAAACTTGCCGGGTGATGAAGAAGGGCATGATTTGGAGGACGATCCGCCCGAAAGGGACGCTTCTATCGACCAAATAGTTTTCGTGACATCCGTAACTATTACCCTTTCCGTCGCTGTTGTTCTTGTGGATCACCAGTTCTTCACCGTCTGGGAGGAGTTGATTTGCTTTATCCATTGAACGAATGAGAATTTCTTCAGCAGCACGATCGTAAATAGTGCATTGGAGAGCATCGGTGCACTCTGGACTTGCGAGTTCCGGATGCGCGTGGTCGACGTAGTAGCGGGCTCCGTTGGTGAGAACCGCGTTTACTAGATGCGTTTCAATTTCTGGGGCAAGAGCGTCAAATTCGTTGAAACCTCGTGCGTCCACTCCCGGATGTTCATCCTCGAAATCCCAACCCACGCGTCGTTCCAGGTAGCCGTTTACATAGGCGTTAATGATCATCGACGAAGCCGCTACCGGGTTTGAGTCGCCTTCGTTACGGTGAAGAATGCCGAACTCTGTCTCTATCCCGAGAACTTTGTGTACGGCCACAGGGCGACCTTATCGCCGGAAGCGGGCTTACAGGTACTGGCCTGTTTGAACCCGTTCAATTGCGCGCCCGCCTTCGCTCTCGGATTCGTTGTCCCCGCTTACCAACGTGCGTATGAAAATGATTCTTTCACCCTTTTTTCCTGAAATTTTTGCCCAATCATCAGGGTTCGTGGTGTTAGGCAAATCTTCGTGTTCTCTGTACTCCTGCCGAATTGAAGCGAGCAAATCATCCAACCGGATGCCCTGGCTTCCGGTTGCTATCGCGCGCTTAATAGCGCTCTTCTTCGAGCGGCGCACAATATTTTCGATCATGGCGCCTGAGGCAAAGTCTTTGAAGTACATGACTTCCTTGTCACCGTTCTGGTAAGTGACTTCTAGGAATTGGTTGTGTTCTTCAGCTCGATACATTTCTTCGACCGTTCGCTCGATCATCACTCGAACTGTCTTGTCTGGATCGCCACCGCCTAGATCGTCAATTTCAAGTGGGTCGATTGGAAGATGTTGATTCAGATACGTTGCAAATATTGCGGCTGCCGCAGCTTCATCTGGTCTGTGAATCTTGATTTTCACGTCAAGACGACCGGGCCTCAAGATTGCCGGATCAATCAGATCTTCCCTGTTGGATGCACCGATGACGATGACATTCCTGAGGCCCTCTACACCATCGATTTCAGCCAATAACTGGGGGACAACGGTCGATTCCATATCGGAACTGATGCCGCTTCCACGCGTACGGAATAGCGACTCCATTTCGTCGAAAAACACGATCACCGGCCAGCCTTCACTTGCTTTCTCTCTGGCGCGTTGAAAGATCTTTCTTATCTGTCGCTCTGTCTCCCCGACATATTTGTTCAATAGTTCCGGGCCTTTGATATTGATGAAGAAACTGTGCGCCTGCCCATCACCTGCGACATCAGCAATTTTTTTCGCTAATGAATTTGCTACGGCCTTCGCTATCAATGTCTTTCCGCAGCCCGGTGGTCCATAAAGCAATATTCCCTTGGGGGCAGGGAGCTCATACTCGCGGAATAAATCTTGATGGAGGTAGGGCAGCTCTACGGCATCTGTGATTTGTTCGATTTGACTGTCTAGTCCGCCTATGTCGTTGTAGGTCACATCTGGAGTTTCCTCCAGTAACAGATCATCAACTTCAGGGCGAGGTAAGCGCTCAAGCACCAGGTTGGCTCGGATGTCCAGCAATAGGCTGTCTCCGGACCTTATGGTTTGGTTACGTAAGGGTTCGGCGAGTTCGACGACGCGTTCTTCGTCTGCTCTTCCAACGACCAGGGCACGTTCGCCATCACTTAAGACCTCTTTGAGCGTGACAACTTCGCCTGAGGATTCAGGGCGGCGCGCCATCACAACGTTCAACGATTCGTTGAGAACGACTTCGGAACCAGTTGCTAATTCCTGTTCCGTCAAATCGGGGTGCAGGCTTACTCGTACTTTTCGGCCGTTCGCGTGCACATCAACTGTTCCGTCTTCGTTTGCAGCGACGAGCGTTCCGTAGGCAGATGGCGGCTGAGTAAGTTTGTCAACTTCTTCTCGGAGAGTTGCAATCTGTTCACGGGCCTCGCGCAGAGTGAATGTGAGTTTCTCGTTTTGCGACACTGCCTGAGCAAGTTGCCCCTTCGTCTCAAGTAAACGCTCCTCCAGGGTCGTTACCCTCTTGGGAGTGTCAACGAGCTTCCGCCTCAGCAAAGCGATCTCGGACTCCATTGCACGTATTTGACTGCGTAGCGCTGCTAATTCGCCCATCGGCATTTTTTCATCAGTCAGTTCGTCGTCACTCGACATCACTAACCTCGGTTCGCTGTTGTCTGAACCGGAAGCTACACGAATCAGCGACACAAGTTGCCACATGTTTGTGCTACAAACAGAATCGATAACTCGATACGGGTTGTGTGTGTGCCGGCCTCTAGCAAGGTAAATTGAAACTTAGCTCGGCAGAGAGCGCTTCCGAGTGGTGTCCCCCGTACCCGCCACACTTCAGTTCAGGAAGAAGAAAGGCACCATCATGAAGGTCTGGATCGATCAGGATCTATGCACAGGCGACGGTCTCTGCGAGGAGATTGCACCTGATGTGTTCACTCTGCTTGACGATGGACTTGCATACGTGGTTGAAGATGGCAATGTGATGTCTGACCCGGGTGGGGCGGAAGCCTTAGCTAATTTCGCCGATTCGCAACTTGACGCCGTTATTGAGTCTGCCGAGGAATGCCCTGGGGAATGCATTTACATCGAGGCTTAGTGGGCCTGGTATCGCGCTTCAGGCGATCTTAAGGGCCTCCGTAGTCATTCGTTCACACTTATTGAGTCGCTTTAACCCAAACATTTTCCGGTATTCACGACGGTACGATCACCAAATGCTGTGACCTCAGCCATGAAGCCTGCTATCTCTGACCTGTCCAACGCATAGGCAGTCCGCTCGTAATCTGACGCGTTGGGAGGTGCTACCGCGAAGATCACCGCCACAACTGCGCCGTTAGTGTCGATGACTGGCGCACCGCTGTCTCCCGTTTGCAGTTTCGCCGCGGCGAACCAGACCTTGCGAGTTGTATCCACCGAGTCGTGAAGATCGCGCGCATGCGCAGTAACGCGTTCCACGAGACGTATGGGGACGGTTCGTAACGGCCCGCCGCCTGGATGACCGATCACTCCTGCCAACTGTCCGGCTAGCGGTGATTCGAGCTGCAAGGGTACGATGGTCGAGTCCACCCTTAGCAGGGCAAGGTCCCGTTCCGGGTCAAATGCCAGCACCGAAGCCTGCTCAAGTGTTCTTCCAGGTAGCGCTATCTCCACCTTTTGTGACCCGGCGACTATATGCGCGTTCGTTAACGCCATCCCGGGCGATATAACGAAACCCGTTCCATTCTGTCTTTGGCTGCAAGCGACGGCACTGACTCGAATTATTGACGCAGCGGCAGCTTCTAATACTTCGGCACTTATCACTATTTCGCTCGGCAACTCACCCACATCGACTGCGGGTGTGTCGGAACCAAAAGTCGGAACTACACCCCAATCTTGGGTAAGGCGACCCAAAAGACTTCCGCCATATGGAGGCGTCGGAGCCCATCGTTCTACTACTTCGATCGCTTTGGAAGCTCTGGCTTGGTCCTGAGGCCAGCCACGTACGGAGAGAAGCGCCGGTGCGAGAATCCAAACTAAAAGAACAACCGCGCCAATCCCGACCACGACGCCAGCGAGCGAATCAAGCCATCGCAGGGGCCGCGGAACCAAACTCCTCAAACCGCGCGCCACCCGCCACCCGACTGCATGGCCGAACACACCACCGAGCACCACAGCGACAGAAGCGGCACCAAGGCGTTGATGTTTGCCCGTGATATTCAGCGCGTCGAGCGTCACTGTCGCCCAGCGAGCGGTCGCCATCGCAGCTGCGGTAAACCCAACCCAACTGACAAGGCGGCCAACTAGCCCACCAGTCCACCCGGTGAAGACTGCAAGCGCCAACAAGAGCCCGAAGATGAGATCGACGACCACTATCGCTCAATCAAACTGCCAGTAGTCGGGCATGGGTAAGAAATCCAGTATGAGCGACCATTCTGTGGTCAGGTCGCACAGAGTGGCCTTCTACGTGCCATGTCCGATGCAGGACCTCGATCGTCTCGACCATGGCCCAAGGACCTTGAGCGAGCCGTTGGCGAAGATTCTGCACCTGGATAATCGAAGGGTTGTAGACAACAAGAATTCCACCAAGCCTCAGCGACTTCTCCAAATGGGGCACCACTTGCCACGGTTCAGGAAGGTCAAGAACAGCGCGATCGAAATCGCCATCTTCATGTTCCTCGTAGGCATCGCGAATCTTCACGTCGTATCGGTCAAGAGCGCTTGCTCCAAGAAACATTTCAACGTTCGACTGGGCCTTTGCAGCAAAGTCCTCACGAATCTCGTAACCCGTCACGTCAGCTCCCGCACGCAAGAGCGCTGTTGAAAGCGCCCCGGAACCGACGCCGGATTCAAAGACACGTGCACCAGCAGAGATGTCAGTCAAAATAATGATCGGTCCAAGGTCCTTTGGGTAAATGACCTGAGCTCCCCGAGGCATTTTTAGAACATGGTCACTAAGCGTTGGTCGCAATCCAACAAACCGAGCGTTTGACGCGGTGCGAAACTCGCTGCCTTCCGAATGTCCGATGATCACATCGTGTGGTATCACCCCTGCATGGGAGTGAAATTCACCGCCTTCCTCCAGCTGAATGAGGTAGCGACGTTGGCGATTATCGATGAGGATGACGTGCTCGCCGATCTCAAGCGCGGTGCCGCGTGTGGCCGAAGCTTCGGACTTCGCCATGCCTAGACCTGTTGACCGCGTCGGTCTTCGCTGAGGTGTCTGATTCTTAGAGATTCTCCTGGCCTCAATTCAGCTCGATGAGCAACTTCAGACCGGCGACGGCTTAGGTACTTGAGGAGGCGGAACCCTGTGCCCAAGATTGCCAAGGCCATCCAAGTCCCGCTACCCAATCGCCCCCGTCGCCAAGCCGATCTAATGATCCGACCAGGAGGCCGCTCTCTTATGTCGTCAAGGAGTCTCATCAGACTCGGACAATCTCGACAACGGTCGAACGTTTTCGTCCGGTCCTGCGCCCCAGGGCGAACGCGATCAGAATTATCCCCGTGACTACGACGCTCGCGATAACGATCCCGGGCCTGCGAAACGTTGTCACTTTTTCATCGGCTTCGCCGGTGACGCGCTCAAAGCTATGGAGCAAATCGTCAGCGCTAACTGGCGGGGTCTTGTTGTTTTCCTTATCGACCATTTCAACGGCGCCTTCCATCGCGCTTTATTGCTAGTAAAGCCAGAACAAAGAAGCAGAGCGCTGTCGCGATTCCGGCCAGATATGGCACGAACGACCACGTGCCCTCAAAGATTGTCGTGAGCTCCTGCAGGCTACGAATAGCCGCCAGGGTTAAGAAGATGGCGGCTGCGCCGAAACAGACGGAGCTGGCGACTCCAAAGCTGAGATAGCGACCGAGACCCCGCAGGGGTCCTATGGTTTCCTGCGCCACATAGGCGCGAAGGGTCGCAAGTAGACCTTCAACGTCAGTTCTTAGTCCTCGATGTTGATCCGACACTGCGCCCTACTTATGGGGGTTGGACGATTCCCAAGCATGCCAGACAAGACGTCCGACCCCACCAGCCATCATTTGTTACCTCTGGTTGCGTCAAGAACTTCTTCAAGCCCAATAATCAGTTCTTCAACGCAGCTAAGTCTTTCTGCACAACTTCTTCGCGTTAAAATTTTTTGGCGATCAAATGGCCCCGACGGTGTCAACTGCGCTATCCGATATCCGAGTGCTTCCGCGTCGGCTCCCACAGCGAAGGCTTCGGGATCAATGGTTGGCATCTCGTAGCCGGCACTTTTCGCCTTCTCTATGAGGTCCGCTAGTCGTTTCAGAACCTCCATACCTTGCTCTATGGATCCGTCGTTGCCATCATCAGGAAAGTCGCTTGTAATTGCTACGGGATAGGGATCGTCTGGGAGCCACTCGTCAACCTCTATTTTGGTTTCGCCTCGAACTAACAAAGCCCATCGTCCATCTGCAAATTCTCGATGTTCAAAGATTCTGGCGAGACACCCGACCGAGGAACGGACATCCCCTCCCCCAACCTCGTGCCCTTTTTCGATCAGAACAACTCCGAAGAGTTCCTCGTTGCCCACGCAGCGCTGCGCTAGAGATCGGTAACGGTCTTCAAATACGTTGAGAGGGAGGATAGCTCCTGGGAACAAAACGCTGCCAAGCGGAAACATCGGTGTTTCGACTCGAAAACGGTGGCTATGTTCCGTCATTTGGGGTTGGCCCATCTCTGTAGCGAAATCCTCTAAAGCTAACAATCCAAGACAGTAGGCCGAAACAGGAAGCTCGCAGCGAGGCAGAAGTCTCCGGTCCCTAATTCGCATAGTCTCAATTTGTGGAAATCATCGCAGCACTATTCCTCGAACACCTCGAAATGCATCAAGCTGAAGGCGGAACAGCGCGTCTTGATCTGTCAGGCGTGCACTTTTCGCTCAATGCTCCAGGTCAATTTCCGGTCACCATACAACCTCATTTGATGGTGCTCTTAAGGTGTCCAGTCGACCACCAAGGACTTGCAGCGCTTGAAGTTACCTTTCATTCAGACGGAGAGCCGATGGGCGTTCGTAACGTTCAACCAGTCAGCGTCGAGCCCGGAAAGTTTGGTTACAACCTCGTACAAGCGACGGTAGAACTCGCTGGACCCATGACCATTGAAGCCCACTGCAGGGTAGATACCGGGGCCGTAACAACTGTGCCACTCACAGTTCTTGAACAATCTCCACAATAGCCATGCCCTACGCTTCGAGCCTCTCAACACATAACGACCCCGGAGTCGCTATAGGCGAAACTATTGGCGAGATCTTGGAGGTTATTGGACCTGCCCCAGATGCTGTGGTGGTCTTTATCTCGGGCGGTTTCATTACTCATGCCAAAGATTTTTTAGCGGCAACACATCAACTACTCCAACCGAAAACACTTGTCGGAACCACAGCAGTTTCTGTCATAGCAGGAGCGAGAGAAGTTGAAGAGCAGGGCGCTGTAGCCGTGTGGGCTGGCAAATTCGCTGGAACGGTGTCGACCATCCGACTTGAAGCTCGACAAGCACCGGACGGCGTTATCAAGATTGATGAACTGTCCAACGCTGAAGCACACACATTGATTCTTTTAGCTGATCCGTTTAGTTTTCCAGCCGAGTTGGCTGTCGACGCGTGGTCCACCTCGCGGCCTGACCTCCAGATCATCGGCGGTTTAGCCTCTGGCGCCAACACGCCTAATGGAAATCGATTTCTACTCGATGATCAGATTTACGACGCTGGAGCAGTTGGACTCTTGATTGGGGGTGCTACCCAAGTCGAACCTCTGGTCTCTCAGGGTTGCCGGCCAGTGGGGTTGCCGCTAATCGTCACCGCAGCAGAAGGAAATCTAATTCAGGAATTGGGTGGGAAACCCGCCTTAAGGCGTTTGGAGGAAATGTTCAACGGCTTGAGCGAAAATGAGCGACTACTCGTGAACCAGGGACTTCACATCGGTCGAGTGATCGACGAACATAAGGTCGAATTTGGCACCGGCGATTTCCTGATTCGAGCCGTTATGGGCGCGGATCAGCGAACTGGAAGTCTTGCCATCGGTGACAATGCGCCTGTAGGGAGCACGGTCCAATTCCAAGTACGCGACGCAGAGTCAGCCGACGAAGATTTACGTCTCTTAGTCGAGCCAATTGATTCTGCTGATGGCGCATTGCTCTTCACTTGTAACGGAAGAGGATCGCATCTGTTCGAATATCCAGATCACGATGCTGCAATCATCGCTGATTTGGTCCGGCGTGAAGCTGTAGCCGGGATGTTTTGCGCTGGTGAAATTGGGCCCGTTGGCGAGCATTCGTTCCTTCATGGCTTCACTGCTTCTGCCGCCATTTTCCGCGACTGAACCTCCCCAGAATTGTCAGAAGGTCAAGCTAGGATCGCCACTTGGGAGGCTAAGTGACCAGCGACCTTCGGACTCGACAGATCAACACGATCCGAGCTCTTGCGCTCGATGCTGTAAAAAAGGCGAACAGCGGACACACAGGGACAGCAATGGCGCTCGCTCCTCTCGCCGACGTCTTATTTACAAGGGTTCTGAAATACGATGCGGCAACGCCTGAGTGGGCGGATAGAGACCGATTCGTTCTCTCCGCAGGTCACGCTTCAATGCTTCTGTATTCGATGCTCTACTTGACCGGATACGGGATTTCTCTCGACGACATCCGGAATTTCCGCCAATGGGGGTCTCTCACTCCTGGCCATCCAGAAGTAGGGCTTACTCCCGGTGTTGAAGTCACAACAGGCCCTCTCGGCCAAGGAATAGCGAACGCCGTGGGAATGGCCCTCGCTGAAAGACATCTCCGAGCTCGCCTCGGAAGCGAAATTGTCGACCACCGAACGTGGGCAATTTGTGGTGATGGCGATCTTATGGAGGGAGTAAGCCACGAAGCCGCCAGCCTCGCTGGTCACCAACAACTCGGAGGGCTTGTCGTTGTCTACGACGACAATCACATAACCATCGATGGGTCAACTGATCTGGCATTTTCGGATGACACTCATAAACGCTTTGAGGCATACGGCTGGCATGTTCGAAACCTTGGCGAAGCCTCCGAGGACACGGAAATTCTTGAATCATCACTTAAGGAAGCCGCTGATTTAGCGGAGCGACCCTCATTGTTGATCGTGCGAAGCCACATCGGGTTTCCGGCGCCGACTGCAGTGGATACGCCAGGAGCTCACGGGGCCATCACGGACGATGAGGAGATCGCGGCCGCAAAACTCGCTATGGGATTTGACCCAGAAATAGCCTTCCAGGTTGATGGTGATGTCCTAGAGGCCTACCGGGAAGCTGGCGCGAGGGGCGCTGTGGCGCACGCCGAATGGAAACTCCGGGTTACTCAGAGTGATCTTGATGCTGGTTGGATTGATGCCTTACTCACAGGAAAGCCACTGCCGAATTGGTTAGAAGAATTGCCGACGTATGAGCCGGGGAGTTCAGTCGCAACTCGCAACGCGAACAATCACGTTATTGACGCACTAGTGGACGTGGTTCCGTCGTTGCTGTCTGGGTCCGCTGATCTCACCGGGAATACGGGAACAAATCTGGCGACCGAACCTTTAACTCCGAGCCGACCTGAAGGTCGAAAGCTCTACTACGGGGTCCGAGAACACGCTATGGGCGGCATCGCTAACGGCATGGCACTGCATGGCGGCATTCTTCCTGTCGTTGGGACGTTCCTTGTTTTCGCCGATTACATGAGACCATCAGTTCGCATGGCTGCGCTATGCGCGGCCAAAGTGGTTTTCGTCTGGAGCCACGATTCCATCGGAGTCGGGGAAGACGGACCTACCCATCAACCCATAGAACATGTGGCTTCGCTGAGAGCGATCCCGGGTTTACCGGTGGTAAGACCAGCTGACGCAAACGAAGTAGCCCAGGCTTGGAAATTAGCGGTCGAAAATGACGGCCCGATTGCGATCATTCTTACCCGCCAAAATGTGCCTGTCCTCGAGGGCACCATACGACCGAACCAAGTCGAGCATGGTGCTTATGTGCTCATCGATGCGCCAGATCCCGCGGTGGTGTTGGCAGGAACTGGTTCAGAAGTTCAGTTGTGTGTCGGCGCCGCAGCCTCTCTTGCCGCAGCGGGCATAGCATCGAGAGTGGTTTCCATGCCCTGCTGGGAGTTATTTCTCGATCAGGACGAGAGCTACCGGCAAGATATCTTTCCTCAAGGCCTGCCTGTAGTGGGCGTGGAAGCCGGTATTTCCCTGGGTTGGGACCGCTGGGCAGACGTAACTGTAACGATCGATCGCTTTGGAGCGAGTGCACCCGGCAGCGAAGTTATGGAGAAATTTGGATTCACCGTTGCTTCCGTTGAAGCTGCCGCGCGCTCGTTACTTACATGATGCTTAGATCGGAGACAGCTTGACTATTTCCACCAACTCGAACACTCAGCTTTCAGCTCTGCACGACGAGCAAGGCCAGAGCCCTTGGCTCGACAACCTTCGCCGTGGCTGGATCACCACCGGGGAATTGGATCGATGGGTGTCCTCTGGTATCAGAGGCCTTACCTCTAACCCGGCTATCTTCCAAAAAGCTATTGAAGGGAGCGCGGACTACGACGAACAATTCGGCCAATTGATCGCTGATGGTGTCGCCGTGGACTACGCCTACTGGGATTTAGTAGCGAGCGATATTAGGGGCGCTCTTAACGCTCTACTCCCCGTCTATGAATCCTCAAATGGGACAGACGGCTTTGTTTCAGTAGAAGTTGATCCAGCGCTCGCGAGAGAGACCGACCAGACCACCGAAGCGGCAAGAGCGCTTCACGACCGGCTCAATGCGCCGAACCTTATGGTCAAGATTCCCGGCACTCTTGAAGGCCTTCCTTCGGTGCGAACGATGATTGGCGAAGGCAGGTCAATCAACGTCACGTTGATTTTTTCGGTGCCTCGATACAGCGAGGTCATGGAGGCCTACATCTCTGGATTGGAGGACGCCGTCGAAGCTGGCCGGGACGACCTCTCCGGGATTGCCAGCGTCGCATCTTTTTTCATTTCTCGGACCGACAGCGAGGTAGACCGGCGCCTTGAGCAAATCGGGACAGATGCCGCCCTTTCTATGCGCGGGAGAACTGCAGTAGCTCAAGCTCAGGTCGCGTATCAGACTTTCAAAACCACTTTTGACGGTCCCCGCTGGCAGGCCTTGGCGCACAAGGGCGCTCAACTTCAACGACCACTTTGGGCTTCCACAAGCACCAAGAATCCGAGTTACTCCCAAACCTTGTATGTCGACGAATTAATTGGGCCCAATACGGTTAACACGATGCCCGATAACACCATCGATGCGTTTGTGGAAAACGGGACAGTCGCGCGAACAGTTGATGCAGATCCAGTTGAGGCTCAGGGAGTGCTCGATGCCGTATCGACTCTCGGCATCGACCTTGATGACGTAGCCGAGCTGCTGGAAGAAGAAGGTGTTGCGTCGTTCGTCAAAAGCTTCGACGAGTTGCTGTCGAGTCTGTCGGCGAAAGCCGATTCATTGACTTAACGATCAGTCGGTTGCAAATCGAAACTGACTCACCTATCTTCGTGCGCATGGG
>Ga0315334_10001130_pt1 | contig 16327 bp, 13 predicted proteins | sample M150034915metaG_FD_205555 | JGI IMG/M metagenome (GOLD analysis project Ga0315334, IMG submission 205555) | Ammonia-oxidizing marine archaeal communities from Monterey Bay, California, United States - M1 500m 34915 | ecosystem: Environmental > Aquatic > Marine > Intertidal zone | place: USA... | reverse complement strand
GTTGACCGTTGGTCCAACCGAATCTCAGGGACAGCACCTACCCAATTCCAAACACTCCGATGAACTCGACCGCTTTTTCCAGATCGAGAGTTGGCTACCAACACCGAATGCACAACGGACCGCCTCCGGCGCCCCCGGTCCGGAGTACTGGCAGCAACGCGCTGATTACGACATCGACATCACTCTGGATGATCAAACGCAGCGGCTCAGCGGAATCGCCAGAATCAAATACCACAATCAGTCTCCACACACACTGCGTTACATCTGGGTTCAACTCGACCAGAACCGATTCACGCCGGATTCAGACTCAGCAGTCACCACCTCCGCTCAATCGCTGTCACCACGGATCTCGTTCAACGGGCTCAACTCGATTCTTGCCAGATCTGTTTTTGAGGGTGGCTACAAGATCGAATCAGTAACAAACGAGAAAAACAAGCCCGTCACGTATTCCATCATCAAGACAATGATGCGAATTGACCTGGACCAACCTCTGACTCCGGGCATGTCAACCGACTTTGAGATCCGCTACTCGTACAACATCGTCGATGCCAAGGTGATTCGGGCACGCGGTGGATACGAGTACTTTGAAGAAGACAAGAACTACATTTACGAGATTGCTCAATGGTTCCCCCGTGTCGTCTCTTACACGGACTACAAAGGTTGGCAACACAAACAGTTTCTGGGTCGGGGCGAATTCACCCTCGAACTGGGCGACTATGTTGTGCGCATCACAACACCTGGGGACATGATTGTTGCGGCAACGGGTGAACTACAGAACGCAAAAGATGTGCTTGATCCGCAATGGATCGAACGTCTCAAAGAAGCAGAGTCTGCCAAGGTTCCACAATTCATCGTCACCCCGGAAGAAGCGAAACAGAATCAAGCCAGCAAAAGCGATCAAACAAAGACCTGGATTTTCAGCGCAAAAAACGTTCGCGATTTCGCTTTTGCCGCCAGTCGAAAATTCATCTGGGATGCAATGGGTGTTGATGTGGGCGGAGAGACAGTTCTCGCCATGTCGTACTATCCCAACGAGGCAGAACCGTTGTGGAGTCAGTACAGCACTGAATCCATTGCACATACGCTAGAAGTTTACGGACGTTATTCGTTTGAATATCCCTACCCGGTTGCGATCAGTGTGAACGGACCAGTCTACGGAATGGAATATCCGATGCTCTGCTTCAACGGGCCACGACCAGAAAAAGACGGCACGTACAGCAAAGCAACCAAGTACGGACTGATCTCCGTTGTCATCCACGAAGTTGGTCACAATTTTTTCCCAATGATCGTGAACAGTGACGAACGGCAATGGACATGGATGGACGAAGGCCTCAACACGTTTCTGCAATACTTGGCAGAGCAGGAGTGGGAAGAAGACTATCCTTCTCGGCGCGGCGAACCACGTCAGATCGTGCCTTACATGCGTGGCGGGAATCAGCGGCCGATCATGACCGGCAGCGAAGAAATCCTGCAATTCGGCCCTAACGCCTACTCAAAGCCAGCCACGGCGTTGAACATCCTCAGGGAAACGATTCTAGGCCGAGAGTTGTTCGATTTCGCATTCAAAGAGTATGCCCGGCGTTGGAAATTCAAACGGCCCACACCCTCTGATTTTTTTCGTACCATGGAAGATGCGTCGGGCATTGACCTCGACTGGTTTTGGCGGGGCTGGTTCTACAGTACGGACCATGTCGACCTCGCTATCGATGGCGTCAAACTGTATGTCATTGATAGCGGAGACCCGGATGAGAGGGCCGAGCGAAAACGAAAAGATCGAGATGAAATTGAGCCGACGATCTCAGTAGAGAAAAACCAGGATCTGAAACGCCGGATCGACTGGCAACCCGGACTCAAGGACTTTTACAATAGCAGTGACTATGACGAACTGGCCGTCGAAGAATCTGCGAGAAAGTCGTATCTGAAGTTTCTCGAAGGACTCGATGACAAGCAAAAATCCTTACTCAAGCGAACAACCAACTTCTACGAAGTGACCTTCAGCAATGTTGGTGGACTCGTGATGCCGATCATTATCCGAATTCATTACGTTGACAACTCCAACAAGTTGGTTCGAATTCCAGCAGAAGTCTGGCGGAGCAATAGTCAGAAGGTGCGGAAACTCTTGGTCAGCGACAAGGAGATTATTCGGCTTGAACTAGACCCCAAAGGTGAGACTGCCGACACCGAGGTGAGCAACAATCATTGGCCCCCACGCTTGATCCCCAGTCGCTTTAAACTTTTTAAAGATAGTCCGGGAAGAAACCCCATGCAAAAGACAAGGGAAGCCAAAAAGGCTGAAAGCAACAAGCCGGCTGACAAGCAAAACAAAAAGCTAGAATCCGAAACGGGTCAAACCGGCAGCGAAAAACCATCAGGCAACTCGGCCAACGACAGCGAGAAATCTCGCAGCAAAGAAAATACGACTCCCTCTGGCGAGTCAAATCCAAACTCAAAGCCAAACTCAAAGCCAAAGTCTTCGAACAAAGCGGATTCTTGATTGGCGAACTTCGCTCGCAGCCGCGACCCAGCGATAAACTTCCCTCTGCCCAGAAACGTCCGGACCCGAAAGGGTGCCCCCAGTAGAAACACCCGTAGAAACACCAGTAGAAACACCAGTAAACGCTCCATGCACGCAAGCCTCCTGCTTCTCTTACTAGTCCACCCCGTGCACGAAACTGTTGCCGAAGTCGAGTGGAACCCCATGACACACCGGATGGAGGTTGCGTTAAGACTTGATGCTCTTGATGCGCAGTGGCTGAGCAGACAGGCAGTCACCAATAAGCAGGGACAATCATGGCGATTGGCATATCTACGCCAAAGGTTTCGCGTGACGGATACGGTGGGTGCTGGCCAATCCGAAACAAGTGCCTATCATTGGATCGGCCGCGAGCAAAAGGGTGCTCACGTGTGGTGGTATTTTGAGATCGAGCCAACGAACGGCCGCAAACCACATTGGATTCAACAGCGGATGCTCGATGAGCGCGAGCCCAATTACACACACCGGATTCTGATACTTGGTGAGTCTGGTAAACGCTCATTAAATCTGTCTTCACAAAAAACCAAAGCAAGGTTCGATCAATCGCACGATGACACAACAAGCAGGGCAACTGACCGCTGAAGTCATTTCAATCGGAGACGAATTTACCAGTGGTGCTCGACTGGACACGAATGCCCAGTGGCTCAGTCGACGACTCGGTGAACTGGGTATCGAAGTCGCTTACCACAGCACTGTCGGCGACACGCTGAACGACAACATTGAGGTATTCCGTATTGCAGCGGGGCGTGTTGACATCATCGTCAGTACAGGCGGTCTGGGTCCGACACGTGATGATTTGACTCGCGAAGCCCTTTCCGCAGTTGTCCAAAGGCCGATGCACATGGATGAGTCGGCCATGCAACACATCGAACAGATATTTGCCAGCCGCAAACGCGAGATGCCAGAACGCAACCGGGTTCAGGCCATGTTCCCTGCTGGAAGCCAACAAATTTTCAACCCACAGGGAACCGCTCCCGGCATCGACATGGTATTGCCGGGAACGCGAGTTGAAACCTCTCGGATCTTCGCGTTGCCCGGTGTCCCCGCCGAAATGAAGCGAATGTTTGATGAAACGGTCGGGCCGCGAATCATTGAGAGCAAAGGGGCGGCCACAGAAATCAAACACCATGTGATGAAATTCTTTGGCACCGGCGAGAGCGACATGGAGAACAGATTGGGGGAAATGATTTCGCGGGGCCGGGAACCCAGGGTAGGCATCACCGTCAGCACCGCCACGATTTCACTGCGGATCACCGCCACGGGTCAGAGCGATGCCCTATGCCAAGAACAGATTGATCAAACCCGTGCCGAAATTTTGGAACGGGTCCCCCAGTTCTATTTTGGCGAGGGTGACAAATTTGAGCAGCACGACGCCATCAACGCCGAACTGGTCGCCCGCGGTCAAACACTGATGGTGGTTGAATACGGGCGTGCCGCACCCCTTGGAAACTGGTTTTCGAAACTGGGCGACAGCCCGGCATACCAAGGCGGTTTATCACTCGCCAACAGCAACCAATTGTGCCGAATTTTCGGTGGAAAAGATGAACTCGAATCTCTCAAGCTGCTGAAACGCAAATGCAAGCTCGACTGGCTCCTGATCATCGACAGTTACCCTGAACTGGACGATGATGCACTTCTGCCGCAGCCCGCTTCAGAGATCCGGCTACTGGTCATCTCGCCTGCGGATAAAGCTCTGGTTCAGACACAAACTCTGGGAGGGCACCCAGATGTGCTGCAACCCCGTATCGCCAAAGCTGGCATGGCCTGGCTGCGCGAGATTCTCGCCGAAAACACCGAGTAACAGGCAGGCCAGTCCTGTGCAGCCCTCACGCACTTGAGCCAGTCCCCAAGTCAGGCGTCCTGATCAAATTCGATCATCACTGGAGCGAACGGCACGTGCCGAATGGTGGCACCGCCATTGAAAAACTCAATTCCTTCCAATCGATATCCGTCGATGCGGCGGTGCGTATGACCAAAGACGATCCTCCTGATCCCCGCAATTGACTCACTCGGCTGTCCATGCATCCAACGCAATAATTGCAGACAAGTCGCTTTTCGTCGGTGGGCTGCCATCGCGGCTGCCTTGTGGACGCGAGCAGCAATGGCAACATCATAAAATCCGCTGGCAACGCGGGATGCAACCGGTTTCATTTTCCAACGCCCACGATATTCGGCAAACGTATCAAGATTCCCTTTCCCCTCAATGACATCCCCGTGCAGGAACAACGTATCTTTGATCCGCATGGCATTCAGATCACACTCAAAACGACTTCGATCTGCGGCCCATTGAATCATCGCGCGAGAGAACACTCCATGCGCATCATGGTTGCCATGTAGATAGACAAAGTGTTTTTCAGGGAAACGTTCGTACCAATCGTCCAGCCAATTCAGCGCCTGCATGACTGCCATACTCTCGTCCTCAAGACGGCTCCAGCGAAAATCGAACAGATCTCCTCCCCATATGCAAATATCAGCCTGCGCGATAGACGACTCGATCAAGCCATGATGCTCATTGACGTTGCAGCGATTACTGAAAAGATGCAAGTCTGAAACAAACGCAAGACGCTGTACGGGACGGTCGGCTGGCCAATGGTCAATCATGCGAAGAACAAATACTCGAAATTGGAAACGGCTTGAACCCCCGGGTCCGAAGCCTACAAACGGGGACCGCGTCATTAACTAGTTGCAAAATATTCCAGTCACTAACGGCCACTTTATCATTCGCACGATTCTGCTCCCTCGCAGCGTGAGAACCAACACCACCAGACCACACCAACGGAGAAAACGATCGATTCCGGTTCGATCCGTCTCACTGACAAGCTTGTGCCGCAGTTGCTACTGAAATTCACTTACCCGATTCCGCCGACTCACGTTCGTAATATCCTCGAATTTCATCAAGATCAACTTCAACGGGTGGCATTTTCGGGTCCATCTTTTTCAACGTATCCCGCACAATTCCCGCGACAGCCGCATCCCGATACCACTTATTGTCGGCTGGGATAACAAACCATGGTGAATTCTTGTCGTTGCACTTCATCATGACGTCTTCATACGCTTCGCAGTAGTCGTCCCATCTTTCTCGGACGGTATAGTCAGCGACATTCAATTTCCAATGTTTCTCAGGATTGTCGATCCGCTTCTTGAATCTCTCGAGTTGCTCTTGCTTGCTGATGTGCAGGTAAAACTTTAGAATGGTTGTCCCACTGGAAATCAGATTCTTTTCAAAGCCATTGATAATCTCATAGCGTTGACTCCAAACCTTCTTCGGTACCAGATCTTCGACACGCACGATCAACACATCCTCATAATGAGACCGATTGAACACCGCAACCTGTCCCTTTGCAGGCGTGCAACGGTGAACCCGCCACAAAAAATCGTGATCCAGTTCTTCCTTGGACGGTGACTTGAATGGATAGGTCCGACAACCTTGCGGGTTCATCTGACCCAGAACCTTGCGTATCAACCCATCCTTGCCTGCTGCGTCAGGTGCCTGTAGCACGATCAACAAAGCATGCTTCCGCTCCACGAATAGTCGGTACTGCAGGTCGCGTATTTCCTCATTCATGTCCGCAGTGAACTTTTTCGCATCCTGTTTATCAGAAAACGGTCCACTGCAGCGTGGTTCCCTGTCTGCGAGGCGAACAGTTTGGCCCGGCTCGACTTGATGTTCGCGAATAAAGTTCATGTGGGTGGTTCCGGTCAGGAAGAGTGATTCCAAAAGACGAGTCAGACTGGTGGACGTTTTCAGCTTAGTCGATGATCGTGCCCTCAACAGAGATCAAATCAGGCAGGCACCACCGCCGCATCAGTATCTGAACTCCAGAGCCATTTGGTAGCGGGCAGCCGACGTTTATGGTAAACCGGCGCTGCTTCGGGATGGGGAATGAGGCAATCGAGAAGAAAGGCGACGCAACTTTGCACGTGATGGTAACCGGATGCGGGGGGTTTCTCGGCAGCGAAATCGTCCGACAACTGCTCAATAGAGGTGATCAGGTCACCGGAATTTCACGGGGGCAATACCCCGAGTTGGTTCAGCGTGGCATGAAGCATTGCCGTGGTGACCTGACCGATCCAGAATTTGTAGACACCGTGATGCGTGACGCTGACTCTGTGGTGCACACCGCTGCTGTCGCCGGAGTCTGGGGTCCGTGGCAGCACTTTTATTCGATCAACAAACTTGCCACGGATCATGTGCTGGCGGCCTGCCGTTCAAACCAGATTCCTCAACTCGTGTTCACCAGCAGTCCCAGTGTGACCTTTGACGGGGGCCACCAACGAGGTGTGAACGAATCGGCGCCATATTCGAGCCGATGGCTCTGCCACTATCCGCACACCAAGGCTTTGGCGGAACAAGCGGTATTGGCGGCTCATATCCCTGGAACGCTTGCCACTCTGGCCTTGCGGCCTCACCTGATCTGGGGCGAGGACGACCCACACATGTTGCCAAGAATGTTGGACCGAGCCAGATCTGGTCGCCTCAGAATCGTGGGTGATGGAACAAATCAGCTGGATACGGTCCATGTGGTCAACGCGGCGGCTTCCCATTTGGACGCGATCGATGCCTTGGCAAACGTCCCCGAGCAGGCCGGCGGGCGGGCCTATTTCATCGCCCAAGACGAACCCGTGAACTGCTGGGATTGGATTCGAGAGATTTGCGAATTGGGATCAGCCCCCCCTCCCACCAAACGCATCTCATTTTCGGCAGCTTACCGAATGGGGGGCGTTCTGGAGGCGGGATACCGCCTGACCGGACGCCAAAGCGAACCACCGATGACGCGCTTTGTCGCCGCACAACTTGCTCGAGACCATTATTTTGACATCGAATCGGCAAGACAACGGCTCGGGTTTCGCGTTCGGATGACGATGGACGAGGGATTGGAACGGCTCCGTAAAGCGTGGAAAGAACGGGGATAACTCATTTCCAACCGTTTTTTACGCTGTTTTTCGGACATCTACAGCCAGTTTCAGCATTCTCAGGCGTTGTCAATTTTGTCTCCGATTGTTAGCCTTTTCGGAGATGGTTGTGGTCGGGTTGGACGCCTGACTGTTCCGTCATTGCCCGAGTGAATTTGCTTATCGGGCGTCCCTTCTCCAAGATTCTGATTACTGTGATCGCCCCTCATCGTGCCTCCGAACTGCCGGACGACCAGCGAATCGTCATCACTGGCGTGGGTCTCACTGCGCCCAACGGAAACGATTGGACCAGTTTCCGCGAAGCACTGCTCGAGAAGCGAAGTGGTGTCCAACCTTATGAAATCCGGTACTTCGGCAAAACGTTGGCCGGGATCTGCAATTTCGACACCAATCGCTACCAGAAGAAGAAAGAGGTCCGTCGCGGCACTCGTGCTGGCAGCGTCGGCGTTTATGCGGCGAACGAAGCAATCAAGCATTCCGGCATCGACTGGGACAACACCGATCGCTCACGTGTCGGCATCTATGTTGGTGTCACCGAACATGGGAATGTCGAAACCGAAAACGAAATCTATGTGATCAAGGGATTCGATTACGACACCAGTTGCTGGTCACATCACCACAATCCACGTACAGTGGCAAATAACCCTGCCGGTGAAATTGCCCTGAACATGGGCATCACGGGACCACACTACACCATCGGTGCCGCATGTGCCGCAGGCAACGCAGGTATCATTCAGGGCGCCCAGATGTTGCGACTCAACGAGTGTGACTTGGCAATCGCTGGTGGTACCAGCGAGAGCATCCACACCTTTGGTATTTTCGCCAGCTTCAGTAGCCAAAACGCATTGGCTAGCCACGATGACCCAGCCCGGGCATCTCGCCCCTTTGATGTTGATCGCAACGGAATCGTGGTGGCCGAAGGCGGTTGCCTGTATGTTCTCGAACGGCTGATCGACGCCAAGGCCCGCAATGCCGAAATCCATGGCGAACTGGTCGGATACGCGATGAACACCGATGCCACCGATTTTGTCCTGCCAAATCCCGAACGCCAGGCCCAATGTCTTCAGATGGCATTGAAGAAAGCTGGGCTTGAGGCCAATCAGATCGATGTGGTTAGCACCCATGCCACCGGCACGAGTAGCGGCGATTTCCAGGAGTGCAAAGCCCTTCGATCAGTCTTCGGCAACTGCACCAACACCCGTATCAACAACACGAAAAGCTACATCGGACATGCGATGGGCGCCGCGGGTTCTCTTGAACTGGCTGGTAACCTATCGTCTTTCCGAGACGGGATCGTACACCCCACGATCAATGTCGATGAACTCGACCCCGACTGTGCTATTCCCGGGCTGGTTCTCAACGAACCACAGGAAGGCAAGCAGGTTGATTTCGTCCTCAATAACTCATTCGGCATGCTGGGCATCAACTCAGTCGTGATCATCGGTCGCGTCTAAGCCTGCTCAATCCCGCGTTTCGTGGGCATCCACCTTGTTACAAAACCAGACAACCAAACACAACTACAAACCATTTAACTGACTTTCCAACGACAGACCGCCTGCAGTTGCGTTGGAGTCAGGTAATTTTACCGGAGCCATTGAATCGATGACCCCTGCCGAAATCCGCGACGAAATCATTGATATCCTCGAAGACATCTCACCTGACGAGGACCTCGACAATCTGGAGGATGAGAAGGCTTTCCGCGAACAGCTGGAACTCGACAGCATGGATTTTCTGGATATCGTCATGGAATTGCGGAAACGACATCGCGTTCAAATTCCGGAAGAAGACTACGGCAATCTTGCCAGCATGCACTCAACGGTGTCTTATCTTGAGCCCAAGATGAAAGACATCGTTAAGTCTTAGAGCAACCGCCCGAGTCATTCCAATCCACCCGTCAACATTCGTCGACGAAACAAGCCAAAGCTCTCGGTGTATCTCACCCCAGATTGCCAACCAGCTTAACGCTGGCATTGGCAACATGTATCGCTGCCTTCCCGAGGGCAGTTACGTCTACCGCACACCAAATGCCCTGCAGCTAGATGAGCGTTGCCGGTTCAACACGGCTGCATTTTCCAGGGCCGAATCTGGGACGTTTTTGTCTTGGTCTGTGGCAGTCCGGCTCAACATGAGCGTCTTGACCACTGCGTTCGTCGTTCTCGCTTCGGACAACCGAGTGTCATCACATCGACGCTGAGGTGTCGTCAAAACGAACTCACTCTCCGAGCCATGCACAGCCTGCGAGTTCAAGAATAACTACTTGATCTATCGGCATATTATCTGTCTGTAAGCAAAGAACGGCATTCACCAGCGGCAATTGGCATGCTGTTCGCATTTCCATCGTGGTGACCCAATGCTGCGGGCGACTGTCGGCCCGCCAATGAATCCCATGTCGCCAACCGAGGCCATTATTACCATGTACACCCTCATCAAATGGATCGCCGCCCCAATGCTCGCAGTAGGCTTGATGGCCGTCGCTGATACCCCAACAGCCGAAGCTCAGGGTTTCTCGTTCGGAACCCGGGGCCTGAGCATTCAGTTTGGCAGCCGCTATCCATCGTATTACACACGTGCGCCCCGCAGCTACCAACGGTACAACAGCCATCAGTATCATTACCAAAGTCCATTCCGCCACCACACTGGTCACTACGACTATCACCCCACCGAAATCTATCGGCACAACAACCATTACGATGTGGTACCAGGTCACTTCGACTACCACGACGGCCCACACTATCGTTCGTTTGGTCACCATTAGAGAGACCGATCACAACGATCAGCCGGATAATCAAGCTCAGCCGCGTCGAACCTCCCAAATTCGACGCAGCTTTTTTTGCTGCGCGATCAGCCTTGAATTAGTCTGAGAATGTTCGGCCCTCAGGTCATGGGCCCCGAGAACTACCCCAGCAATTGACAGGTCGCATTCGATGAATTCAGTAAAACTGAAGTTAGCTTTCGTTGTTACGCTTTTGGTGTCGTTCGTTGCAGCATCCTCATCACTCTCTGCTGCGTCACCAACCGGCAAATGGCGTGGTTCGTGGACCAGCCAATCCACCGGTCACAGTGGGCCTTTGAAAGCTCATGTTCGAAAAATCGACCAAGATACCTACCGAGCTCTGTTCGTCGGACGTTTCGCTGGCGTTATTCCCTTTGCCTATCCGGCCAAATTGGATCGCGTTTCGGGCACCAGCAATCAGTACACGTCGAGCCAGCGATTACCGCTGCTAGGGACTTACCGTATGGATGCAACAGTCAGTAGCAACCGTATCCGTGCGAACTTTCGTGGTGGACGAGACAGTGGAACATTTAATCTGGCCCGATAACCACCCCTCGCATGTTTGCACTGCAACGGAAATCGCGTGCAATGACAATGAAAGCGACACTTCCAATCTGGAGCTTGCACGAGCTTTGGTGCTCCAGAACTGCGGCCAACGCTATCACCGGACCGCAGCAGCCCGTCCGCAGACATTTTCTGCCGACGCGGTTCTAATTCACCCTTGGCAGCCGGGAAAACGGGCAACGGATTTGCCTCTCAATTTTAGTCCCCCGTTTCGCCACGCTAAAGCCAGCCCGCCACCACTTTGCTAGACTGGACCAAAGCGGTAGTTTGCAGCCTACAGTCAGGCCGCATCCCCCTACCCGCGAGTCGGTGACGCTCCAGGTCACCACCCCATTGAACTGAGACATTTGATGTCGTCGAAGCTGATCGACTCTACCTTTCTGTTCCGTTTTGAAGTCACCCTCCGTGAGGCAGACTGCAAGTGGACCCACCGAGGTTTGAAATTACCGAAAGAGTGTCGTTTACCGTCATTTGGAGCTTTGGACGATCGCCCGGTGTTCGCCGACGTTCGAATGGCGTGGTGCGCCGAAGGCCTTGGATTGCATGTACTGGTCAACGGCAAAGGGCAGCTTCCCTGGTGTCGTGAATCACGACTTGATGACAGCGATGGATTTCACTTGTGGATTGATACCCGTTGCAGCCCGGGCATTCATCGAGCAACGCAGTTCTGCCACCGCTTTTTGTGGATGCCAGCTGGAGGTGGCAGCAAGCGGGAAAAACCCGTGGTATCGCTGATTCCGATCAACCGAGCCAGGAACCACCCCAAGTCTTTCCAGCCAGACTTGCTAAAGATTGCAGCTTTCCCTCGGCACGACGGATACGAGCTGTCTGGGTTTCTGCCTACCGCGGCGATGACCGGCTTTGACCCGGCAGAACAGCCCCAGATCGGCATGTATTACGCTGTCATCGACCGGGAACTGGGTTGGCAGACCTTTTCTCTGGGTCCCGAATACCCGGTCATGGACGATCCAAGCCTGTGGGGTGAAGCCGTGTTAGCACGAGAATGACGGAAAACAACGAAACTTTTCCATGGTTTCTTTGCAAATAACGGCTGGATAGCTCCCTTAGGCGGTTACGCCTTGCCCACTGATTTATAGACTTTCGGTAACTTTACGAACCCGAAAGATCGATACAACCCGTAAAGTCTCGCCCAATTCCTCTGTTGAGGGCGTCTGGTAACGCCTCGGATTCTACAAATGGCCTCCCCTACGACTTCAAAAGACGTTCAGTCTGTTTCCGGTATCACGGTTCGACTTGCAGGCGATTCGGGGGACGGCATGCAGTTGCTGGGCACCCAGTTGACCAATACAAGTGCACTGGCAGGGAATGACGTTGCAACCTTTCCCGATTTCCCAGCTGAGATCCGCGCTCCGCGGGGAACACGTGCTGGCGTTTCCGGCTTTCAGGTCCAATTCGCGAGTGAAGAGATTTTCACACCGGGGGATACTCTGGATGCGTTGGTGGTCATGAACCCGGCGGCCATGGTCACCAATCTTGACGACCTACGGCATGGCGGCATTCTGATCGCCAACGAGGATGGATTCAACGAAAGGGAATTCAAGCTCGCAAAGGTCGACTCGAATCCTCTCGATTCGAATGTCCTTGAAGAGACTTACCGGATTATCAAAGTCCCGATGACCAAACTGACCCGCGCGGCGGTCTCAGAGTTTGAGCTGGGAACCAAGATTGCTGATCGCTGCAAAAACTTTTTCGCGATGGGTATGGTTTACTGGTTGTTCGGCCGTTCGCTCGAACCTACCTTGCGATTCATCAACGCCAAGTTCCGTAAAAAACCCGAAATCGCAGCCGCAAACGAGGCAGCGTTGCGAGCCGGTTGGGCGTTCGGAGAGACGACCGAAGCGTTCGGCGAAAGTTATCAGGTCAAGGCTGCTAAATTATCACCCGGTATCTTTCGCAACATCATGGGTAATCAGGCCTTGGCGTGGGGCTTGATCGCCGCTTCCAAACTCAGTGGCAAAGATCTGTTCTATGGGACCTACCCCATCACGCCTGCCAGTGACATCCTGCACGAACTGACCAAATACAAAAACTTCGGCGTCAGAACGTTTCAAGCCGAGGACGAGATCGCTGCTGTATGCTCCGCAATCGGGGCTGCATTCGGTGGCTCGATGGGAGTCACAGCCAGCAGTGGCCCCGGAATCGCGTTGAAAGCAGAGGGAATGGGACTGGGGATGATCATGGAACTGCCCATGATCATCATCAATGTACAACGCGGTGGGCCAAGCACAGGATTGCCCACCAAGACCGAGCAGAGCGACCTGCTGCAGTGCATGTATGGCCGTAACGGTGAATCACCACTGCCCATTTTATCACCCATGTCTCCCGCCGACTGCTTTGACATTGCTGTCGAGGCATGGCGAATTGCCACCGAATGCATGGTTCCAGTAATGATCCTCTCTGATGGGTACATCGCCAATGGAAGCGAACCTTGGAAGATTCCCTCCCTATCCAGCCTACCGTCCATTGAGGTTGCGCACCCCGAGGGAACAGACGAAGACGAGCCGTTCATTCCGTATGCCCGGGACGAATACCTGGCCCGCCCATGGGCAATCCCCGGCACGCCTGGCCTGATGCATCGTGTCGGAGGCTTGGAGAAGGAAGATGGATCTGGCAATGTCAGCTACGATCCTGACAACCATCAGCACATGACCGATGTACGGGCAGCCAAAGTCGCGAAAATCAGCTCACGGATTCCTGATCAGGAAGTTTTTGGTGCATCCCATGGAGACGTTTTGGTCGTGTCGTGGGGCGGAACTTACGGTTCCTGTCACACCGCGGTCCAACGCTGCCAAGCTAATGGCAAAAACGTGAGCCATGCCCATCTCAGGTATTTGAACCCCATGCCTTCGAACTTGGGTGATATCCTTGGTGCTTTCAGCAAGGTGATTGTCGCTGAACTGAATACCGGACAGCTTCGTCAGCTACTACGTGCGGAATACCTTATCGACTGCATTGGAGTCAACAAAGTGCAAGGCAAACCGTTCACTGTCACCGAACTGGTCGAGGCCATCGAACGGCACAACGATGCGGTGACAGAAAATGCCGACAAATCCGAAACGGACAATTTCCAACACCAAACCTCTTAACAGCTGCAAGTTTAGTGAATCGTCGATTGCACATACCCCTGTCCTCTGTTTTTGAACCACTGCAACCTGTCAACAAAAGCTCATGTCCACGCTACCCGTTCTGAAATCAGCTGACTTTGCATCCGACCAAGACGTTCGCTGGTGCCCTGGCTGCGGCGATTATTCGATTCTGGCGCAGATGAAGAAAATTCTTCCTGACTTGGGTGTTCCGCGCGAGAATACTGTGTTCATCAGTGGCATCGGCTGCAGCAGCCGCTTTCCTTATTACATGAACACGTACGGAATGCATAGCATTCACGGGCGTGCTCCCGCGTTTGCAACAGGGCTCAAGTCGACGCGGCCAGAACTGATGGTTTGGGTTATTACCGGTGATGGTGACGCTCTCTCGATCGGCGGCAATCACTTCATTCACGTTTTGCGTAGAAACCTCGATATCAACATTATTCTCTTCAACAACCGTATCTATGGGTTGACCAAAGGACAATACAGCCCAACGAGCACCGAGGGGCAGGTCACCAAGAGCACACCGATGGGTTCCATTGATCACCCATTGAGTCCGCTGTCGCTAGCCTTGGCAGCTGAAGCAACGTTCGTTGCACGAAGCATTGACGCACACGTCAAACATCTTGGTGAAACGCTGAAGCGAGCCGCCAAACACAAGGGTGCCTCGCTCGTCGAAGTTTACCAGAACTGCAATGTATTTAACGATGGCGCAATGAAGTATGCCCAAGAACGCAAGCAGCGTGCCGACAATGTCGTGGAGCTTGAACATGGCAAACCACTGGTGTTTGCAAACGGCACCAAGGGTATCCGTCTGGTTGGCACGCACTTGGAAATCGTCAATACCGCCGATGTACCCGCTGACGACTTACTCATTCATGACGAGAAGGACCCGAATCCTTCCATCCATATGATGTTAGCCCGAATGTCCTACCCCTCCATGCCCGAGCCGATAGGCGTTTTGCGGGCTGTCGAGGGAGTCCCCACTTACAACGACCAAATCAATGACCAGATAAACGCGGCAACTGAGACCAAGGGCGTTGGCGATCTCGACACGCTCTTTACCTCGGGTGACACCTGGACAGTGGACTAATCCACAACTAACCCAAAGCCAAGCACGGACGCAGCTTGCCTCGATTTATCCAAATCGGAAACATCAACTGCACCGCTTACGACATCCGCATTGCGGTTCGTCACGACCTGTTCGTCAATACTCGCTGTCGTACACAAGCGTTGAATCTACTCAGCCTCAGACGCCGACTCGCCTGACCCAACTGGATGGATCTTACCTTTTTCTATCGTTGACTGTTCCCCGTTAACCGAGGTTCCTATGCCACGCGACAAAACTTACTCCGATGTAACGAAGGCGATCGGCGATACGCCGATGATTCAGATCAACCGTTTGGCACCCGAAGGCGGCGCCACCATCTTTGCCAAGTGCGAATTCTTCCAACCACTTAACAGCGTCAAAGACCGAATTGGCGTAGCCATGATCGAGGCGGGTGAGCGTGATGGAAACATCAATACGGACACCCATATTATCGAACCCACCAGTGGCAACACAGGGATCGCCTTGGCCTTCGTGTGCGCGGCCAAAGGCTACAAACTCACTTTGACCATGCCAGAGTCGATGTCGGTCGAACGACGGGCGCTACTACGTGCCATGGGCGCCAATCTGGTTTTGACGCCAGCAGGCGAGGGAATGAAAGGTGCCATCAATCGTGCGGCGGAACTGGTCGCCAGTACCGAAAATGCATTCATGCCACAGCAATTCGAGAACCCCGCCAATCCTGCGATCCATGAAGCCACCACTGGGCCCGAAATCTGGGCCGACAGTGAGCACAACATTGACGCGATCGTCGCTGGCGTTGGTACCGGTGGAACCATCACCGGCGTCACCCGGTTCCTGAAAAAGCAAAACCCAAACTTCAAGGCATTTGCTGTCGAACCGAAGCACTCTCCCGTGATCAGTGGTGGCGAACCCGGCAAACACCGCATCCAGGGCATCGGTGCCGGCTTCATCCCCAAGAACCTCGATGCTTCCGTCATCGATGATGTTGTCCAAGTTGATGACGAAGATGCCTTTGAGTGGGGCCGTCGCCTTGCCAAAGAAGAGGGAATTGTCGGCGGCATCAGTAGCGGAGCCAACATGTGGGCTGCTGCACAAGTAGCCGCACGCCCCGACATGAAGGGCAAGCGTATCGTCACCATCATGTGCAGCCTGGGAGAGAGATACCTCAGCACTCCGCTGTTTGGTGATCTCGGACTCTAGTCAACAGAATCTGCTGTTCTATCAGCTCAGCCCTCTTAGTTGGGCTGAGCTTTGAGGCCAAAACGCCCCCACTCAACCGCAGACTAACTGCTAGCCGACCTGTATTCCAAGGCCGTTCGATCGACAGCGATCAACCTGATCCGGCAGCCGCTTGAGTGCGTCAG
>Ga0315334_10001128_pt1 | contig 16344 bp, 12 predicted proteins | sample M150034915metaG_FD_205555 | JGI IMG/M metagenome (GOLD analysis project Ga0315334, IMG submission 205555) | Ammonia-oxidizing marine archaeal communities from Monterey Bay, California, United States - M1 500m 34915 | ecosystem: Environmental > Aquatic > Marine > Intertidal zone | place: USA... | reverse complement strand
TATGGCCGAAATCACGACGCCATGTACCGGTGGGTGAAGAAAACGGATCCAGGACGGCCAGTACAATATGAGGGTGGCGGATCGGACACTGATGCGACCGACATTATCTGCCCGATGTACGCGCGAACCGATAGCGATATGGAAGCTCCATTCGAGCATCCCAAGTTCGGCATCATAAAGTGGTCGAAACAACCAAATGAAGACCGGCCAATCATACTTTGCGAGTATGCGCATGCGATGGGCAACAGCCTGGGTAATTTCAGTGACTACTGGGATGCGTTCCGGGCTTATCCGCGACTACAAGGCGGCTTTATCTGGGACTGGGTAGACCAGGGACTGGAATCGAGAACTGAAGATGGAAAGATGTTCTGGGCGTACGGCGGAGATTTTGGCGACAAGATCAACGATCGCCAGTTCTGTATTAATGGCCTGGTTTTTCCTGACAGGTCTATTCATCCAGCTTTGCTTGAAGCAAAGCGAATGCAACAACCCTACCAGTTTTCAATGTCGCGTGAACCAGTCCTCATCCTTTCGATCACGAGTGAGCATCTTTTCCGGACCACGGACAATGAACAACTATACTGGCGGTTGTGGGCGGGGGATTCAACGCTTGCCGCCGGAGATTCCAACCTGGCGCTAGATGCAGGTGCTTCAGTTCAACTCACTCTGGGCGAGCCAGCCTGTGACAATCCAAACACTATTTATCTGGACGTCTGGGTTCAGCAAAATGTGGACAGTCATTTCGCCGGTAAAAACCACGAGATCGCGCGCCAGCAGTTTGTCGTCAAAGAAGGTTCAGAAAAGAACTTCAGGGAAGGGGCCGAAAAAGATACAACAACTGCAGAGATTCACGCAGAGATTCACAATGAACCAGCTGAGTACCTTGTGCGATGTGGCCCATCGACCTTCGCGATAAACAAAAATAGCGGCCAGCTAACCAACTGGTCACTCGAAGGCACGGAGCAGCTTCAATCACCAATGAGTGACAGCTTCGCGAGGGCACCTCTCGACAACGACATATGCAGCAGCCAGGTTGATCATCCCTCTCCCGATTCATGGTTGTCGAAGTGGCAGGCAGCAGGATTATTCGATTGGGAGCATCGCTGTCTGGACATCTCATTGGACGAGTCCTGCAAGCGTCTCACCGCCCGACACGGTTACTTTGACAACAACCGGTTGATGGTGAGTTCTACCTGGCATTATGTGTTTAGCGTGGACGGCACGGTTGCGATCACTATCCGTGTTGAAGTCAGCGAATCTGCACCACCTCTCCCAAGAGTAGGCGTTGCGCTGCGCCTGTCACAAGACCCGGGTCAGGTATCCTGGTTTGGCCGCGGGCCGCATGAAAATTATCCTGACAGGAAACACAGTGCAGTTTTCGGTCAATGGACTCAATCGATCCCAGATATGCACACCCCCTATATATTCCCCTCGGAAAACGGCCTCAGGTGCGACGTCAGCAAGGCACGAATTGGCCGCATCCTGATAGAGGGGGAATTTTCGCTCGGTGTAAGCCAATACAGCGTGAAACAATTGATGGGCGCACAGCACGAGCACGAATTAATTCCGGAGGACGGACTGTTCATCCATATAGACGGGTTTCATATGGGTGTCGGTGGAGACGATTCATGGAGCCCCAGCGCTAAACCCAGATACCTGCTCACTGCCGCAACCTATTGCTGGAATTTCTCCCTGGGCCCCTCAAATTAGCCCAACGCCGACCTGGATACCCAGGGATTGAAGCCGGGATCTTCTATAAACCTGCTTAAAATACGCCGGACCATGTTGGCCCGGGGCAACCCTGCTGCTGCTTCAGCGCGACTGACACATCACGTGCCAGCGTGCACCGCGCATAAGAAACAAGTAGGGTACAATGCCGCACACACCCGAAAAGAAGAGCGATGATGAAATATTTATGGGTATTGGCAACCGTTCTCGTGCTGACCGCCTGCGAAAAAGACAATGCAACGGAAAATGCAGCAGAAGGCTCCAGCAGCGCAATAGAAACCAGCGGTGAAGCCATGCCTGCAGAATCGGATGCAGGCGATGCCACCATGGCAGATACGGTTAAAATGATGGGCAGCACAATAGATGATGCCAGAAGTGCAATCGCTGAACTTGAGAAAGCAACGATGGAATCAGATGAAGATGCAAGAATGAAGATGGAACAAGCCAAAAATTAATGGCCGAATAGCCTCGGGCACTGAGGCTATTTCACTTCAGTGCCCCGCTTTTCCTGATTCCAGCCATACAAATCCCCAAACAAACAGATCAATCACACCACTGCGCCTAATCCATTGCAGGAAATAAACTGGTATCCTGACTGACCCGACACGGATTCAAGATGCGCTCACTACTGACTGTTACCCTGTGCTTATTGCTAATGGCATGCAGTGCAACACAAAGATCCGATACCACTAAAGGCAAGCCGGCACTCACCGGCGTCATTTGGGAACTGACAAATATTCAATCGAAGGGTGATTCAACAGACCTGCCACGCGCTCCCGGTTTATACACGCTGGAGTTCCGTAAAGAGGGTAGCGTCGCTATTCGCGCTGATTGCAATAGAGGTCGTGGCAACTGGGCCAACGAAAAAGCGGGCCAGCTCAACATCACTCAACTCATTGCAACCAGGGCAATGTGCATACCACGGTCACTTCACGACCAGTTCCTATCAGATCTCAACGACACGAGGTCCTTTACCCAGGCTGACGGTAAGCTCTATCTGGCAACAAAGGCAGATGGCTCTATTCTGGAATTTTTCTCCGGTCGCGCCATGCAGGTCGAGTAAGAACGCCTGGCAATAACGACGGGTCAATACTAGATGAACACTCGCGACCGCAACTCTTCACCCCATTCATCCGGCACCAGGCCGTGGGGCGCCTTCCTTTACCGCGACTACCGTTTCCTTTGGGTTACATTGATCGCGAGCTCCATCGTGGTCTGGATGAGAATTCTGGGAACAGCCCAGTGGTTGCTAGACGAAACAGGTTCGGCCTATCTGGTCGGTTTAATTGGCGTGGTACAACTTGTCGTCCAGGTACCAGTAACGCTGTGGGCAGGCACCCTAGCAGATCGCGTCGATCGAAAACGACTCATGAGCCTTGCCCACGCAGCCACCTCTATAGCGCTGCTTACATTAGGCTTTCTTAACTGGCAAGACATGTTAAACCCCGTTCTGGTCTACACAGGCGTCGCCATTACCGCAGCCACGCACATGCTCGCCAGCCCTGCGAGATCTGCGCTGGTACCCATCATTATCCCGGAACGTGAGCTAATGTTGGCTGCTTCAACGGATACCGCGTCTAGCAATGCAGCAGCTATCGCAGGCCCCCTTATTTTTGCCTTTGTCGCCGTCACCGCGGACCTTACCGCCGTTTTTGTCCTCGCGGGTTCTATCTCTTTGATATCCAGCCTGCTGCCGCAGTTCATTCGCGCAAAAGGAATAGCGGATGGCCACGAGCATGAAGAAGGAGGGAAACCGTCCCAGATCCAGCAAACCAGGGATGGATTCAGCTTCGTTTCAAAACACCCGATTTTGCCAGGGCTGTTCCTGCTGGATGCCGGGATCACCACCGCGTCTTTTTATCGCGAGATTCTGCCAGTACTGGCATTAGGGTTGTTCGCCGGGGGAGCAAGCGCGACAGGTTTCCTGGGCGCAGCGAACTCAGCTGGCGCAATCTTCGGATCGTTTATCGCGTTAATGCTGGTCGGCTTCCGAGCAAAAGGAATGCTCGTCCTTTATGCATCCTTTGCCTACGGTTTTTTCCTGTTTGGATTCGGAACCGCTACAACCCTGTGGTTCGGTGTATTAATGATCGCGTTGCTCGGTGCCGCAGATGCTGTAACCGTCGCCGTGCGGCAGACCACCGTGATGTTAACCACACCAGACCACATGCGCGGTCGCTCGTTTGCCTTAATGATTCTTGCCGCCCAGACGGCGAACAACGTAGGGACAATCTGGGTTGGCACCTGGGCTGGATTGATCGGTGCATCCAACACAATGGTGATGGGCGGCGTGATCTCTATTGTGGCGACCGCACTAATCTGGTGGTTTTGGAAACCCATCCGAGAATTCAGGTCTAGCGATTCTCATGAGTCTTCATCGTCATGAACTCAGCCATCGATATTGACCTAAACGCGCAATCGCTACCGCGCGCGTCGAGTTTTCCCGGGCAAATCATTCTGCCCAGCCACTACCTAAAGCAGATGACAGCAGATCTTGTCGCGGCTCGCGGCGTGCTGGAAAATGGCCTGTATATTGTTCCCAGCCTCCAGCTTGTCGTTGCACGAACCGCCCTGTCCTACACATCGAAAGAACGTCGCGAAAGGTTCGGGCATCTCTGTGATCCCCCGTATAGGTCCCCATGTCTAGCGGGTTACAGAGCATTGGGCATAGTTTTCCACCCACTATTGACGATAAAGACACCCATGTTCCACACAGGCCCCTACGTGCTCTGGTGTGACCCCAATACCCTCAGCAGGGAATTCCAAGGCATGGTGCGTCCCATTCGGTCTTACGTGTCCAGAGAAAGTCTGATAGCGGGCCGTGGTGACCGATGATTTTCCGCCGAAACACTAGATTTCCCAACTGACTCCACGCAAGATTCCCTCCATACAAACGAGGGAGATAATAATGAAGGAAATCGATATCTTCCGCTGCAGCAATCGAATAGGCATCTCGATGATTTGAGCCAACCAGCGCAATCTCAATTGGAATTTCTCCGTTTTTCGTGCGGTAGATCAAATCAGCCAAATAATGGTCCTGTTTCGACACCAGGACAAGGACACGTTGTTTGAGTTCACATGGCCAAATCTGCCAGTTCATCTGACAGAATTGTCCTATAGGTTCGAATGAGGTGTTCAAAGTCTCCAACTGCTGGTCTCCAGAAAACTTTACCCGCATAAAAAAGTACCGCTGGGGCCATCGCGAAACTGGTCGCTCTCAAGAATGTTGCATTGTAATTCGACCAGCCAGTTGGAAACCGCCAGTACAAGCCCCAGTATTGTAGCGCCATCTGACTTCAAAGCTGGGAGAAAACTCGATTTTAGCAGACCGAGGGTCAGAGGTTGAATGGGACCTGCGGACTGCGGTGGCCTAAATGACGCGAAGCAATAGCACGATCAAGGACACAAAAAGCATTGCAGAAACCAATTTCCAGAACAACACCGGATTTCTGTCAAGAAACGGCGCAGATTCGTGCCTATCAACCAGCGACTGATTGGGATTACAGAGATCGTGTACAAATTCAGAAAAAACCTGCTGTCGGTTCTCGACGGTCGGGTTAACGGCCTTCTCGAGCGCCAGGTCCAGCCAGACAGGAATATCCTCACGACGAAGTCGCAGACTTCGGTACTCCCAGCGGCGGTTACCCGCAGCTTCTATGGCCGTAGACAACTCTCGGTAAGGCAAGTCACCACACAACATTTCATAGACAATGACACCGAGGGAAAACAGGTCTGAAACTGATCGCGCAACTCCGTTTTTGATGTATTCGGGCGCAGCGTAGTTAACCGAACCGATCGGTAAGCTGTCTTCCAGCGCGTAGGCTATCTCATCGAAACCAGCAATCTGTACGGCACCGAGGTCAATGATCTTGGTGACTCCCTCAGCAGTGACCAGGATATTTTCCGGTTTCAAATCCCGATGCACCATGCCCATTCGCTGTATGCCCCGCAATGCCGCGACGATGCCTTTTACCAGTTCTCTTACCACAGAGAGAGAAGGCCTTGGGTTATCGTTCATCCACTCGCGCAGCGTCTGTCCGTCGACCAACTCGCAGATGTGGTAGAGAAAGGGACTATTCGAGGACCCGGGGAATATCTTCATCACACCCGGATGATTCAGGCGCCTGCCCGCCCACTGCTCCCTAACAAAAGCCTCTAGATACAAAGGGTCATCCTTGAAGTTCAGGGAGGGTACTTTGGCTGCATAGGCTTTTCCGTTCTTTAAGTCCCTGACCTCGTAAACATGGCTTCGCGTACCACTATGCAAGACACGCACAACCTCAAGATCATCCATTTTCATACCCGGCTCCATCACCGGGGGAATAACGAGCTGGGTCAACTGACGATGGACTTCATCGATCTGGTGCATTGGTACGGCCCGCACTTCAACCAGCAGACAGCTGAGATTGTCAGTGCTTCCCTTGTCGAGCGACTGATCAACTATTTCTCTCGCACAGACCTCCAGGTTAGTGGATCTGTTTTCTAGCTTTTCCTGAATTTCGTCATCGTGCGAGTAACCGTGTACCCCATCGGTCAACAGGACAAGGACATCCCCTTCGGCAATATCATGTTTTGAATAGTCAACTTCCAGATGGCTGTCCAGGCCTAATGCACGAGTCAGGTACTGCTCACCCCTGACTGTATGGACATGGTCACGCGTTAGCTGCCGGAGGCGACGATCAGAGTAAATATAGATCCGACTGTCACCGACGTGAAAAACATGGGCCACGTTTGCCTTCAGGACAACCGCGCTGAATGTGGTCATCGAACTGTTTAGATTGTCATCACGATGCTCGGTGTTAAAGAGCCAGGTGTTAAGTGATGACAGGACCCGTGCCGCTGATTCTTTAACCGCCCAGCTCTCAGGAGTACTGTAATAATCTTCAATGAAGTTGGTCACACTTGTCTGGCTTGCCAGCTGCGCACCATCACTGCAACTGGCACCATCAGCAATACAGGCTGCGATACCTTTCAGGTTAGTCTCTCGGCCTTCCAGCAGATAGGCTGAAAACGCATCTTCATTGACGTCTTTTATACCGGCAATCGATGCGCCCCCGAACCCGACTTTCAGAGCACGGCTTGCCGATTCGGCTGGATGAATGTTCGTTTCAGTCATCGCGTTTATCAGGTAACACTAATCAGTTCCACAGTACCATCTTCCCTGATTTCTGCGATGCTGCCTTCCGGTTCTTCCATGAAAGCCAGGGTGACAAGCCCAATTACCGCCGTTGCGGAGATGACCTGAAAGAATGTCTGTGCATCGACAATGGCGAAGATGCTGAGGTAGGTCACAGCCCCGACATTCCCGTAGGCGCCTGTCATTCCAGCGATCTGACCTGTAAGTCTGCGCTTGATCAGTGGCACTGTCGCAAACACCGCGCCCTCCCCGGCCTGCACAAAAAAACTGCACATCACCACCGCAATTACTGCCAGTACGAGTGGCCATACACTCGTGACGAGCGACATGACGAAATAGCCGACAGCGAGTCCAGCGGTCAAGACAAGTAACGTCGGCTTCCTTCCAAACCGATCAGACAACCAACCGCCGCCGGGCCTGGACATCAAATTCATAAATGCATACGCCGAAGCCAGCAACCCTGCCAGGACCGGTGTCAGGGAAAAAGTTTCCGCAAAGAACAACGGCAACATTGACACCACGGCCAGTTCCGATCCAAAGGTCGCAAAGTAAAGAACGTTCAGCACGGCCACCTGTTTGAACTTGTACCGATGTAGCTCGGGTACGGGTTTCTCAAAGATGTGTTTGTTGACTTGCCAGACTTTCCAGACGTCATATACATAGAGGACAACCAAGCTCCCATAAATCAGGTTTGATGCTAACAACGTTAACAGCGCCTCCTTCTCAGGCGACAACTGCCAAGTGAGCAACGCCAGAGCACTATACATAGGCAACTTCATCGCCAGCAACAGGAAAAAATCAAACTTGCTCGTCACCTCCATGGCACCAAGATGCTTCGGTTTGAAGTAGGTTGAACCTTTGGGTGTGTTACGTACCTGTCGATAAAAAATGACGGAATAAACCAGGCTAACAACGCCCGTGATCCCGATTGCCCAGCGCCACCCGTCTTCAGCAAACAACAGCGCAAGCGCCGGTAACGTAAACGCTGCAGCCGCAGATCCGAAGTTCCCCCAGCCACCATATATACCCTCCGCGACCCCCAACTCATTTGCCGGAAACCACTCTGAGACAAGTCGAATTCCGACCACAAAACCTGCCCCAATAAACCCGAGCAGGAATCGCGCCAGGGCAAGCTGTTCATATGAGTCAGCCATGGCAAACATCAGGCACGGAATGCTACATACCGCCAGCAACAGGGAGTAAACCAGCCTCGGGCCATATCGATCCGTTAACATCCCTATCAGCACGCGTGCAGGAATCGCCATCGCAACATTAAGCGTCAGCAAAGTTTTCAACTGAGCGCTGGTGAGGTCAAGAGATACACCAATCGCCTGAAGAAGTGGCGCATGGTTAAACCAGATCAGGAAGGTGATAAAGAACGCCACCCACGAGTAATGGAGTACACCCATCTTGTCTTTCATTGACAGGAGATTAAAAGAACTCATGCTGTTTACTCCTCTCCCGGTAAATCGTCTCTCAACTGGACCTGCCCCTTGTGGACTCGAACCGGGTAGGTTTTCAGCCACTGCCTTTCATCTTCGAGGCACCTGCCGGTCTCCAGGCAGAAGTGTTGTTTATAAAGTGGCGACGCGACTACCGTGTCAGTGCCAAGGGTCCCGAGAATCCCCCGAGATATGACATTGGCCTCTCCTATCGGGTCAAAGTTGGATACAGCATATATCCGTCGCTCCATTCCAAATTTAAAAATCGCTACCTGTTCACGTTTGTAAAGGGCACAGATGCCCGAATCTAAAACCAGGTCACTCACCACACAGATATCTGTCCAGATACTCAACTTGTCACCTCCTTTAGTTCTATTCGCTCATCCTTTGTTGCCGGTCGTTTTTGACCCCGCTCCCTGACAAATGCCAGATTGCTATCGGGTTCATCCGCATTGATGTAATGCCGAAACCGTTTCAATTTCTCCGGATCTTCTATGGTGGCCTTCCACTCGCACTGGTAAGTGCCAATCACATTGGCCATATCGCTCTCTAGTTCTTCGCCTAGACCAAGCTTGTCGTGGATGATCACGTCCTTCAGGTATTCCATCCCACCGACCAGGTTCTCCAACCAGACTGACGTACGTTGCAATCGATCTGCGGTCCTCACATAAAACATCAGGAACCGGTCGATGTAGCAGATGAGTGTTGGCGTATCAATGTCGACCGCAAACAGGTCAGCGTGCCGTGGCCGCATCCCGCCATTGCCACAGACGTACAGGTTCCATCCTTTCTCTGTCGCAATAACACCCACGTCCTTACTTCGTGCCTCTGCACACTCGCGAGTACATCCAGAAACGGCCATCTTCAGCTTGTGGGGCGATCGAAGCCCGCGATACCGCTCCTCGATATTGATCGCGGTTGTGACACTGTCTTGCACACCGTAGCGACACCACGTCGAACCAACACAGGACTTAACTGTTCTGAGCGCCTTTCCATAGGCATGACCTGTTTCAAAGCCCGCGTCGATTAACCGCTTCCAGATAATCGGCAATTCGTGGACCTGGGCACCCAACAGATCAATACGCTGAGCACCTGTAATTTTTGTGTACAGCTCAAACTCACTGGCGATTTCACCGATTGCAATCAATCTGGCCGGGGTTATCTCCCCGCCGGGGATTCGAGGGATCACGCTATAGGTACCGTCCTTCTGCATGTTGGCCAAAAAGACGTCATTGGTATCCTGCAGAGTGATGTGGTCTTCCTTAAGGACGTGTTCGTTCCAGTAAGATGCGAGGATCGAACCGACGGTGGGCTTACAGACATCACAGCCCAGACCCCTGCCGTGAGAATGAATCAGCTCTTTGAAAGTGCGGATTTGTTTTACCCTGACTATATCCGCCAACTCCCGCCTCGAAAAATCGAAATGTTCGCAGACATGATTGCTGACCTCGATACCAAGCTGCACGAGTTTGTGATCGACAACCTGCTTGAGCAGCATGGCACAACCACCACAGCCACTTGATGCTTTTGTATCAGCTTTTACATCCCCGGGTGTACGACATCCACTATCAACAGACGCGCATATCTGCGCCTGGTTGACGTCAAAACAGGAACAAATCTGGGCACTATCGGGTAAGAATTCGACACCAATCTTCGCGACCTCACCGGTTACCGGTAGAATCAGGTTTTCCGGGTTGTTGGGCAAGTTGATGCTGTTAAGTTTGAACTGCAGCAGAGTGCCATATGCTTCAGCGTCTCCTATAAGAACAGCGCCAAGCAGCTTCTTGCCGTTCTCAGACACTACAAGTCGCTTGTACACCTGGCTCACATCATCCTGATAGACGAGGGATTTACAGCCTTCTGTTTTGCCATGGGCATCACCGATGCTCGCGACATCCACCCCCAGCAGCTTGAGCTTCGTGCTCATGTCAGCACCTTTAAATTCGACTGGATCCGTTCCCAGTAACTGGCTGGTGACGACTTTCGCCATCTGGTAACCCGGCGCAACAAGCCCATATATCTTCCCCTGCCATAAAGCACATTCACCAATCGCGAACACATCAGGGTTAGAGGTCAGGCATTGATCGTTAATCACAATGCCACCGCGTTCACCGACGTTAAGTCCAGTTTCTCTTGCGAGAGCGTCCTCCGGCCTGATACCAGCGGAAAATACGATCACGTCTGTTTCCAGATAGCTGCCATCAGAAAAATCCATCCGGTATCGACGTTCAGCGCCTTCAGTTATCTTTTCTGTATTCTTTCCGGTGTGTACTTCAAGGCCCAGGGACTCGATCTTCGTTTGCAGCAAGCCACCACCATCGGCATCGAGCTGAGCCCCCATCAACTGTGGCGCGAATTCAACGACGTGCGTTTTCAGGTTAAGGTTCTTCAGCGCATTGGCAGCTTCCAGCCCGAGGAGCCCACCTCCGACCACGACACCCACTTCACTGTTCTCAGCAGACGCCATGATAGCGTCGAGGTCATCAATCGTTCTGTAGACATGACAGTGCTCTCGTTCCTGTCCCGGAACTGGCGGCACAAATGGGTAGGACCCTGTTGCCAGCACAAGTTTGTCGTAGCATTCTTTTTCCCCTGAGGCCGTTGTTACAAGCCGCGTTACTAAATCAATTCCTACTACCTTGTCGTTCAGGGAATATTTGATCCGGTTGTCCTGGTAAAAACTTTCATCGGTTAGCGCCAGGTCTTCTAAGGTTTTGTCTACAAAGTAGCCACTAAGATGCACTCGGTCATAGGCGAGCCTTGATTCACCCGCAATGACCACAAGCTCCACCTCACAACTATCATCTGCAACAATATTGTCAATCAGCTTCTGCCCAACCATGCCGTTGCCAACAACAACTACTTTTTGTTTTATCAATGTTCCAGCCCGTATTCTTTCAGTGATGCAGAATCACTAAGCAATTCAAATGCCAGAATCAGCAGAACTCAGAAAATCACCGTAAATCGGGCGAGAGTCTTATCCGGCTACTGCGGTGCCGACTCTACTTGGTGCATCGCACCAGATAGCTGCCCTAATAACGTGCGCGCTTTCGCAGATCCAGCGGGGATCAGGTTAGATAACCCCGTTTTTTCGGCGCAGCGAAAATAAAGAAGCATTGGCACTCTATTTGCGTATCAAAGATCAAACAGACTTAAACCGACCAGTTCCATGATCCTGACAAGACGAAAGCACAAACCGATTCGAATACCAGCCAAACCGGTTGCCGAATGGAAGTACACCACCTGTAACTATTGCTCGACGGGTTGTTCTATCGAGCTTGGACTGGATTCTTCTGGAAAAATCGTGACCAGCAGGGGGCACGCAGGCGCGGATGTAAACCGTGGCAAGCTCTGCATCAAGGGTATCCTCGAGCAGGATCTATTTGAATCACCAGGGCGCGGTACTGGGCCATTGCTTCGACAAAACCGCCACCAGTCATTTGCTCCGACAGACTGGCCAACAGCCATCGATCACACGGCACAGCGAATCAAGGATATCCAGAAAGAACATGGCCGCGACAGTTTCGCCGTAGTGTCCACCGGACAGCTTCTCACTGAAGAATTTTATTCGCTAGGCAAACTGGTACGCGGTGCGATTGGCACCAACAACTACGATGGCAACACAACATTATGCATGGCTTCCGCCGTATCGGGATATAGACGATCGTTTGGCTCCGATGGTCCACCAGGTTGCTACGACGACTTTGAACATACCGACTGCCTGATTGCCTTTGGATCGAATCTGCCTGAGCAGCATCCAGTAATCTACTGGCGCCTGAAAGAAGCCATGGAGAAGCGAAAATTTCCGTTAATCGTCGTTGACCCCAGGGTGACAATGTTTGCGCAATTCGCCGATATTCACCTGCCTGTTAAACCAGGCACGGATTGTGTCCTGATCAATGCAATGATGCATGTGATCTTGAGTGAAGGTCTTGAGGACAGGGACTATATCAATGCGCATACCGCCGGTATCGAGTCAGTAGAAGCTGTTGTTGCCGACTACGATCCGAAGAAGGCACAGCATATCTGTGGTATTGACGAAGATCGAATCCGGACGGTCGCGAGGCTCTACGCAAACGCTTGCGCCGCAATGAGTATCTGGACTATGGGGATTAACCAGAGCACCCACGGCTCAGATGGCGTCGTCAACATCAACAATTTGAACCTGGTAACCGGAAACATTGGCAAACCCGGAGGCACCAGTCTTTCGATTACAGGACAGTGCAATGCGATGGGGACCCGCGAATGGTCTAGTTGCTCCGGTCTCCCTGGATACCGATATCTGGAAAACGAGCAAGACAGACAGTTCGTAGCAGACTACTGGGGCATCGATGCTGACTTTTTCCCAGAGAAACGAGGCCTGACTGAGACTGATATTTTCCCTGCCATCGAGACAGGGGAAATCAAGGGCCTGTGGCTGGTTGCAACCAATCCACTTACCTCCATGCCTAATCAGGCGAGAATCAGGCAAGCCTTTGAGAAGCTGGACTTCCTGGTAGTCCAGGATGTATATGAAGACGTCGAAACAAACCGGTACGCCAATGTCTATCTACCGGCAGCTATCTGGGCGGAAAAGGAAGGCTGTCATACAAATTCAGAAAGACGCGTTAATCTGACCCGCCATGCGATAGCTCCCTTTGAAGATTCTAAATCCGACTTCTGGATATTCAAGGAAATGGCACGTCGATTTGAATCCCCCATGACCTTTGCCGAGACGCCAGAAGCGGCATTCGAAGAAATGAAAGAACTGTCCAAAGGTGAAGGACGAATCCTCGATATTTCCGGTATGAGCTACGACAAGATTGAGGCAGCGCGAGGGATTCAATGGCCATACGATGGATCCGCAAACATTTTCCAGGGCACCGCAAGGCTTTACACCGACGGAAAATTCCAGACCACGTCAGGAAAGGCGAACCTCATACCCATCGAGTTTTTTGACAACAATGAAAAACCCTGCGAAGAATTTCCATTCTGGTTGAACAGTGGCCGCGTCGTTGAACACTTCCACACACGAACCCGCACCGGGAAAATTGGTAACCTGAATAAATTCAGCCCAATACCTTATATGGAGATGAACCCGGACGCCGCGACGCACCTCAATGTCGAGCATCAAAGTTATGTTCGCCTGCGATCCAGGCGAGGCGACGCTGTGGTCATGGTACAGCTAACAGGGCGGGTACCGCCGGACATGGTGTTCATCCCGTTTCACTTTTATGACTGTGTCAACCGACTCACTCTCGGCCTACTCGATCCTCACTCTCGGCAACCTGCATTTAAACAATGCTCAGTACGAATAGAAGAGACTGACCAGGTAGAAGCAGCGCAGCTTAGTAAAGACAGGAGAGCATACTGATGTCCGCCAAAGGATCCCCTGTTGAAATCTGGGAGATAAGGACCGAGGAACAGCCCTATGCTTTTCTAACGGAATCCGAAGCAGGAGGCAATAATCGATACGGTCAGAAAATCGATCTTATTGACGTGACTGATCACACTGCCTCCGCAGGCCGGTCACTCAACATCAACGACAACCCTGAGGTTGGCTGCAATCCAAACCGAAACAAGCAACACGGGTTTTATTTTAACGCAGACAACTGTATTGGTTGCCATGCCTGTGAGGCTGCATGTGCCGAGAAAAATGAAACGCCCGCCCACCTTTCCTTTCGATCTGTCGGCTATGTGGAGGGTGGTACATACCCGGATTTTCGCAGGATGAATATCTCGATGGCCTGCAACCATTGTGACGATCCTGTCTGCCTCAAGGGTTGCCCAACAGGCGCCTATACGAAACATGCGGAGTACGGCGCAGTGTTACAGGACCCGGACACCTGCTTCGGCTGTGGCTACTGCACCTGGGTCTGTCCCTATAATGCGCCGCAACTTGATCCTGTTGAAGGCCAGGTGTCCAAATGCAATATGTGCGTTGACCGACTCGAGTTTGGACTGAAACCATCCTGCGTATCAGCCTGCGTTGGCAATGCCCTGGATTTTGGCGTAATTGAAGATGTGCCCGAAAACCGGTTTCAGGCAGAAACCTCAATTCCGGGTTTTCCGACTCCAGACATCACACACCCGAACGTCCGTTTCCAGCAGACGAAATCGCTACCGGACGAAATGCGACGAACCGACAGCACTCCGGTCAAATACTACAAGGGCAAATCTGGCCAATACACGCCAAAGATAGACCGCAAGTCTGGTGACAAGAGATCCTGGAACATCGCGCGACTCTCGTCTCGTGAAAACCCCCTGGTCATGTTTACTTTACTAACGCAGGCCGCGGTCGGGACTACCGTACTTTCAGTCACTGGGGTCCAGGCGAACATTCCGGGTCTCATACAGCTACAGGCGCAATGGTTTTACCCCGCCCTCCTGTTCGTTGCACTCACGCTCGCTTTACTGGGACTGTTGATGTCTGCAACACATCTGGGTAAGCCCATGCGCTTTTATCGCGGCTTTAACAATCTTCGCTACAGCCCCCTCTCTCGTGAAGCGCTCGCCATCTCACTTTTTACAGGCTTCCTTGGGATTCAATTTCTGGCGGTATTACTGGCTAACCATGATGCGCAAAGCCTGATCCCCTGGATGTCCAAGTTCCGTGAATCGCTCCTATTTATTAGCATTTCAAGCGGTTGGCTGGCCGCCAGCGCGGGTGTGACAGGCCTGTATTACATGATTCGTTGTTACCAGATACCGGCCCGTCCATTCTGGAACCATTGGCAGGTTGCTACTTCATTTGCGGGTAACGCGATATCGCTGGGCGCACTTATCATTGGCACATTCGTTCTGCTTTCTGGTCTGCTGAGTTCAGGCTCGCTGAATGCGCAGACAATTCATCCAGTCGCTGCCACCATTTTCGGTGGAGTACTACTCGAATCACTCGGTCTCTACGCACATCACCTGACAATGGCAGCAGCTGACCATGAGGGAGGTGCGTCTCATTATGTACAAAGGACAACATACGGAAAATCCTACTTCACCCGAAATCTAGTGCTTGGTGCATCAATCCTGTTGGCTGGTTTGCTGATGACAGCGCAACTGGACAGTCAGTTGACTGCCACTTTGTTTGCACTACTTTCGATCACCCTGCTGACCACTTCCATTACAGGGCGCGCGCTTTTTTACATACTGGTGATTCCAACAACAATGCCCGGAGCATTTTTCTGGAAGAACAAGTCTTTCGAAGAACACGCAAGGGATATCGGGCTAGCAGACAATCTCGCCGTGGGTGTTGCCCCACTTCATTAAAGACCTGCGCTAAAAGGAGAACAAGAATGAATGGAAGTGTGATTCTAGTCGGTGCTGGACCTGGAGATCCCGATCTATTGACTGTGAAGGCGCACAAGTGCCTCGCTACCGCTGAAGTTATTGTCTATGACCGGCTCGTGAATAATGAACTGCTGGGGTTAGCACCAAGTAACTGCAAGATGATCTATGCGGGTAAGCGAAAAAATCTCCATGCGATGTCACAGGATGAAATCAACTCGGCTCTTATTGCCGAGGCGAGGTCCGGCAAAAAAGTCATCCGACTGAAAGGTGGCGACCCATTCATCTTTGGTCGCGGCGGTGAAGAAATTGATGAACTGATCAATGCCGGAATCGACTGGGAGGTTATTCCAGGCATCACAGCTGCCATCGGTGCAGCTGCCAGTGGTGGCTTGCCGCTGACCTATCGAGACAAATCCCAGGCAGTTACGTTCGTGACCGCGCATCGGCAACACGGGGAACTCGACATTGACTGGTCGCTGGTTATGCACAGCAATCAGAGCGTGGTTTTCTACATGGGTCTGACGCTGATCGAGGAAATTGTCGCCACGCTTATGGCAATGGGTAAGGATCCAGACACCCCTTTCAGCATTTCGGCCAATGCAACTCGCAATGATGAAATACTCGTCAGCTCTACACTAAGTGAAATAACCAGAGAATTGAAAAACCATAACCTTCCATCACCCGCGATCCTGATCATGGGACCCATCCCGAGAAGGCCGATTTCAGTTCCAGAACTGGCGCCTCAACAGACACAACTGAGAACCTGAGTATAAG
>Ga0315334_10001127_pt1 | contig 16348 bp, 11 predicted proteins | sample M150034915metaG_FD_205555 | JGI IMG/M metagenome (GOLD analysis project Ga0315334, IMG submission 205555) | Ammonia-oxidizing marine archaeal communities from Monterey Bay, California, United States - M1 500m 34915 | ecosystem: Environmental > Aquatic > Marine > Intertidal zone | place: USA... | reverse complement strand
CAAATAGTAACTGCAGAGGAATCCACTGATACTCGCTAAGAATTCATCGTAAGTAAGGTGACCATGCATGGCTGTTGTTCGCCGCCTATTTCTTGTTTACTATTAAAATGATCTACTGGCTGTTTAACTGTTTATAAATACTGAAGGTTATCTGTACTGCAGGCCACTACATCGGGCTACTAATACCGCCATCTTTACGAATCCGCCAAAAGTGGATAGCTAGCAGTAAAGCTGCCCCTAAGGGAATTGCGATGCAGTGCAGAATATAAAATCGATTTAGTGTTTCTTCGCCAACAAAGCGCGCACCTAGCAATCCAAAACGCGCATCCGAGGCGTTTGTGATCATATCAATACCGCCGACGGACAATAATTGAGACCCAGGACCTTCGTGGCCCAGAAACGGGGCGGCTCGAGCCATGTTTGATCCCACCGTAATCGCCCAAATCGCAAGTTGATCCCATGGAAGCAGGTATCCCGTAAACGACAACAACAAAGTGAGCAACAACAAAATAACACCTAATACCCAATTAAATTCACGCGGAGGCTTGTAGCTACCCGTGAGAAAAACTCGGTACATATGCAACCAGACCGTGATCACCATCGCGTGGGCTCCCCAGCGATGTAATTCGCGCAGAATCCCTAAAGAAGTGACATCTCGTAGCACCAGAATATCCGAATATGCCCATTCGATGGTAGGGCGATAATAGAACATCAACAGAACACCAGTAACCGTTTCCACTAAGAACAGAAAGAACGTAACACCTCCCATGCACCAAGTGTAACTCAATGCTATCCCCTGCTTCTTCGCCGAAACGGGATGCAAGTGCAAGAAGAAGTTCGTCAACATTACGACGATTCGATTACGACGATCGACCGGCGCTGGATGACGAAAAATACTCTTCCAAATTTGAGAGTTCCGAATTATTTCACCAATGGGAGGCATCTGCTCAAAAACCTAATGTAAAACTTGCTATCAAAACACAGAAGCTATGGTTAGCCTCTGCCAAAATCAGATTAAACGCTTACGTACGAATTGGGATCAGTCCACTGTCCCACTTCCTCCATAAACTTACGACTCTTATCCACCTCTAACTGACCGTCATCAGCAACGCGTATCGCGTATCGCTCTAATGGACGAGGAGCTGGACCTTCAAAGTGCATTCCATTTTTATAAAAACCACTGCCGTGGCAGGGGCATTTAAATTTCTGTTCACCTTCTAACCAGTTTGGCGTGCACCCTAGGTGCGTACAAACCGACTTCAACGCATAGATCTGTGATTCGCCCTCATATTCCCAGCGAATGACCCATACACCAAATTGCGCTTTATATTTTGCTTCAACCTGCCCTGGAGAATACCCAGCAGGAAAACCAACTTTGAATTTTGTCGGGGGCTCAGTCAGTACATTCGGGAACATAAAGCGAGTGAACCCCAACGTCCACAACAAGCTGGTCAAACCCATTGACGTGAAAGCTACGGCAAGAGGCGTTCCGAGGAATACTTTGGTGGTCATTGCGAAAAACCCGCGACGGTCTGGAGCAACAACATCAGCTTTTTCTTGCTTCTGTGGCAGGAAGTCTGATTTACGTGGAGCCGGCGGTACTTCCAGTTTTGGCTTGGCTGGCTTCGCTGGCGTTTCATCTGCCTCGACCGCCTCACCGAAACTTCGTGGACCACGCTGGGTGCCCGTGCGTGCCGCTGCTAATACACTCGCTGTCTCACGTGGCCCTACAGGGGTATCTGCTTCTGCCGCAACTGCCGGCGTCGCTTTGGGAACGGTTTTTGCCTTGGCTGGCGACTTCTCTTTGGGAGCCGGAGCAGCACCATCGTCTTGAGCGGATGCTAGCATATCTGCGACGGACATCGATGACCGATCAACCTTAGCAACTGGTGCTTCGCCTGTGTTGGCTGCAATCGTCTCGTCAGCTTCACCAGACTCTTCGGGTGAATTATCTTCAGAGCCTGTCGCGGTACTTTCGCCGCGAGCGGCTGCCAGCATATCAGCCACCGACATCGATGATGGATTAACCTTCTCACCGCCGACTGGTGCAGCGGACTTTTCCGCTGCTGGCAATTCTCCCGTTTCAGCCGATTCAACTGCGTCACGAGTATCGTCTGCAGCGGGAGTTGCGCCAGCTCCGCCATCAGCACTACGTGCCTGGGCGAGGATATCTTTGATCGAGGGATCTTGGTCTGCCATGAATTCTGGTGCCTTATGGCGTTTTTAAAACCTAATAAAACTAGTCGTGACTGTTGTGTCATTTGAAAACAAATTGCATTGCCTTTCAAATAACGAGATGTACTACATTCCTTGTTACAGCTTGTCAGCTAATTATGAAAAAATACAGCTTTTTAAATATCACACAAACGTCTTTGAGTGACTAAGTAATCAAACATTCCCTTCGTTATCATTCAATCTCATTTAAGTCAAAAAGGTGACTTTGTGATTTTTTTCACAATTATACAAAACAATTCGAGCGTCGCCCGCAATTCGCTTTAGAAGGTTATGACAACATTAAATTCCCAAGCGCACTAACACCTCAACACACTAATATTGTACTTCTTCTTACTCTCCTAGTTTATCAATCTTAACGTCAAAAATGTAATACCCTAGTGGGCTGAAATTTAATATTTTTTGGCAAATTTTTCGCTTATTTTCAATTCACACCTTAATCATCTTCAATCGGCAACTCAGGCGAGTGTAATCCACCTTTAATCGTCTGTTTTGCAAGCGCTTTATCTGAGATATCGCTCCGACACCAACATCCATTCCACTCGATACATTCAACGGCGGCATAGGCACTCGCTTTCGCCTCCGCCACGGTATTACCAAGAGCGGTAACGCCTACGACTCGCCCGCCACTAGTCACAATACGATCCTTGTCAAACTGCCCCAGCGATGTGCCCGCATGAAAGACTTTAACATCTTCAACGCTGTCCGCTGCTTCCAGTCCGCGAATTTCATAACCCACCTTATAACTTCCTGGATATCCCTGACTTGCGACCACCACACAACAAGCTGGCCGGGGATCCCACTGGGGCGGTTCAATTCTGTCCAACTCACCGTCAGCAACAGCCTCGAGAATATCGACTACGTCTGATTGCAACCTCATCAACAATGGTTGGCATTCAGGGTCACCAAAGCGAACATTATATTCCAATACTTTGATTCCCGTAGGGGTGATCATCAGGCCAGCATAAAGCACCCCTTTAAACGGCGTACCATTTTTCTTAAGCGCATGAATCGTTGGCACCAAAACATTTTCTTCGACCCATCGCACATCTTCATCCGACACAGCAGGCGTCGGGCTATAGGCTCCCATGCCTCCTGTATTAGGTCCAGTGTCACCATCGCCTGCGGGCTTATGATCTTGAGCTGCCGGTAACGTAACAATCGTCTTGCCATCGGTAATTGCTAAGATACTCGCCTCTTCACCTTCAAGCCGTTCTTCAATAATGAATTCTGCACCCGCTTCACCAAAGACTCGATCACGTCCTATTGCTTCGATCGCATCTAACGCATCTTGCTTCGTGTGACAAACCGTCACGCCCTTGCCTGCTGCCAAACCATCCGCTTTGACTACAACATGACATGGCCGTTCACCGTCACCTGCAAATCGTTCCTCTAGCATCTCGATCGCTAAATCCGGATCCGTAAATGCTCGGTAGTCCGCCGTTGGTACACCTGCCATTTTCAAAATCTGTTTACAAAATACTTTTGAAGCTTCTAATCGTGCTGCCGTCTTATTAGGCCCAAACACTTTCTGACCAGCCGCTTCAAATGTATCGACAATCCCTGCGGCCAAAGGTGCTTCGGGCCCCACGACAGTTAAGCCCACCGCATTTTTCTCAGCAAAGCGAACCATCGCTGCAAAATCATCTTGGTCTAAATCTACGTTGACCGCATCCTGATACGTACCAGCATTTCCAGGTGACACAAACACTGTGTCGACTCGCGGGCTCTGTAGAATTTTCCATGCCAAAGCGTGCTCACGACCACCACTGCCAATTATCAGAACGTTCATTTGTTTACCCACATTCGTTATGTTTCTGAGCTTCAATTACGGCCAAATCGGCCAATCAATAGCGACACGTAACATCTAGATGTCGTCTATTCATACGGGAGAATATACCCAGCAGAACAAATCGCGCAAACCCGACGCAATTTACCTTTCGTTACGCTGTCGCAATGCACAGGTACACCTCAACGTTACGGTCAATATTCACAATTACGCTGACAGTGACATCCTGGTTTCACAAAAACCCCCACAACTCGTTACAATATCCGACATGAGCTATCCAGAACGCACTGACATTCCACCCAGCGTGGGCATTACGTCCCCAGTAACCATGCTTCCTGGTTTTCAAAACGCGTGGACATCGCGTCTGGCAAAACTGCATTTACACACTATCGGTGACCTACTTTTCTTCTTTCCACGAGACTATCAATGTTTCGCTAACCGAGTCGAGCTTGACACACTCCAGCGAGAAGAAACCGAGGTCTCTGTCCAAGGAACAATTACTGAGATTCGTGGAGGGCGTACTCGTTTTGGAAAATCAATTTTAACCATCACGCTTGAATGTGGTGAAACACTTCTCACGGCAACATGGTTCGGTATGCCCTACCTCAAGAAAAAGTATCAAGTCCACGACTCCGTACTACTTTCGGGTAAAGCCAAACCCAAAAAGACGGGTAAAAAATGGGAAATGACACACCCCCGCATTGTCTTACTCGAACAAGACGAACAAGCCACCGGTGGCGAAGTACTTCCAGTTTATCCGCTGACTCAGGGACTCACGCAAGCTACGATGCAACGTATTATCCGACTGGCCGTAGAACACTACGCAGATCAACTAGAAGAAGTGCTACCGGAATCCCTCCGGACTAAAAAAGGAGTTACCTCGATAACGACTGCGGTACAACATATTCACTGCCCGCAATCGCTCGAGGAAGCGGAGGCGAGTCGCTTTCGCTTCATCTATCAAGAACTACTTGTATTACAACTCGCCCTAGCACTCAGACGCTGGCAACTCGCCGCCACTAGCAAAGCTCCCGAACTTGAAACTGATGCCCGCATCCACGCAAGGATCACTTCGCGATTCCCGTTTACACTCACCTCCGCACAGCAACACGTTGTGCAAGAGATCACTGAAGACATGGCTTCAAGTCGTCCCATGAATAGACTGCTACAAGGTGATGTTGGCAGCGGAAAAACCGTCGTGGCGGAATATGCAATGCTGTTGTGTGTCGCGCATCAACATCAAGCCGTACTTATGGCACCAACTGAGATCTTAGCGCAGCAACATTTTCAGACACTCAGCCGAGACTTAGAACAATCACGTGTCAAGATTGCGTTGCTGACCGGATCGATGAAAGCGGCGAAGCGAAAACAAGTTTTGACTGACGTCGAAACAGGCGAAATTGACCTGCTCATCGGAACGCATAGTCTAGCTAGCGATCAACTGAATTTTAAATCACTGGCACTCGTCGTGATCGACGAACAGCATAAATTTGGAGTCCGACAACGATTAGCCGTCCGCAAAACGGGGCTCGACCCCCATTACCTCGTCATGTCCGCCACTCCAATCCCACGAACTATCGCCATGGGATTGTTTGCTGATCTCGACATTTCCACAATCCGCAGCGGGCCCGATCACCAACAACCCGTTCACACATACCTTGGTACCGCCCAACAACGTGAGCCATGGTGGGATTTCTTTCGCAAGAAACTACGTGAAGGCCGCCAAGGGTTTGTCATTGCTGCGATCATCAATCAAGAAACGAATGCGGAGCTGCAAAGCGTTGAAAAAATTTACCAGCAACTACAAAATGACGTGCTTAGTGATTTTCGCATCGCAATGTTGCATGGCCAACTACCCGCTATAGAAAAAAACCAGACAATGCAACGATTTGCGGATCACGAATTGGATGTTATCGTTGCTACGTCAGTGGTGGAAGTCGGCGTCAACGTCCCAAACGCATCTCTCATGACGATCGAAGACGCTCAACAGTTTGGACTCGCGCAATTGCATCAATTCCGAGGCAGGATTCGCCGAGGACATCATCCGGGTTATGTTTGTGTTTTTGCCAGTCCCAATAACCCCGATGCTGTGGAGCGGCTTGAAATATTCGTCAAAACTCTTGATGGCTTTGAACTCGCCGAAGCAGATTTCAAGATGCGTGGCCCCGGAGATTTATTCGGCACAAAACAACATGGGCTACCACCACTACGCATTGCTGATCTCCATCGTGACCGATTGATTTTAGAGCAAGCACGAGAGGATGCCCTCGCACTTATCGAACACGACCCCGGCCTGCAAAGCCTCGACCTAATCCGCCTCCGCAAACAAGTCCTCCGCCGTTATGGCAAAGTGCTAGATGTAGGCGACGTCGGTTAGTGACAACCCGCGCCAACCAATGTTGATAGCTAGACCGTTTTTATCGGCAAACAACTATACCTATTGATATTTCTGATAGGCGGCAACGGCGAGGTGGTCACAACGTTCGTTTTCTTCGTGACCGCTGTGTCCGGCGACTCGAGTGTAAGTCAATGTGTGCCCCGCTAATAATACATCAAGCTCCATCCAAAACTCTTGGTTCTTGATTGGCACTAAGCGATTTTTATCCTTCCGTTTCCAACCGCGACTCTTCCAACCCTGCATCCATTCCTGAATTCCCTTGCCAACATAAACGCTATCGGTAAACAACTCGACCTCACAAGAAACCTTCAAAACCTTCAATCCTTCGATCACTGCCTGCAACTCCATCTGGTTGTTGGTCGTATCAGGCATGTAACCGCTCGCTTCCTGCTTCTTGCCCGAAGCTAAGTCATGCAATATGTACGCCCAACCGCCGGGGCCAGGGTTTCCGCTACAACCACCATCCGTAAATAAATGAACCACTCGTGCCAAAGGATGCTCCTCCATGTTACTAACTGCGTTTACTCGTCCTGTGATTCAGGTTCTAACTCCGATTGTGATTGAGGCGATAGATTTTCAATATTTTGAATCCTTGCCGCCTCGTCCACTCGACGATTAATCTCTGACCCTCTTTCAATTTCAAAAGCGGTGGCCATATAGGGAAGCAAAACCGTGAACGTCGAACCTATTCCTAACTGACTCTTCACCGACACTTCGCCACCAAGTATACGACAGAGTTCTTTGACAATAGACAAGCCCAAGCCCGTACCGGCATATTCTCGAGTAAGACTATCTTGGCCGCTGACGATATTCCCTTGGCGAAATTTTTCGAAAATCGTATCGCAATCTTCTTCAGCAATTCCAATCCCCGTATCAACGACTTCGATATCAAAAAAATCCACATCCACCGGCGACTCTGCAACGGTCACGGTAATTCGCCCACCCTCGGGCGTGAACTTAATCGCATTGGATAGCAAGTTCGTTAAGATTTGCTGAATCTTGCCTTGGTCTTGAGTCACTTGACGGTCACTAAGTTTAACTTTCACCTCGAGCGAAATATTCTTTTCTTCGACCAACGAACGTACTAAATCACATTGTGCAGTCACCACAGCACCTAACAGCATATCAATTGGTTTCACTTCCAACTTACCCGCTTCGATTTTTGCTAAGTCCAATATCTCATTGATCATCTCCAGCAGAATCCGGCCACTGCGCTGAATATTTTCCGCATAACGAGTCTGCTTCTCATCGAGGCTTTGTACGCCTTGCAGAATCTCAGAAAAACCGATGATGCTGTTGAGAGGCGTTCGTAACTCATGGCTCATATTCGCCATGAACTCATCCTTCATGCGATTCATGTCATACAACTGCATATTCAACTGAGCCATTTCATCAACTTTGATATCTAGATTGTCATTAACCAGCTTCAGCGCTTGTTGAGCTTCAGTCAGGTGACGAACCATGCGGTTAAACGACGTTCCCAATTCTTCAAACTCGTCGTCCGTATTAATATCCGCGCGCTGCTTGAGATCACCCCGACTAATGCGATCACTCACATCCCGCAGGTGATTCAATGGTCTCACAACGAGTAATCGAATGATTATATACAAAGCAATCATTGACACGAACACCGTGACAATCGCCACCGCAATCAATATCGCTCTGGCGTTATGAATCGCGTTCTGCGTTTCCTCGTAAGGAATCTTGACTTTGATCACGGTAAAGGGAAGTTGGTTACCGGTAATCGCGGCGCCCTCGCCACTGCCTTCCACGCCCGGAGTTTGATTATTGTGGCAAATGATGCAGGTCGTACCCCAGCGGACAGGCTCATAATACTGATACTCATTAATTTCCTTGAGTACTCGTTCTTTAAAGATGGGGCGATCCTCTTCGGATTCATCGGTGACCGTCAGTAGATCCGTTAACGTTACATCCGCAATATTTTCAGGATCTACCTCAGGTTCCCCGTTAACTTCGTTCTTTTGTTCGGACTCAAACATCGCTTGAAGATCGGCGATGATGCGTATTTCACGAGGTGTTGTGGCAACCTGAACATTCTTGATGTCGCGAGGTTTGGCCTCTAGGTCGGTGACAATTATTTCATGTGTGTAACGACCGTCGCTCAGAGATAATTCCTTCAAGACCGTGTCAGCAAACTCTTTTTGGTCAGCCCGTGTCTCCCAATAACTGAAGTGGGGTTTCATCAGAGCAACATCGACTACATCGCGAGCGGTGGTTCGAGTGTTACGTAAAATCAGATCCGAAGAAACGTTTTCCACTCCCCAAAAAGCACCCGAAATAAGCAGGGTCAACCAGAAGCCGAAGAGCAAACGACATTTGCGCTCCAAACTTGTCTCACCCAATACTCGTTTCCAGGTACGCTGCGGCATTGAATTATCACTTCACTCCACTCAAAGGTTGCTTAAACCTAGGCGCTCAAACAAGTGCCTATTCTTTATGAGGCTATTGTAGGGCATCACCGTTTTAATAGAAACAAGACATTCTATTTCGATAATATTTCTTGGCGTTGACCCAATCCTCCTTCATTCCATTTTCGTAAACAAGTGCCGGCGGATGCTACCAGCTTCAAAAATCCCCAACCTCCTCAGCCCAATCCTCATTCATCTCGATACAAACCTGTCGTTTCAATATACATCTCGACAGCCCGCGGAGTCCGATAACGGATACTCTTAGAATCACGAACCCGCTCACGAATTCCCGTGCTTGTTAGTTCCATACCCGGCATCTCAACCTCCGACATGCGAATCTGCTGTAACTGCTCTGGGGTTATCATTCCTGCTAATACATCCAAGTCGACAGACGCACAACCAAGACGGCGAACAACGCTTAAAACTGCTAATTCACAAATCCGCCGAGGGTTTTTCCACTTCGGTAAATCTGCTAACGAATCCGCGCCCAGCAACAAAAAGAACTCGTGCTCCACAAATTGCTCGTGTAATAACTCCAATGTGTCGACTGTAAAACTTGCACCACCCCGCTCCAACTCAATTTTCGACATGCCAAAACCACTGTGCCCAGCTAACGCCAGTCGCAGCATCTCTACCCGCTGTTCGTCACTAGCAAAACTTCCAGCAGGCTTATGAGGATTCAGCGCCGCCGGCACAAACCACACCTCATCTAAACCACACTGTTCGTGACAGCTCTCTGCCAATAACAGATGCCCATAATGGACAGGGTCGAAACTACCACCTAAAATCCCGATGCGTCGCACACTTCACCTCAGATAAACGAATACAACCTAAAATTAAATTTACATATCCCTGCCAGCTTGGCAATCCCGCCAAGACTCTAATCGATAACCGTCGTTCACAGCCAGTTCATCAATCCACTGCTAAAAAGTGGTACGATAAATAAACTGCGAATCACATACGACATGACCTAACTTACTCATCATACCCTATGCCGCGACAACCAGGCTTATTTCCCGACGATGTTCCCGACGAGTCTCCATTGGAGACTCCTTGGGTCCACGATGCACTGAAAGATCATTCGATCGCCACAGTCGTCTTTGCCGAAGTTCCCTGGGGCCCATTTGATTATCTCATCCCCAGCGAGTTACAAGATTCGGTCAAAGCGGGCCGGCGAGTCCAAGTGCCTCTAGGTCGCGGAAACCGCCAAGTCAGTGGATATTGCGTTGCCGTTAAACACACTGGCACCAGCCAGCAAGATACAACAACCCCTCATAAGAAAGAACGCTCTTACAAACTCAAGCCCATCACGAGTGTCATTGATGGTTTCACATTGCTGTCCGCTGAAATGCTGGAACTAACAAAATGGATGGCCGACTATTATATCGCTCGACACGGTCAAGTCCTTGAAGCAGCGGTGCCTGCCGGAGTGCGCTCCGCCGCTGGAACCCGCAAAGTTCGGTTTTTCAAACTAAACAAATCTCGCCTTGAAATGATCCAAAGCGACGAACTTCCCCCCAAGCAACAGCGCATTGTCGAACTGTTACGCGGCAACGACGCTTGGCAAACAGCAGATCAGATCTGCAAACGGGTGCATTGTTCGCAAGCTCCAATTCAGGCACTGGTCAAAAAAGGAATCGTGCAAACAGAACACAAACGAGTACAGAAAACTGACGTACAACAAGAAATCCTTCCCCGCGAAGAAAACCTACAGCTCAATCCCGCTCAACAACAAGCGCTGCAAACCATCACGGCCGCCATAAAAAACGACTCCTATGAAACAGTACTCGTCCACGGCGTCACCGGCAGCGGAAAAACTGAAGTCTATATTCAAGCTATCGAAGAAGTCATTAGTTACGGTCGCCAAGCCATTGTTCTAGTGCCAGAAATTTCCCTAACGCCACAAACACGCCAACGCTTCCGCTCTCGGTTCGATAAAGTCGCCGTTCTACACAGTCATCTTAGCGATGCCGAGCGTCATTGGCATTGGCAACAAATTGCCCAAGGCGAAGTACAAGTGATCGTCGGCGCCCGCAGCGCTATCTTCGCACCCGCACCACGCCTCGGCCTAATCGTACTCGACGAAGAACACGAAACAACCTTCAAACAAGAAACCGTCCCCCGCTATCATGCCCGCGACGTCGCCGCCAAGCGTGCACAACTACAAAACATTCCGCTCGTTCTCGGCTCAGCAACACCCGCCCTCGAATCTTGGCATCAAGCACAAATCGGAAATTACAAACTGGTCTCCATACCCGACCGCGTGATGCAACGCCCGCTACCGCGAGTTGCCACAGTGGATCTGCGGCATGAATCTCGATCCAAAGGAAGCTATGGATCCATCAGTCGCCAACTCCAAAGTGCCATCACGGAAACGCTGCGCGACGCGGGTCAGGTTATCTTATTGCTAAACCGGCGAGGCTACTCTACCAGTATCCAATGCCCAGCGTGTGGAGAAGTCGTCCAATGCCCGCAATGTGAAATTGCACTAACGCACCACCGCTTCGGTATCGGTGGCCAACGACTCGAACGCGCGCTGTGTCATTACTGTGATTACCAAATCCCAGCACCCAAAGTTTGTCCTAGTTGTAGTGGTGACAGTATCCGATTTGCAGGACTCGGCACGCAAAAACTCGAAGAAGAAGTCCGCGCTAAATTCCCAGACGTCGCCGTGCTGAGAATGGACTCCGACACAATGCAACGCCCCAATGCGCACGAACAAGCACTCGATCGGTTTCGCCGTGGTGAAATTCAAATTCTGGTCGGGACACAAATGATCGCCAAAGGACTCGACTTTCCCAATGTGCACTTAGTGGGAGTTATTAATGCCGATACAGCACTACACTTTCCGGACTTTCGAGCTGGTGAAAGGACGTTTCAACTAGTTACGCAAGTCGCTGGACGGACCGGCCGCGGAGACCAAGATGGGCGCGTGCTTGTGCAAACATACTCACCAGAACATCTCGCAATCATCGCAGCAAGCCAGCATGATTATGCGTTATTTGCCGAACAGGAACTGCCAGGGCGAGAAGAGTTTGGGTACCCGCCCTACTGCGGCATGATACGTTTGATCATTCGAGGTGCTGAAGACGCGGCCAGCATGCAGTACGCTCAACATTTGGCGCAGTGCTGCCAAGCCGCCATCGATCAATCCCCCTCATCCAACATCCGTATGCTCGGCCCAGCACCCGCACCAATCACAAAAGTTCGTGACAAATATCGATACCACTTGCTATTGTTATGCGACAACATAACCGCAATTCGAGAAGTGATCGCCCGCGTCTACGAAGAGCAAAAACCACCGAACGACATCCAATGGGTCGTCGATGTCGATCCTCAAAATCTATTGTAACCACTCGGTGAAAATTGCCCTCGGATCCCAGCCTCTACTCGGCATCAATCAACCGATATGCCTGACCATCAATAACAACAATTACGGTTCCCGGCAAAGCTAGAATTCGAGCAACAACAGCACCATGGTTCGCTGCTAACTCAAAGTAGCCGGAACTGTAACGCGTTAAATCTTGTGCTGTTTTAACGTGCTCTTTGGAGGCAGTCGAATCAACCCACTGACCTTCCTCTAAAAAGAACGACTTGCCACCAATCTGCTTCAACGTCTTCACTTTTACCGTACGATTGGTTACCGCGTCGCGGAATATAACTCCACCATCCGCATCAACTCTTTGGCTCGGTAACAAGCCTTCATCGTCCGCATCTCCTAAGCCTCCCAATCCGCCACCACCAGCATTCTGGAAAGCGGCTTTGTTTTGCCGACGAGCAAATCCGGCTTGGCCAGCTTCTTCTGTCGCTAAAACATTTAAAGCCGTGGCTGCCCTTTGGCGCAATTTTGCTTCGTCTCGTGGGGCACCGTTTTCATCTGCCAAGAATGATGTGTAGGGTGTGAGAACTCCATGACGGCGAGAAAGCAACACAAGTTCATCCAGTAATTCATCGTTACGACCTTCGAGATCAATTTTGTCGATAATCTCACCAATCCGTCGCACCGCCCATAACTTTTCTACAAACGATTGATTGCTGCTGGTAGATTTGTGTTCAAGTTTTGCCGGGAATTCAAATCGTTGTAACTCACCATTCACTCGACCATTCAAAACAACCTTGGCATTGCCCGCGTGTTTATAACGACCCACTAAAACTAGTTGGTCGCCCGCAAAGAGATCATATAAGTTGCGGGGATAAACTCGATTCACCACACTACCTTGTGCAATTTTGACGCCGTCAACGTCCACTCGTAACTTAACGTCTGTCAGCACGGGTGAAGCGATGCGAGTATAGAATTCAGCAACTTTGGCTTCGATGTCTTCATCCGGACGGACATATACGGATTGCCCATACCCAGTACGAGCTAACTTATCCAACAGCAAACTATTGACATCGTAGCCAACACCGAAGCAGCACACACGCGCGCGAACTGAGTTAGCCTTGGCTGCTTTGTCGACAATACGAGCGACATTTGTTTCACCAACCGTCGGGATGCCGTCAGTTAAAAATACAACATAATTCGGTGTTTCATCATCCTGCAACATGTCCAGTGCTGTATTCAAAGCACCATCAATATTTGTGCTGCCGCCTGCAAAAATACCCTCAACAAAACCCAACGCTTTGTCTCGCGATGACCTACTATGACGTTGCAACTCGGGTGCAAACGTTTCAATTTCAGAGTCGTAGGCCACAATGTTAAACAGATCACCATCTTTTAGATTATTAATGACAAATCGCAACGCCTCCTTGGCTTGATCTATTTTGCGCCCCGTCATGCTTCCACTGCGATCCACGACAAACACAACATTCTTGGAAATGCTCTCCTGCTGCTGGGCTTGAATATCTGGCGAAATCAGCATCATGAAATAACCGTCTTCATCCCCATCCGGTCGGTAACTCAACACACTCGTACCAATCGATTGCTTACCAACGTCATAGAACAAACGGAAATCCGAATTGGGAATTACATTTTTCTGTTCATAACTAATTCGAGCTATCTTTGGCGATGGCTTTTTTACAGCAATCGAATGCGTAGGACTGTAGACACTCTTGATGGCCAGTGACGATGAAATAGACACTTGTACCGACAACTGCTCAATCGGTTTCGTGGTGTGTCGAGCGATTCGCAGCGGGAACAACCATTCCGTCATTCCCTGAAACTGACGGCACACTTGGGAATACCGAATTGTGACTTTGCGCGTTTCACCAGGTGGGATCGGAAATACGCTCGTCTTAAAGATCCCAGAACCCATCCATTCCAACAACGCCGGATCTTGGTTCCGACGAACATAACCCTCGAATATGCGTCGCGCTTCGTCGCGATCAATTAACTTGGCCTCATATTCTTTATTACCCACAAGCAACGTCAAACGATCAATCGCTCCATCATATGGAAGTGGAAAAACAAAACTCGCTTCGATCGTCCGCTTCGATGTATTCTTGAATTCTTGTGACACCTGAACGCGTGCAACCTGACCATTCAAATTGACGTTCACGCCTAAGGATTTGACACAGTACGAATGTAAAGGCTGTACGATCGGAGACGGCAGAATACCAGGCGGCATCGGTGGGGCAATCGGACGACGCAAGTCTATTAAGGCGCCTTGGCCAAAGCACTCTCCTAACAGGAGACACAGAAACAATAAACTAAATGCTGCTGTTTTCAATTGTTTTCCCTGATCAAGGCTGACTAAAGCTCGCATCGCATTCTCCAATATTGTTCTTTTACTTCTGCTACCTAACGCTTCTCCACCAACTACTCCTTAACACTCAAATTGCAAAATGTCGTTGCTGTGAATGTACCAAAGTATCAGACGCACAGATGCAACTAAAAGTTCCCACAAAAACCACGTATTTCTATTATACGTTTTCCCTCTTGATTCACGCAGGTGAATTTGACAAACTCCCACAAGTAAATCTAGTCTTTCCCGCTATACGTTCGCCTTGAATCGCATGCATCGAATGAATCAAAATTTTGTATCCCCTCTAACAGCCTGTTTCGTTGCGCTGTTTTGTTGCGCGATCCTGCAAAGTGGGTGTATTAGCACCAGCGTCTGGAATTGGGGCGATAATGGCCCGCCAAGAGAAGAAGAGTTGGTAAGACTGGCAGCGGATGCGCCAAGAATTGAAAATCCAATGACTGTCCCTATCCGAGATCGCGATTTTTTATGGTCCATCCTCGTCAATACCATCGAAGATTACTTTCCGATCCAAAGCGAAGAGCGAATTCAATTGGTCGGCAATACATTGACCGAAGGGTACTTAAAAACTGCTCCGAGTGATGCTGCCACGATGTTCGAACCTTGGCGAAAAGACAACGTAGCAGGCTTTGATCAACTCCATGCAACCTTGCAAACCATACAACGCCAAGCAGAAGTTTACGTGCGACCCACCCGTGATGGATTTCGTCTAGAAATCATTGTCCATAAAATTCTAGAAGATCTGCCGCGGCCCGAATATAGTACCATCGGCGGGGCAACGCTACGACATAGCGCATCGCATACAAGACCCCAACAAGCAAATGGGATTAAACAAACTCGACTAGGTTGGATTCCCCAAGGTCGAGATGTTGCACTTGAACAGGCAATATTGCAAGACCTACAACAACGCATGACTGAAGCCACAATTTCCTCGGCAAGTCCTCCAACAGCCAATAATGAAAACTCTACTCTAGGACTACCTAATCTCGGTCTATAAAGGCCGATTTGTAGTAACTGGCGGGTATAACCGCCCCCATGCAGATTGCAACTCAGAAGGCAAATCAACCACACCAATGCCAGCGTCTCCTATGAGGACAACCCCTAGTTCATACAATTGCTCGAGGGAATTCTGAGATAAATCCAAGAAGATGCACTTTTTGCCGCCGTAAACGCACAGTCCTGATCCGCTGTCGTCGAGCAACTCTAAACGGACTTCAATCCCCTGCTCTTTTGCAAAGTCAATTCCAGTCTGTAATAGCGCGGCTGCCTGCATCTTACTTACTTCCCTACTTTACCCTGCCTTACCAATTCTTCCTAACACGAACTGCCTCTCTTCCCAACCCGGAAAATTTTAACATACAAGAGGTCCGCAAGACCAATTATAAACTACTTACTATGGCTAACTGAAGGGCAATTCGTCGATATCAAATATGGTCGTTTAACACATGCATAACGGAATATAAATGGTGCTGGTCAGGTAAAAAAACTAGTAAACAATCAACCAGGTAAAAGAGTTAAACTGTACGGGCAAACCACACAACGCACGAATGAATAGACAGGAAGTCTCGAGAAATCCTATGAGCGCGACAAACGACATTCAAACTACAGAAAATGCCGCAGCGATGGAAGCAGGTGACACTAAAAAAACACCCGCGGTAATACTGACCTCTGATAGTACGGAAACTGCAGAAGAAGTCGAAACTGCAGAAGAAGCCGACACTGCAGAAGAAGCCGACACTGCAGAAGAAGCCGACACTGCAGAAGAAGCCGACACTGCAGAAGAAGCCGACACTGCAGAAGA
>Ga0315334_10001126_pt1 | contig 16356 bp, 10 predicted proteins | sample M150034915metaG_FD_205555 | JGI IMG/M metagenome (GOLD analysis project Ga0315334, IMG submission 205555) | Ammonia-oxidizing marine archaeal communities from Monterey Bay, California, United States - M1 500m 34915 | ecosystem: Environmental > Aquatic > Marine > Intertidal zone | place: USA... | reverse complement strand
AACTGCCCCATGCCAGCCAATAAGATCCTTGCCATTGAAAAGAGTCTGGAAGCCTTTCTCTTCACCTGATGTAATTTCCCTAATGAATACATTCCGCCAACGGATTTCACCGCCATGAGTCTGGAGTTGAATCGGTCCCTTCTTGAAAATAGGAATCTTACGGTCAAAATAGTTTTCCATCACTGCGTTATTAACAACCTTTTCCCCGTTAAGGTAAATGGTGACTCGCTCTCCTATCATGATAACCTGAAACTTATTCCATTCTCCGAACGGCTTATCCATTAGTTTGGATGGGTCCTTTCCGGGAGCGCCTTTACTGTTGTTCCATAAGCCTCCCGATCCTTTGTCGGCACCAATGTTCCACTTGCCTCCGGCCTTGGTAGTGTCCCAGATCTGGACCTGAGGCACACCGCGCAAATATATTCCGCTATCGGCATTCGCAACGGTCTTGTATTCTAGCAAAAGCTCAAAGTTACCATAATCCTTAAGAGTGGTCAGATACAGTCCCTTCCCATCATTGACAAGTTCCTCATTCTCAACGCTCCAGTGAGCATTGATATCCTTGAGTGTTTTTTCTTGATGCGCCTTGAGCTCTTCTGGGGACATCTTCCATAATGTTCTAGGATCCTTGGTCCCGTGACCGAACCAACCCTCAAGGTCTTTTCCATTAAATAATGCCTCAAACCCTTCAGGAGCTACGTTCTGGGCAACAGAATTTTGAGACAATGAAATTAGGCAAATGGCAGCAAATAAAAATAAATAGCGCATGGATAATCTTAATAATTGTTCTTTGAACGAAAATGCACGTTTCCGGCCCAGGAGACAAGAGTATTTAATGCCCTTTAAAGTACTGTTGTCTTGTTTGAATGCATTTGTTAGCCTTTTGTGGATGACTTTTTCCGCTTTGCCTTTGTTAGCCTTGATTTCTTTTCTTTTTTTAGCTGCTGACCTCAGTCTTGCTGAAGAAAAAATGCACTGGTTCAAGGGCAATACACATACACATTCATTATGGAGTGATGGAAATGATTTTCCGGAAATGATTGCTAAATTTTACAAGGATAATAGTTACCATTTTCTGGTCCTATCAGATCATAACATACTTAGCCGAGGTGAAAAATGGATGAATGTGGGTGCCCTTGAAAAGAGGCGAAGAACGCTCGGCGTCACAACATTGAAAAAATATATAAGCACCTTTGGTCAGGACTGGGTCGAACTGCGTGGAGAAGATAAAAAACAAGAAGTTCGGCTAAAGACCCTAGAGGAAATCCGTCCCAAGTTTAAAAAAGAAGGGAATTTTATTTTTATCGAAGGAGAAGAAATTACCAATAGTTTTGGCGGATCTCCAGTCCATACGAACGGGATGAATCTCAAAGAGCGTATCGTTCCAAAGACAGGAAAGTCACTTCGTGACACGATGCGAAACAATATCATTGCTGTAAAGGAACAATCCGTGCGCCTTAAAAAACCGATGCTTTCCCACTTAAATCATCCAAACTTTGGTTGGTCAATTACAGCTGAGGATCTTGCTCATGTTCTGGAAGAAAAATTCTTTGAGGTCTACAATGGTCATCCCGGGATCAATCATCTTGGAGACGCAAAGAGGCCCGGGGATGAAAAGATATGGGACATTGCAAATACCATGCGCCTTGCAACGCTCAAATCCGACCCACTCTTTGGAATCTCCTCTGACGACTCACACAACTATCATGGAGGGGACGTCAAGCCAGGGAGAGGCTGGGTCATGGTTCAGGCCTCGTCCCTTGAGGAAGACTCTATCGTAAGATCAATGGACTCTGGAAATTTTTATGGTTCGAGCGGAGTACATTTCAAAAATCTCTTGAGGGATCAGGAAAAAGGAATACTCGAATTTGAAATCGAAGCTGATGAGGATACAGAGTATGTGACAAAGATCATTGGGACCCGCAAAGGTAATGAGAATAAACCGGATCTGGTCGGACAGACCTTGATAACGATTAAAGGAACTAAGGTAAAATATAAACTCAAGGATAATGAGTGGTATTTCCGGGCCACTGTCACTTCCGGTGCGAACCATCCTCTTCCATCTTTCAAGGGACAAAAGGAACAGGCCTGGACTCAGCCGGTCTGGGATTCCTCAACTATCAGAAAAAAGTGATTTTGTTGGGAGGTTCTTTTTCCCTAGCAAAATACCATTTTCATCGAAATTAAGTGGAAATTCATCGTTTTTTCTTGAATAGAAAAGTCTTTTCGAGAGACTGGATTTTATGAAGAGAAGAAATTTCCTTAAAACCTCAGCGGCCAGTGCATTGGCTGCACCTACTATCGTCCCTTCCTCGGTCCTAGGAGCCAACGCTCCAAGTAATCGTATCACTCTCGGCCTCATAGGTTGTGGTGGTCAAGGTACCGGTGACCTGCGGAACCTGATGAATAAGACTGGTACTCAGGCCATCGCCGTTTGTGACCCTGACAAGAATAACATGAACCGAGCCAAGGATCATGTGAATAAGCAATACGCAAAACAGACAGAGAGCGGCGAATACAAAGGATGTGAAACGTTTTCAGACTATCGTGACCTATGTGCAATGAAAGAGCTTGATGCGATCATTGTGGGTACCCCGGATCACTGGCACGCACTGGCAACACTCGAAGCACTTCGAAACAAAAAAGATGTCTATTGTGAGAAACCGATCACTCACCTCTTTGCTGAGGGTCAGGCCGTTTATAAAGAAGCGGCAAAACAAAAGGCAATATTTCAAGTAGGATCACAGCAACGCTCAAGTTCTCGTATGCGAGTCGCTGCCGAAGCCGTCATGAACGGACATCTGGGTAAAATCAAAGAAGTTAAAGTTGGTCTTCCCACGGGCGGAGGAACTGATGAAGAAGGTAAGGTAGCTCAACCTATTCCAGATAATCTTGACTATGATCTCTGGTGCGGGCCGAGCCGACTGCTTCCATACAATTCGAAACGCCTTCACTGGAACTGGCGCTGGTGTCTCGACTACGGTGGCGGACAGTTAATGGACTGGATCGGACATCACAATGACATTGCTCACTGGGGACTGGAGATGGACAAGAGTGGTCCGATCAAAGTCGAAGCCAAAGGATTCCGTTACCATGGCAAGGGCATGTATGACCAACCTCTCGATTACACTGTCGTATCTGAATATGCTGGAGGGTACACAGTGACTCTTTCTAACAAACACAAGATGGCAGGTGGTCGAAACATGGGCACTGAGTGGCACGGTGAGAACGGTTGGATCTATGTCGACCGTGGCAGAATTGATGCTTCAGATAATCTTAAGCAACTCATAAGGGAAAGCAATGATCGTGGATCTAAGAAGGCTTACAAGTCTGAAGGCGGACATCACCAAAACTTTATTACAGGTGTTCGTACTAGAAAAGAATGCATCTGTCCTGCTGAGACCGGACACCGTTCAGCTACTCCGGGCCATATCGGATACGTCTCCGACAAGCTCGGCCGCGCAATCAAATGGGATCCGAAAAAAGAAGAGGTCATTGGAGATGCTGAAGCCGAAAAGCTATTAAAAACAGTCAATTATAGAGGAGACTGGAAGTTCGGCTAAGCTAACTATATCATTATATTTAAATAACAAGGGCCCGTCATCTTAATAGGTGACGGGCCCTATTAGTTAAAAAGAACAGTACCTTATTTATTCCAGCCGTTCTCTTTAGTAAGAGCTTTCATGGCTCCAACACTAGGGAGATCAGCAAGCAAAATTTTGTGATTCCATTAATCTTAAGGGCTTATCTTTTCCTTTTTTAGTGACTGCGTAAACATTACAATAAATACGATACTTGGTTAAATGAAATTGTTCGTTCCCATTTTAATTCTCTATGCCCTGTGCCGAATCGGAATCACTATAGCTGAGGCTCAGGCTACTGAGCATACTGCTTATCAGATTAAGAACGGAATCGTTGGGAATCAGGAATTTGGTGGAGCCCTCGGGATGGATTTTATTGTCAACAGCAAAATCACCGTGAACAAGCTTGGAGCATTCGACAGCGGTTCTAATGGAATCAGTATGCCTGTCATCGTGCAACTTTGGTCCCGTAACGATGGTGGCAGCCCGAACAACCCGAACGATGATACCGGCAAAGAATTAATGGTATCAGCAACGTTCGCCCCTGGCGATGATGGCCATGCTGTCAAAGGAAGCAGGTTCAAAGATCTTGATTTTCCGGTTGTGCTTTCGAATGGGGCTTACACAATTGTTGCCTATGGTTACGGTTCTAAAGAACCCAATTACAATCTAGGTGGTTCTCAGGGAGAACCAAAAGGCTTAACGACAGTTGATTTGCAGGAGATCACCTTTGTCGGGTCGTCCCGGTATGGATCATTGGCTGAAAATGGATTGTTCCCGGATACGCCGGACAACGGACCAGCTAACCGATACGGCGCAGGGACATTCACTTTCCTAGTAAATGACGGAGACAATGACGGAGATGGTATGCAGGATGATTGGGAAGATTCTAATGGGCTTGACAGGAACGACCCCAACGATGCTGACGGGAATCCAGACAGTGATGGACTCACTAACTTGCAGGAGTTCGAACATGGAACTGACCCGAACAGTTCTGATTCCGACTCAGATAGTTTGCCTGACGATGTGGAGACAAACTCCGGTATCTGGGTGAATTCAGAAGACACCGGCACTGATCCAAACGTGTCCGATACCGATGGAGACGGATTATCGGACGGGGTCGAACACAATACCGGGACCTGGGCCGGGCCCCTTGATCCTGGGACTAACCCGAATGTGTCTGACAGTGACGGGGACGGAATCACTGATGGAACAGAGAACCCAGAACTTGCTTTCCTGGGGACTAACCAACCGGGAACTGATCCGAATAAATCAGATAGCGACGGGGACGGCCATAGTGACGGCAAAGAGGTGTCCGTCGGTAGCGACCCGACTGACTCGGAAGTTATGCCTGCAGCAACGGAAACATCAAATGCTATCGTGATCAATGAGATCCATTACGATCCAGAAATTGCCAACTTGCCTGCAGAATTCATCGAAATTCATAACCAGAGTAATGAGGCTGTGAATCTAATGGATTGGAAGTTTACTCAAGCCATAGAGTTCACTTTTCCTGACGTTTTGCTTCCTCCGGGCGAGTATTTGGTCGTTGCTCAGAATCCGGACACAATACTTGCTGAATATGGAACCAATTCGCTGGGCCCTTGGCAGGGCAAGTTATCCAATGAAGGCGAAAGGATTGTTCTTGAGGATGCGGCAGGTAAGAAGATCGATGAAGTTGATTACGGCGTGAACTTTCCGTGGCCTACTGCGGCTCAGGGTGAAGGACCATCGATGGAATTGATACACCCTTCACTGGATAACGATCTCGGGGGTTCCTGGCGCAGTGCGTCGACGGGCTACAGTGGAACACAGCAAATTTTTGTTCCTCCGAACGACGTGGGTTGGAGATTCCGCAATGGACGAACTTTGCCTAGCGTGGATGCTAACGGTCGGAAGTGGTTTGAAAATGGTTATCAGGAAACTAATGATGGCCAGTGGATCGACGGACACACTCCGATCGGATTCGGTGACGGCGATGATGTTACTGTTATCAGTGATATGAAGTCAGGTTATATTAGTGCATTTTTACGTTACGAGTTCAGTTTGTCACCTGACAGCGCTAGCCTAAGTAGCTTAGTTTTGCGTGCTTATTTTGACGACGGATGTGTGATTTACATCAATGGGAAAGAAGTGCAGCGGTTCTCACTCTCTGGCGGTAACATTCCCTTCCCGCCTCCTTCTGGGTTTGCTAAAAATCACGAGGCATCTTGGGAGGAAGTTGTACTTACCGGGACCGCTTCTTACTTGCTTCCTGGCACCAACACTCTGGCCATTCAATTCATCAATTCATCAATCGGGAGCAGCGACGTTTCAATAGACGCTGAACTGCGCACACCTCCTTCTGGTGTGCATGAGTTGAGGGATCCGAGTCCAGGGGAGCCTAACGCGGTTTTTGCGTTCAGCGCACCTCCACAAATTCGTCAGGTTGAGCACACACCGAAAGTTCCCGTGTCCGGTCAGAACACGATAATTACTGCAAAGATCAGTGACTCTGACAGCGTCAAGTCAGTAACACTCCAGTATCAGATTGTTAGTCCCGGAAGCTACATCCGTCTGACCGATGCAAAATATGAATCGGAGTGGACTGATTTAGTGATGCTTGATAATGGTTTGGGAAGTGATGAGGTCGCGGGAGATTCCCGTTATACAGTCGTTATCCCAGGCGAATTGCAGAAGCACCGCCAATTAATTCGTTACCGAATTAGTGCCGTTGACGGATTAGGGGCGCATGTCCAGGTTCCGTATGACGATGACCCGCAACCGAACTTCGCTTACTTCTGCTACGATGGCGTACCTCCATGGGCAGCGGCGAATCGACCCGGAGTGACTCCTAAAGTGACATTTAGCAGTGAATTACTCGAAAAGATTCCTGTTTATCATCTCATTGCAACTGGTCCCGATATTGCCAGTTGCCAGTTCAATCAGGGTTCCCGCAACACTCGGTTTTTAGGAACAATGGTCTATGAAAATGAAGTCTATGACCATATGGAATTTAATATCCGTGGTCAGTATTCGACCTACCGGACAGGCAAAAACAAATGGCGTTTCCGTTTCAAGCGTGGACATCACTTTCAGGCCCGAGATAATTTCGGAAAGAAATACAAGAGCCGCAGGAAGAATATTAAGGCCAATGGAGGCACTGCCCCTTGGACTTACGTGAATCGGGGGATGGCCGGGGTCGATGAGTGCCTCTCATACCGGCTTTTTGAATTGGCCGGAGTTCCTTCGAGCAGGACCAACTACTTTCATTTTCGGGTCATCGATAATGTCGCCGAGGCAAATCCGAACAATCAATACGACGGAGATTTGTGGGGCCTCTACTTCAGCATCGAAGTGCCTAACGGTCGCTTCCTTGAAGACCGCAATTTGCCTGACGGTAACGTATACAAGCTGGAAGCTCCTCTCCTGCAACACAATCAAGGTGCTTATGAACCGACTGGTCCAGACGACGTGAACGAGATTCGCAGGAACATGACCACTTCCCGCTCTGAGAAATGGTGGAGGGACAACGTCGATCACATTACTTATGGGCGGTATAAGGGCGTGGCCGAAGCCGTTACCCATTATGATCAGCGCGAAAGTCAGCAGGGTTATTATTACCACAACCCTGAAACTAATCAGTGGGTCCTGATGCCGTGGGATCTCGACACCATGTTTCAACTGACGCACAAATACTATACATGGGACAGGTTCCGGCTCTGCATAAGTTCCCGCTATCCGAAGAACTTTCTTGAAGCAAAGAACGAGCAAAGAGAAATCCTTGACCTGCTGTTTAACAAAAAAGCAGTCAGCACCGTCATGAGTGAGTTCATTGATATCATCAATACTCCGGGACAGGCATTGACTTGGTCGGACGTCGATCAGTTTGTTTGGAATTATAACCCGAGGACTCCCAGTTTTTTTAAGGGATCCTACAATCGAAAGACTGGGAGTTCGGACCCGGCAAGTGTTAGATATACAAGGACACTGATCTCCGCGGATCACGAAGGACAGATGGATTACATGCGCAAGTTCATGCAACCTGGCGGGCACGGTTATGATAGACTTGTCTCGGAAGCGTCCGATACTCGAATCCCAAACAAACCCGAAATCACTTATACGGGGTCGGCAGGGTTCCCGGTCAACGATTTACGTTTTAGCTCCAGTGCGTTCCGAGACCCGAACGGTAATTCAACGTTTGGAGCTATGGCGTGGCGTGTCGCTGAGGTATCGGATCCCTCCGCACCGAGTCATGATCCGGTTAACGTTCAGCCCTACGAAGTGAATGCTTCCTGGGAGAGTGGTGAACTGACAGTATTTGATGCCGATGTCATTGTGCCCTCAAGCATGATTGCTGCGGGTCACACCTATCGGGCTCGTGTGCGCCACAGAGACAATAGTGACCGTTGGAGTCACTGGTCGGAACCTCTGGAGTTCACTGCCACGTTACCTGACATCAAAGCCTACCTCGAAGGACTGGTCATCAGCGAAATCATGTATAACCCGGCAACTGGAGGAGATTTGGAGTTTATCGAAATTATGAATGTTAGTCCGGACACACTTAATCTGAGTGATTTAAGATTTACCAAGGGCATCGATTTTGATTTTTCTGGTTCCTTAATAACTGACATTGCTCCCGGAGCACGGGTCCTAATAGTGCGTGATCTTGCGACCTTCGAGGCTCAATACGGAGCCGGGCTTCCAGTCATCGGCGAATACATCTCCTCGACTTCAGCAAATCTCAGTAATGGTGGCGAAAGGATCAAGCTTTCATTCGGTGCCGGCAGCCCAATACGTGATTTCAGTTATGACGACGAGCACCCTTGGCCGAGTTCTCCGGACGGTGACGGGCCGAGCCTGGTGCTCATTGCTCCTGAGCAGAACCCGGATCACGGCAACCCAGTGAACTGGCGAGCCAGTGCGGTGGCCGGAGGAAACCCAGGCACGTCGGATATGATTCCATTTCTCGGTGAAGACCCACTAGGTTACGCATTAGCTTCTTCTCCAATAATATCCGTTGCCGATGGCATGGCTATCCTAAGTTGTGCTCGGGTTATCGGTAGTGACGATGCGGAGATTATCGCCGAATGGTCACCGGACATGAAAAACTGGACCAGTGATGGGCTAATTTTCGCCGGGTCCTTGTCTGATGGTGATGGTAATGCTTTGCTTACTTGGAGCCTCCCAGCTGGCAAAAACGCCTTCGCCCGTTTGCGGGTCATTATCCGGTAATCAACGTTTCAGACGAACAGTGGCTTCGTCGAAGTCCTTCATTTGTTCCAGCCGTTCTCCTCAATGACAGCTTTCATGGCTATAGCTCCAATGCCAGGATGATCGGCAGGCAAAATTTTGTGCTTCACAAGATACTTTACTGCATTGTTTACCTGCATGAAATCGCCCTTGCGGCCGTCTGGTTTTTCTGCGACCCCTTTGACAAATTGCTCACCAAGTCTTTCGGCCTCAGCATAGGCCGCTGCATTGTTCTGATAATAAAGTGATTCCATGAGTCTTAAGAGCTTCTCTTTTCCTTTTTTAGTTGCCGCGTCCTTGCGAATCTTAGCAGCAATTTCTGCCCTCTTTTTCTTAGTTGCATCGGGAGAAAGTTTACCGTCCGTACCGCCTTCGATAGGTCTGCTGCGTAACTGACGATACCAAATATTGCGAAACCTCACAGGGTTACCGTGATCCTGTAACTTAAGTGGTCCATTCAGGGGAAAGGCCTTGGGACGTGAACGTCCTCTATGGCCTCCTCCTCCTTCGAGAGGAGTCGAATCCTGAACAACGACACCATTAATCAATACCGTCATGGACCCATCATCGAGAACCTTACCGTCCTTAAGTATGGGCCGGCGAAAGATAATATCATAACTCTGCCACTTGCCTGGAGCATTCAAGGAATTAGCCATTGGGGGCATGACGCCATAAATGGATCCGGCAAAACCGTCAGGATACGTTGGGTTATTGTAATTATCCAAGACCTGCACCTCGGTCTGACCCATCAAAAATACACCGCTATTACCACGTCCCTGACTGCTGCCAACAACTTTGGCTGGTGCGGACCATTCAACGTGTAATTGGCAGTCAGCAAATTCCGCTTTTGATTTGATCGTTCCAGCACCACCCACAGAGATGAGTGCACCGTCCTGGATTTTCCAATTCTTTTTGCGTTTTGAATTTTCATGGGTCCAATTCTTTTTGAATGACTCCGCAGATCCATCGAAAAGAATTACCGCGTCAGAAGGTGCTCCACCCGGAGCCTTACCAGGTTCGACCCTAGGCGGCTGAGGTCTGTTATTATCATGGATGGCCCAAGGATGTGTGTCATCTGGGGGATCACCGTAAAACTGCGCTGCAGCAAAAGGAACGGCAAGGAACAGAAAAAGTACTATCCTTACTATTTGTCGAAGATGTTTAGGGTTTGAGTTCATGGTTTTGGTTTAAACGATAAAATTGTTCCTAGCAAGCTAACCCTCAAATATCGAAAGAAATATAGTATATGAGCTAAGATCCTACACAAATAGCGGTGAAAAATTAGAAATATTCCGGTCCGAGTGGATGTGTATATTTATAGATAAAGAATCTTTTGAAGCGTTTTATCTTTGTTCTGAAGACCCAACGCTGCAATAATATAGAATCATTACATTAAAGCTTTTAACAACATGATCAGAAAAATTCTCTCTGCTGCGATTGCAGCTTTTTTTACCATATCAGCTTTGTCAGCAGCTGATTCTCTTTTTCTAAAAGGCAAATCGGGCCCAGGCAAAGGCAAGCACGTAGTCATTGTGACTGGTGACGAAGAATACCGTTCTGAGGAGTCTGGTCCGATGCTCGGCAAAATTCTTTCCCAAAGGCACGGATTTGATTGCACCGTAATATTTTCTTGGACTGATAATTATATCGATCCTAATAACCAGAAAGGCCTTCGTGGACTCAAGGCTCTGGACGGTGCGGACCTGATGATAATCGGCACCAGATTCCGTCAACCTAACGCTGTAGAGGCTACTCACATCACCAAGTTTCTTAATGCTGGAAAGCCAGTCATCGGGTTCAGAACCGCAACTCATGCTTTTAACGGTGGCAATAAATTTGGAACAGGAGGCAGCGCAATTGGTTTTGGAGCGTTCGGACGGAAGGTTCTCGGTGAACAGTGGATCAGCCATCATGGCGGACATAAAAGAGAAGGTGCGCGTGGAGTCGTTGAGACAAAGAACAAGGACCATGCTGTCCTCAATGGAGTGTCTGATGTCTTTGCTCCTTCTGATGTTTATGGTGTGAGGAACCTGACTGAAGCAGACACTATACTATTGCGCGGCGCGGTCACAAAAACATTGGATCCGAAATCAGAAAATATTTCGGGTGGAAAAAATGATCCTATGCAGGCCCTCGCATGGCTTCATCCTTACGTTGCTCCTGATGGAAAAACCAAGGGCAATTCATTCTGTACAACTGCCGGAGCCTCATGTGATTTCGTGAGCGAGGGTCTTCGTCGTATTGTTGTCAATGCTACTTACCATCTCACGGGTTTAAAAGTACCGGCAAAAGCCGATGTGGACTATGTTGATCCATTCTTCCCCAGCTTTTACGGTTTCATCAGAGACAAGAACTGGTTCAAAGGCTTGGACATGCAGTCAGAGGATTATGGTCTAGGAAAGACACCTCATGCGCCAGACCCTTCAGGAAGTCCTGCATGGCCTCACCGACCAACTCCCAAAAAGAGTTGAACTAAAGCCCACCTCTTAAATTCAATTAAAATCCAAAAGAAACTCGATGTGGGCATGCACGAGTTGCCCCATCGTAATCGCTTTATCAAATACAGAAGATTTATAATGCTCGGCTAACTCGGAGCGGAGCTGTTCAACCTTTTCCGGTGAAGAAAGTTTTTCTCCTGACATGATTCCGAGAAGAGATCCTATCCGGCGTTCCGCGCTTTTATATCTCCGCGAAATGAGTGTTCTTTCCTCTTTCTGGTATTGCTCGATCGTTGCCTGATTCAATAAATTCATCACCATTTCAACGATCGGATAATTATCGGCAAAAAACTGTGCCAAATATATTTTGCGGCGACCTTCATATGACTGTTGATCAAAATCAATGGGCCTTACCCTGTAGTGAACCTCTTCAAAATCGGGAGTAACATCAACGACATAATTCACAGATCTCATGTCCCCAAGTAATCTTACAAAGCAGCGCTCGTTAAATTTCACAAATTCTTTAGCTACCCGAACTTCGTTAAGGTCATCACGCTGTAACCAATCGCGCAAAAATACATTTCCAGGAAGGCCCGCAATGTGTTCTTCTATCAATGTGCCGGCATTGACTAAGAAATTGATCCTGGTCGGAGATAAAATATGCTCAAGTTCCAGACCATAGAGTCGAGAAGCATCGGCCACCTTAACATAATAATGGTCAAAATTATCATTGTAGCGGTTAATGATCCGGATCCTGAACGGACGTGAATTTCCAAAAACACCAAAGTCTATTCTTTCAACGTCTAAATGTTTGGTCTTATTAGAATCTCCACCCATTTTTAAATCAGCATAGATTTTGGTCAGTTGGGGTCTGAGTTCTGCCATTTCATCAGGCGGATACATCAGGGTCTGCCAATTCGTTTCGGATCCATCAGGTGATTCATATGGAATCGCTTCGCTGAATCGATGAAGGTCATTGTATATTTTGGGGATAGTATCTATGTAGCGGCCATGCTGAATCAGGTAAGTTTCCAGTTCAGAACTTACCGGATACGCAATTTTTTTCTTTGAAATTTCCATCTATCCAAACCGAAGGTGTTATTGCTGAGGACCCTCCGAACTTCCCTTTTTATTTTTTGATTCCTTGGATTGCTCAATTCGTCCTTCTATCGCACGTTTGAGATAAGGTAAACGGTCCGCTGTTATTGGAACGAGCGCAACGAACACCTTACTTCCTCCCTGACATTGTATTTCCAGAGTTTTCATGTCTTCAGTAACAATTGCATTATCAATTTCAGTCCAATATATGACCTGAAGATTTTTACTGGGAAACCAGAAAGAGAATAATTCAATGCCTAGGGGCGTAAGAATAATAAAAGCGTGCCTGATGCAATTTACTGCCACCCAAAAACAAATTAAACTCAAACAGAACAATACAAGAGTAATTATAAGTCGAATTGAAATTTCATTAATTGCCTGACCCTTAAGGGTGGTATTAGACATCCACATCCAGAATGTAATACACAAGAAAGTTCCACCAAACGCGACGAATGTTAGCGCTTGGCGTGCGCGGGTGAAGCGGAGCTCCTTTTCTGGTTCGGTTATTTTGCGAGATTTGCCCAAGGTAATGAAATCAGCAAAACGATATCAACAGAATCTGATCAATGCCATTATCATTCATAAAAGAACTCACTTCTAGTGAAGGGACCGCAATTTTTTGCACTGTTAAGGGAAAAGAACAGTTATTCTAATTTTCCTCAGCCTTCTGAGCCGCTTTAACCTTCAGGTCCTGCTTTGAATTAATGGTCGAACCGTCAATGGCAGGTAGGCCAAGCAAGGACATGGCAAGATTACCAGCGTCTCCATTACGAATTGGCTGCAGGCCCTCAGATTCATACTTTGGATTCTTGTCCGCGGGATCCTTCCGGCTAGAAGGGTTGATTTTGTACAGCTCATTACCGGGAGAAACATCGGGTCCCCAAACGTAAAATGGGATAGTGTAATTCAATTTTTCGTCAGACTTAGTGTGTGTCTTAGTTTCCAATCTCCCACCATGATCGGCCGTGATTATCAGTGCAGTTGTGTCTTTCATTTGTTCGTTAGTATCAATGAAATCAAATAATTTTCCGATCACCCAATTCATCTTAGAAACTGCGGAAATGTAAACAGACTTTGGTTGGATGTCCCACCCGTTAGCGTGCCCGGCACTGTCCGGGTCACGCAAATGCAACATGCTAAAACCATATGGAGTCTTGGCGAGAGATTCAGTGAAGGTTTTTATGAGCTCTTCTGTTTTCGCATTATAATGGTACTGATCTAATTTATCTTTGCCGTTATCCTCACCCTGTACATCAGGTCTGCCGCTCCGCTCATTATAACTCAAGTCGTAGAGAACAAATTTTCCCTTGCTACTAAAGAGCGCCGTCTTTAAACCGTGATCATGGGCAAGATCGAAGGCACTGGCAATGTAGGCTTTCTTGTTTCTATGAAGCATCTGACCGATCTTGGGAGTCGAATTTTCGATCCAGGCATGGCCCGCCTCACCCAGGGCTCCGCGCCCTGTCAGCATACATGTATGATTTGGCAAAGTGACCGTATAATTAAAGTCAGTCCTGGCGTTATGGGTGTGAGCTCCTTCCTTTATTATCCGGTAAAAATTAGGTGCCCATTTTTCACCTAGGAATTCAACGGCGTCTGGCCTCAGTCCGTCACAACTGATTAAGATTACGTGTTCGGTCTTGTTCTTGTCTTGGGCCAAAGAACACAAGAGGCCAAAACAAAATAGATAAACCGTTAATAATTGACGAAAAAACTTTGAGGGATTGTTTCTCACGGGAAAATTAATATGAAAGGAATTTATATAAAAGAAATAAGAAATTTCAATATTAATCTGGTTCTAAGCCACACGTATCCAGAAAAGTTTCAAGCTCTTCGGCTCCAAAATCATAAAGGATCTTATCTACCATCCCTTCCATGTGAAGGCGCAAGCTGGGTGCAAAATTCTGTCCAGTGATTCGAACCATTTCCTCGAACCGCTCATCATCATCAATGACATCATATTCACGGTACTTATATCCTTTCTTATCGAGCCAGGCAATGACAGCAACGCACCACGGACAACCTGGTTTAATATAAAGATCAATGTTCGGATAGGACATTAACCTAATATGCCTTGGAAAAGACCACCCTGCGTGAACTTGGTTGACCCGTCAGAATGCAGGTCCCTTCTTCAGCATATTGTTCTCCATGAGGAATGCAGCGGATAGTGACCTTGTGTTCCTTCGCAATTCTTTCTTCCTCTTCATTTGAACCTGCCCAATGACATAGAGCAAAACCTCCATGAATTTCTGGTTTTTCAGTATTCGAAGGCGTAAAAAATTCTATGAATTCCTTCATACTGTCAATTCGCGTCATATGCTCTTCTTTCAAGCGGGTCGCGCGCTCTAAGAGTGAGAACTGGATATCCTCCAGTAACTTTGCTACTCCCTGGATAAATTCTTCGTTGGGAATAAATTCTTTCTCCTTTGGTGATCGATCGCGACGAGTAACTGCCACATTTCCTTTTTCAATGTCGCGGGGGCCGATCTCGACACGAATAGGTGCACCTTTTTTAATCCATTCCCAGTTCTTCGCGCCGCCCTGCATGTCTCGTTTATCGACCTCGACACGGATAGGTAATCCTCCATAATTAGATGAGCCGAGAGACTCTGCAAGACTCTCGGCAGCATTGATGACGGCTTGGCGATTTTCTTCCTTAGGAATTATAGGTAAGATAATGATCTGAGTCGGAGCAACCATCGGAGGAATTCTCACCCCATCATCATCGCCGTGCGCCATGATCAGAGTTCCTATCAAACGAGTGCTAACGCCCCAGCTAGTCGTCCATCCGAATTGCTTGGTCCCGTCACGACCAGCAAAACTGATGTCAGAAGCCTTACTAAAATTTTGTCCCAGAAAATGTGACGTCCCTGCCTGTATTGCTTTTCTGTCCTGAACCATAGCCTCTATGCAAAGGGTTCGATCAGCGCCGGGGAACCTTTCATTTTCTGTTTTCTCACCAGTGATGACAGGTATGGCTAGATGCTCACGTGCAAATTTCTCATAAACATCCAGAATTTTTTCGGTTTCCTCCCAAGCCTCATCGGACGTTTCATGGACCGTGTGTCCTTCCTGCCAGAGAAATTCAGCTGTCCGTAAAAATAGTCTCGGGCGCATTTCCCATCGCATGACATTTGCCCACTGATTAATCAATAGTGGCAAGTCTCTGTAACTCTCTATCCAACGGGCAAAGGCCGCTCCTATGATCGTTTCAGATGTTGGCCGGATAATGAATGGTTCTGACAGTTCGCCTGTTGGCACCAACTTGGTATTACCCTCTTCATCCTTTTGTGCTTCGAGTCGGTGATGCGTTACAACGGCACACTCCGTAGCAAACCCTTCTGCATGTTCTGCTTCCTTCTCAAGGTAAGAGATCGGAATGAGAAGAGGAAAGTATGCATTTTTATGACCCGTGGCCTTAAACATCGAGTCTAGCTGACTTTGTATTTGTTCCCACAAACCATATCCCCACGGCTTAATGACCATGCAGCCACGGACTTCTGAATTTTCCGCAAGATCAGCTGCTCTTACAACTTGTTGATACCATTCGGGAAAATCTTCCTGGCGGCTCGGATTGATGGCATTTTGAGGTTTGCCCATAATTTTAGCCCACACGTTCGTCTCGAGATTAAGATTTGCAAATTCTTGCAACTTTGCTTGATGCAATTTTTGATATTTGGCACGATAGAACACATGAAAAATCAAACCCGTCGTCATTTTTTAAGGCGATCATCAATTGGCGCCGTAGCTATTGCCACCTCCTCATCCAAACTATTAGCCAAGGAAGAGGGTTTTATAGATCTATTTGATGGGAAAACATTGAAAGGATGGCATAAGAATCCTCAAAGGATAGGGCATGGGACCGGAGGCGTGTGGAAAGCTGAGGACGGATGCATCACTGGTGAACAGGATCCTCCAGGATCCGGGAATGGAGGAATTTTACTTACCGATGCAAAGTTCGGTGACTTTGATCTTAGGCTTGATATTAAGCCTGACTGGGGAGTTTG
>Ga0315334_10001124_pt1 | contig 16382 bp, 17 predicted proteins | sample M150034915metaG_FD_205555 | JGI IMG/M metagenome (GOLD analysis project Ga0315334, IMG submission 205555) | Ammonia-oxidizing marine archaeal communities from Monterey Bay, California, United States - M1 500m 34915 | ecosystem: Environmental > Aquatic > Marine > Intertidal zone | place: USA... | reverse complement strand
TGGAGTTTTTGAAATTTTAGGCGTTCACTTAATAGACCTAATAGCTTTTCATTTTGATATAAAAAAAATTAATAAAAATTTGGTGAATTTTTCAAATATAGGAAGTTCATATGATACAGCTTTTTTTCAAATAATTCTTAATAGCAAAGCCAATATATCTTGTACTGTAAGCTATTTTTCTCCTTTTATTTCTAAACAATTACTAATTTTTGAAAATGGTTATATTACTATGGATAATAAATCGTTACAGGTAAGAGGCCCAAGAAATAGCTTTGATAAAAAAGGTTTTTTTATAGAACCACCAATAATATATAAAAAAGATTTTAGATATAAAAACGATTATGAATATTCACTAGAAAATAGTATCAATTTCTTTTTAAAAAAATCAGCAAAAAAAGAAAAGTTTGAAAAAAAACATATAAATACTTCAAAATTTACAAATAAGCTAATATTTTAAAATTGTAAAAAATGCTCCAAAAAAAAATAAATATTGGAATAGTGCAAGGTAGATTGTCTAAAGCACCAAAAAAAATTCTACAAAAATTTCCTAAAAATTGGTCTGATGAATTTAATCATGCAAGAAAAATTGGTTATGATTATATTGAATTTTTTTCAGAAAGAAATTTAAATAATAAAAATCCTGTTTGGTCAAAAAGTTTATTAAATGAATATAAAATTTTAGCTAAAAAAAAAAAATTAAAAATTTATTCTTTTGTTGATGATTTTATAATAAATAATAATTTTACACAAAAAAAAATTTATAATTATTATAAAAAATTAATTAACAATTTACATTTCTTAAAAATTAAAATTTTAATATTACCATTCTATGAAAAAAGTAAAATTACTAAAAAAAATTATATTAAATTTATACCAAATTTAAAAAAAATATGTAGATATTCGAATATTAAAAAAATTAGAGTATTAATGGAGAGTAATATTTCTCCTGAATTATTTTTTCTAATTAAAAAAAATACTAAGTTAAAAAATTTACATTTTGTATTTGATACAGGAAACAGAATTAACCTCAAAAGAAATTTTTATAATGATTTATTAACTTTTAGTAATGAGATTAAACATATTCACATCAAAGATAAAAATAGCAAAATTGAAAATGTAATATTAGGAACTGGTAAAGTTAATTTTTTAAAGTTCTTTAAATTATTAAAAAAAATTAATTATTCAGGTAATTTTACAATAGAGTCTACAAGGTCAGATGATCCTTTAGTGACTGCAAATAAAAATCTAAAATACCTTAAAAAGTTTTTAAAAATAACTAATTTTAATTAAAAAATTTTTTTAATTTTTTTTTATTCTTTAAATAAATTTCAACAACTAGAAAGTCAAATTTATTATCTATATCAGAATTAAAATCATTAACTTTAAAGGCAGCAACCTTATTCCCATGAATATTTTTATTTAAAATATTTTTAGTTTTAATTATATCAACATAGCCGTTCGGAAGATATGCTTGCTTAAAAGATTGCCTAGAATTATTTAATTTATCTAGTTTAAAAGTTTTATAAAATAAACTATATAATTTTCTATTTTTAATCAAAACACTTCTTTGTGGTGGATTTACAAGATGACTTACAGATCTTAGAGACGTAAATTTTTTGGAGTTTTTTAAAAAATAATATAAAGCATTTTCTACTATTTTAAAATTTCTTACAGGAGTTGTGGGTCTTAAATGTAAAAAAAATTCTGGTAATTTTTTATTTTCTTTTTTTATTTGAGAAATAAAATCTTGAAATACATCTAAATCTGTAGCCTTATCAGTTGATGAATATTTTTTTCTTAGGTGTGTATCAAATTTTCCATATTTGCTTGCTATTTTTATATATTTTTTTGAGTCTGTTGAAAAAACAACTTTTTTTACTTTTTTGATTTTTTTTAAAACTTGAAAAGTATAATAAAGTAGTGGTTTATTATTTAATTTAAAAATATTTTTATTTTTAATTGATTTTGAACCCGATCTTGCTGGAATAAAAGCCCACACCTCTCCCTTTGATATTTTTTTTAATAGTGACATTTAAATATTAATAAATATTCTACAGTATTTATGAATTATACGTTTGAAGACTTGAAAAACAAGACAATAATAATAACAGGAGGCTCCGGATTTCTCGGAAGTCAATTTATAAAAAGTTTTTTAGATATTGGATCAAATGTAGTAAATATTGACATAAAAAAAAACAATTCAAAATTATCATTAAACCATAAATCTAAACTATTAAATATTAATTGTAATATTACAAAAGAAAAAGAAGTTAAAAATTCTTTAAAAAAAATATTAAAAAAATTTAAAAAAATTGACGTTTTAATAAATTGTGCTTTTAGCGACCATGTTCCAAAAAAAATTAAATCCAAAAAAAATTATTTGAATTTAGAAAATTTTGATATTGGGCAATGGTCTTCGGATTTAAATGTAGGTTTAACAGGTTCATTCATATGTACAAAAATTTTTGGTACAGTAATGTCAAAACAAAAAGGAATGGGAAATATTATTAATATATCTTCAGATTTAGGAATTATCTCTCCCGATCAAAGAATTTATAAAAAACTTAATTATATTAAACCGGCTAGTTATTCTGTTATAAAACATGGAATAATTGGATTAACAAAATATACTTCAACATATTGGTCTAATAAAATTAGATGTAATGCTTTAGCTCCAGGAGGTATGTACAACAAACAAAATAGTTCATTCATCAAAGAAATAAAAAAATTAATACCACTAAAAAGATTAGCAAATTATAATGAATATAATTCTGTTATTTTATTTTTGGCATCTGATATGTCTTCATATTTAAATGGGTCCACGATTGTTGCAGATGGTGGAAGAACTGTATGGTAATAAATTAAAATGAATTTTCTTATTGTTGGTCTCGGGTCGATAGGTCAAAGACATTTAAGAAATTTAAAAAAAATTTATCCTAGTTGTAAAGTTTATGTTTATAGAAGATTATATAGAAAAATAAATTTAAATAATTTTAACAAATTATTAAAAAAAGATATTCACAAAAAATATAAATTATTAACAATTAATAATTTAAATAATTTAAAAAAATTAAAATTGGATGGTGCATTTATATGTACACCTTCAAGTTTTCATGTTGATGAAATAATTAAAATTTTAGAACAAAAAATTAATATATTTGTTGAAAAACCCTTAGACTCTAATTTAAAAAAAATAAAAACATTGGAATCTTTGCTAAGAAAAACAAATCAAATTCATATGATTGGTTTTCAAATGAGATTTTCACCCATATTGATTAAGCTTCAAAAAATTATTCATTCAAATAAATATGGAAATCTTAATTTTGTATCAATTTATCACGGTGAACACATAAAAAACTTTCATAAATATGAAAATTATAAAAAACTTTATGCAGCAAGAAAAGTATTAGGTGGAGGAGTTGCTTTAACACAAATACATGAAATTGATTATTTTTTACTTCTATTTAACTCTTATAAGATAAAAAAAAGACATATCTTAAGGGGAAAATTCTCAAATTTATCAATAGATGTTGAGGACACATATTCATCAATTTTACAGTTAGAAAAAAAAAATAAAAAAATTTTATGTAATATAAATCTAAACTATTACGAAAATCCTGGAAAAAGAGTAATAGATTTAGTTTTTGATAAATGTAAAATTAGTGCAGATTTAAACAAACAATTAATTACTTATTTCATAAAAAAAAAGAAATTTGTACAAAAATTTTACTTTAAAAGAAATGATTTATTTATAAGAGAATTAAAATATTTTATTAAGCACATTAAAATTAAAAAACAAATAAATAATAATTTAAATTTATATAACGGAATAAAAACTCTTAAGTTTGCGTTAGATAATTAGGAATATGTTTATTAAATTTTGTAATTTTGTTTGTGGGATATATTAAATTTACACAGTCATTGCATGTTTTGTCTAAGTAAAATTTCCCTTCTTTGTGCATTTTTCTTATTTTTTTCATTTTTTTTGAATGCCAAGCTTCATAAATTGTTGTGTCATTTATTGATCCCAAAATTAATTCTTTATTAAAACTAACGCAACAAGGACCTATTTTATCATTTTTAATCATGACTCTTTGAAAAGGCTGAACGCATTTAAATTCATTTATTGGTTTCTCATTAACTTGATCTTTTGAATAATATTTAGAATATTTATCTGGAGCAAAACCTTCTTCATTTGGAATAGGTGGTACAAATCTTTGAATAGCAATAATGTCTACTTTATTTGACCAGAAATTTATAAATTGATCTACTTCATGCTCATTATGAGCCATTTTGCAAAAAGAAACACCTACGATTGGAAGTTTATAATTTTTCTTTTCTTTTATTTCTAGAAAATATTCTATATTTTTTATTACTTTTTCTAGAGGAATGCTTCCCACTCTAACTTTTGCATAAGTTTCTGGTGTAGCAGCATCCAAGCTAAACCTTAATCTTGTAAGTCCACTATCTAAAATTTGTTCAGCTCTTTTTTTTGTAAAAGCTGAACCATTGTTATTCAACATAATGTCAATAAATCCTTTTTTATGTGCATAATATATATATTCATGCAAATTTTTTATGAGAAAAGGTTCATTGTTACCCTGTGGTTCAACTGATGGACAATTATGCTCCGATCCTTCATCAATAATTTTTTTAAAATTTTTAAAATCTAAATATTCTCCATCATAATATTTAGAAACTTCACTTGGAGTTCCAATGATGCAATGTGGACACTTATAATTGCAAAGTTGATTCATATCTAAATGAAGAAAAAGTGGAAAATCTGTAACTAATTCCATTTTATTAGCTTTATTCCACTGATCTCGATAATCCTTAAATTTCTTTCCTAAAATTCTTCCGAGTTTTTTATTAACATCATCTTCTGAAGAAAAAATCTTAACCTTGCCATCTGTCGTATAAGATTTATCAAGCTTTGATTTCATTTTGTATGCTTACTTTTTTGTTATTATATATAAAATACATATACTAAAAAACATCATTAAATTATGATTTAATATGGCCTCTTAATTTTTTTGCTACATTTTCTTCAATATCTAGTATTTTTTTATCGGTTGATGAATTAAAAGCACTTTCTATTACTCTTATTCCTCCCACCAATCTAGAAAAGCCCTCTGGAGCAATAGATGCCGCTTGATCACTTCCATATAAAGTTCTATCTGTTGTAAAGTGTCTTTCTAGAGATGAAATACCATGGGCTGCTGCTGCATATGATATTGCTAATCCGCTTTTTTCATGACCACTATATCCAACTTTACATTTGTACCTATCTTTATAATAATTTATCATTTGTAAATTCGCATATTTTGCATCAAATGGATAAACTGATACACAATGCATTAATTCAAAAGGGCAATTTTCTGAATTAAAAATTTCTACAGATTCATCAATATCTTTTAGGTCACACATTCCCGTACTTATGAAAGTATATTTTTTTAATTTCGCAACTTCTTTTAAAAAATTTTTATCGATTATCATTGCAGAAGCAATTTTGTTATATTCAAAATTATATTTTCTTAAAAAATTTAAACTATTTAAATCCCATGCTGATGCAAACCATTCTATGCCAATATTTTTACAAAATAAGTCAATCTGGTCATATTCTTTCTCCTCAAATTCTAAGCCTTTTTTTTGATCATATTGAGTGCTACCCCAAGGACTTTCCCTTTTTTCTTTAAGAAATTCTTCGGTATAAACTATATTAATATCTCTTTTTTGAAATTTTACGATATCTGCGCCACATTCTTTTGCCTCAGTTATCATTTTTTTTGCTAAATTTATATCTCCATTGTGATTTATGCCAATTTCAGCGATAATTTTGATTTTCACGAGATTTGTTTTATATTAAATAACATTAAATTCAATAAAATAATTAAAAAATGAAATGGAATATTATTTAAAATCTATCAATGAATCAATTGCTATAAAAAAAAAATTAAAAAATTTTAAGCCTCAAGTAAATTGGTTTTCTAAAAAAATTTATGAAACAATAAAAGATAATAATAAAATTTTTGTTTGCGGAAATGGAGGTTCTGCTGCCGATGCTCAACATCTTGCTGCAGAATTTCTTGTAAGATTGAATCCAAAAATAAATAGAAGACCAATTCCAATGATACCTTTGGCGCTCGACTCGTCTTCACTAACAGCATGCGGCAATGATTATAATTTTAATAAAATTTTTTCAAGAAATTTAGAAGCAATTGGAAATAAAAATGATCTATTATTGTGTCTAACAACCTCTGGTAATTCCAAAAATGTCATTGAAGCAATTAAATCTGCTATTAAAATGAAAATTAAAATTTTATGTCTATTAGGAAGCGGAGGTGGCTTGGTTAAAAAAATTTTAAAAAAAGATAATAATTTAATAATAATACCAAGTAAAAATGTCGCTCGTATACAAGAGTGTCATATGTTTTTGGGACATACGATTTTAAACATAGTTGAACGTAAATTAATGAAAAATAAAATAATCTAAATCTTTAAATAAATTATAGTGAATAAGATTAAAGTTAGTATTTGTGTTCCTACTCGTAATAGGGCTAATTTTTTGGTTAGAGCATTAAGATCTTTAACAGATCAAACTTTTAATAAAAAAAATTATGAAATTATTGTTGTTGATGATTGCTCAAATGATCAAACCAACATTATATTAAAAGGATTTAAAGGAGAAATAATTGTTATAAAAAATAAAACACATAAAGGATTATCTTTTAGCTTAAATAGAGCAATTAAAAAAGCTAGAGGGAATTATTTTTTAAGAGTTGATTCTGATGATTATGTTAATAAAGAATACGTAAATTTATTATTTGAGTCAATAAGTAGAAATCCTGAATATAGTGCTGCTTGTTGTGATTATTACATGGTTGATGATAACGAAAAAGTTTTAAAAAAATATAATGCAGAAAAACATCCTATTGGTTGTGGTATTATATTTAAAATTAAAGAATTAAAAAAAATTGGAATGTATTCAACTAAAATAAAAATTAATGAGGAGGCTGATTTAATCAAAAGATTCAAAATGAATAAAAAATTCAAAATTCTTAGAATACCTATTCCACTTTATAGATATAAAAGACATTCAACAAATATGACAAATAAAAAATGAAATTTAAAAAATATTTCATAAAAAATATTCAACCATATATAATCGCTGAAATAGGTGTAAATCATAATTGCAATATGAAAACTGCATTTAAACAAATAAATTTAGCAAAAAAATCAGGAGCAAATGCAGTAAAATTTCAAACATACAAAGCTAATTTGATAGCATCTAAATTTAGCCCCGCATATTGGGATATTAATGAAGAAAAAACTAGATCACAATATGAACTATTCTCTAAGTACGACAAATTTGGTAAAAAAGAATTTATAAAAATTAGTAAATTTTGTAAAAAAAAAAAAATTGATTTTATATCAACTCCTTTTGATGAAAAATGTGTTGATTATTTAAAAAGAATAGTATCAAGTTTTAAAATTTCATCTTCAGATATAACAAATTTTCCCTTAATAAAAAAAATTGCAAGATGCAATAAGCCAATAATAATTTCTACCGGCGCATCAAAGATTAATGAAATTAAAAAAACTGTAAAATTAATAAAAAAATTTAATAAAAAAGAGCTTATAATTATGCATTGTATACTTTCTTACCCTACAGAAAATCACGATGCAAATTTAAATATGATAAATGATCTAAAGAAAGTTTTCCCGAATTATTTTATAGGTTACTCAGATCACACCAAACCAGATAAAGATATGCTCATAGTAAAAACTGCATTTATAATGGGGGCAAAAGTTATTGAAAAACATTTTACACATAATAAGAAATTGAAAGGTAATGATCACTACCATTCAATGAATTTTAAAGATTTAAAAAAATTTAGAAGTGATTTAAAAAAAATTATTCCTTTGCTGGGAAAAAATAAAAAAAGCCCAGTTAAAGTAGAAATGATTAGTAGAAAATATGCAAGAAGATCTTTAGTGGCTAAAAATGATCTCAAAAATAAACATAAACTAAAAAAAAAAGATTTATTAATTAAAAGACCAGGAACTGGTATTAAGCCACAATTTTTAAATAAATTAATTGGCAGAACTATAAAAAATAATATTAAAGCAGATCAAATTTTAAAATGGAGTGATTTTAAATAAAAATCAATGAATGTTTTAGCTGTCATTCAATGTAGATTGGGATCAAAAAGATTAAAAAAAAAAGCCTTACTAAAATTAGGCAAACACACTACTTTAGAATGGGTTATCAGAAGAGTAAAAAAATCAAAACAAATAAATAAAATTGTTTTAGCAACCTCAAAAAATATAGGTAATAAAAAATTAATATCGATTGCAAAAAAATTAAAAATTGATTTTTTTAAAGGTAGCGAGAAAAATGTATTTTCAAGATTTTATAATTTGAATAAAATTTATAAACCAAAATTTATTGTAAGAATTTGCGCCGATAACCCTTTCATAGATGCCAATGAAATTGATAAAATAATAAAAAAATCAAAATTATTAAATAATAATTTTTCTTATGTTTTTAATCATATTCCATACAAAAAAAATAATTATATAGATGGTGTGGGTGCCGAATGTATTTCTGCAAAATATTTTACATCTTTTGGAAATAAAATAAAAAAAGAAAAGCACAAAGAACATGTAACTAAATTTATTTGGGAGAATAAAAATATTTTTTTATTTAAATCAATTATAGCACCAAAAAAATTCTCTTTTCCTAGGTTAAGCTTAGATATAGATTATAAAAAAGATTATATAAAATTTAGTAAATTATTGAAAAATTACAAAAATAAACCCGAAAATTATAAAGTTGAAAATTTGATTTATAAACTCACATGATGATAAATTCATTCAATTTTTTTTCCAATTTTAATACGGTGATTGGCAATGGTACTTTTAGAAAAATTGACAAAATAATAAAAAAAGATGGTTTTAAAAACCCATTATTTATTGTTGATAAAGGTTTTTCTAAAAGTGAACTTTGGAAAATTGTAAATAAAAAAAGAGAAAAAGTTTTTAAAAAAAAAAACTTGTTAATTTTATCTTCAGACCAAGAACCAACTTACACTTCATTAAATGAAACTCTTTTAAAAGCAAAAAAATTTAAATTTGATGTCATTGCTGGCGTTGGAGGTGGAAGTTGTATGGATACATCAAAGGCTATTGCTGCTTTAATAAATAATCCAGGCAAACCTTTAAAATATAGAGGTTTCGATAAACTTAAAAATAAGTCAATTCCAACAATTCTAATTCCAACAACTGCTGGTACAGGTAGTGAGGCATCTCATAATGCTTCTTTTGTTGATACCAGAAAAAAATTAAAAATGGGAATTAATGGAAAAAATATGTTTGCTTACAAGTCTATATTAGATGGTGAAGTAACTGTATCCTGTCCTAAAATATCTGCCACAAGTTCAGCTGTAGATGCTATGGTTCATATTTTGGAAGCTTATGTATCTAAAAAAGCTAATACTTTCAGTGATCTTGTATGTGAAAAAGCCTTTGAGTTAATAATTAATTCAATAGATGAAATTTATTTGAAAAGAAATAATTTAAATAAAAGATTAAATCTATTAATGGGTTCTTTTCTTGCAGGAATTGCTCAGATGAATGCTGGATCGGGAGTTGCAGCATGTATTTCATATCCACTATCAGTTTATTTTAAAGTCCCTCATGGAATCGGTGGAGGTATATTTATTATTGATGTTATGAAATTTAATATTAAAAAAGGGAAAAAAAAATACTTAAAATTGTCTAAGTTTTTACCGATTAATTCAAAACAAAAAGAAAAAAAATTTATAAAGTTTTTAGAAAGATTGTTTGAAAAATTAAATGTCCCAAAAAATCTTAAAAAATATAATATTGATAAAAAACACTTAGAATTTTTAATTAAAATAATGCAACCCATGCAAAAGGGGTTTAACCAAAACCCAATTAAATTTACAGTTAGTAATGAATTTAAAAAAATGATAGTAAAATATTTATAAATTATGCCTGGGTTTGAATTAATTGGTAAAAAAGAAAAAGAAGAAATCAATAAAATTTTTAACGAATCAAATGGGGTTTTATTTGCTCATGGTTTTGAAAAACTTAGAAGAAATATTTATAGAGTAAGAAAATTTGAAAAATTAGTTTCAAAATTTTTAAATGTGAAATATTGTTTAGCTACAACGTCAGGAACTATGGCCCAATATATTGCAATGAAAGCATTGGGTATAAAAAAAGGCGATCAAGTAATAACCCAAGCATTTACATTCGTTGCAACAGTAGAAGCAATTTTAGCACTGGGTGCTGAACCAATAATTATTAATGTGGACAAAACTTTAAATATGGACGTACAAGAATTAAAAAAAACAATTAATTCTAAAACAAAACTTATAATACCTGTTCAAATGTTAGGAAATCAATGCAAAATGAAAGAAATTAGTTCAATAGCAAAAAAAAACAAAATTAAAGTACTTGAAGATTCGTGTGAAGCTCTAGGAGCTAAATATTTGAATAAATATGTAGGTACCGAAGGTGATATGGGAATATACAGCCTAGACTTTGCAAAAACAATTACAACTGGTGAAGGTGGATTAATTGTAACAAATAATAAAAAATTAGATAAATATTGTAGAGAATTTCATGATCATGGGCATCAAAATAATACCAAAAGAGCTCGTGGAAAAGATACCAGATCCTTTCCGGGATTAAATTTGAGGATGACTGAAATTCAAGCGGCTATAGGCATAGCCCAAATAAAAAAACTAAAAAAAATTATTAAAAAAAATAAAGAAAATAAAAAATTATTAAAAAAAATTATAATGCAAAATAATAATGTTGATTTTAGAAAAATTGTTGATGAAAAAGGAGATTTATCAGACACTCTAATATTTTTTTTAAAAAATAAAAAAAAAGCACAACAATTTTCAAACATTTATTCATCAAAAGGTTTTGCTATTAAAAATTTGCCCAATGCAATTGATTGGCATTTTGCAGGAACTTGGCGGCATATGTTTGCAAAAAAAGGTAGATATAAAAAAAATTGGAAAATAAAATGGAAAAAAACAGAAAACCTTCTGGAAAGAGCAATAGCTATACCAATTATGGTAAATGACTCGAAAAAAACAATTATTAATCGAGGAAAAAATATTAATTCTATAATAAGTAAAATTTTATGATGCCAGATAATAATTGGTACGGTCATAGAAAAATTTTATCTGATTACTGTAATAAAAATGATTTTCATGTTTTTGCAAATATTCAGCATGGATGGTTTATAAATCCACCAACTTTTTTATTTACTAATAAAAGACTTCAGGATATCAATTTTTTGAGTTGGAGTACTAATTTCACAAAATTAGCAAGAAAAGAAGGTTTTAAAATTATTCCAATTGGATCTCCTTTTTTATATTTATGCAAATTAAAAAATTTTAACTTTGAAAAAGATAAAAAAAAAGGAGAAGGTACTATTTTGTTTCCAGGTCATTCGACTAAAGATGAGCCTCAGCTAGTAGATCATAAAAATTTTATTAAAACAGTTAAAGATAATTATCCCCCACCATACTCTGTAAGTATTTTTTATAAAGATTTAAATGATAATATTGCTAAAATTTATAAAGACGAAAAATTTAATATAGTTTGCTTTGGATCTAGAGGAAACCAATATTTTTTATATGAATTATACAATGAAGTATTAAAACATAGAAATGTTATATCTACAGAGCCAGGAACTTCAATAATATATTCGATGTATCTCGGCAAGAAGTGCCACGTTCTTTACAAAGATAAAAATAATTTAAATTTAAATAAATTTGAAGATTTAAGAACAAAAGAGTTTTTTCAATTTAAGGCAAAAAATGAATTTAAAAAAATATTGCATGGAACTATGAATTTAGATGAACAATTTTACCTAGCAAAAAAAGAACTGGGTTATGATAACTTGTTATTAAAATCCGAATTAATTCAACGTCTGGGATGGGATGACAAATTAAAAAAAATAAGTGCATTTTTCGTTTCAAAATACATTGATTTAAAACATGGAAAAACCTTAAGGTCGGGAAAAGATGTTTAAAGATAATAGTTGGTATACTCACAGAAAAATTTTGTCTGACTATTGTAAATGTGATGATGTACCAATTTATGGAACAATACAACATGGATGGTTTAAAATAAAAGAATCAGAAATAAATGATTTAAAGCTTTCCTTATTTCCAAATTGTCCACTTTTTTGCTGGAGTGGAAATATTAAAGAACAATTTTATAAAAATGACATAAAAAATGTTATACCTATAGGGGCACCATTTATTTACCTTGCTGATAATTTTGATGAAAAAATTGAAATTAAAAATAATGTAATTGTTTTTCCTCCACATAGTGATTTTGAACATGATCAACCGTCCGGTTTTAAAGATACAGAACAATTGATTGAAGAAATGGAAAAAAAATTTGTTGGTCCATATGCGGTTTGCTTATTTTATCAAGATATAAACAATCAAATAGAAAAATTATATAAATCAAAAAATTGGAAAATTTTTTGCTGCGGAAATAGATTTCATCCTGAATTTCTTAATAACTTTATAAGATTTGCAAAATCTAGCAATAATGTTGTAGTTTATGAATTAACTAGCGCCAGCCTATACTCACTATATTTAAAAATTAATACATTTTTTTTCAAGTCAAAAAAAATAAATAGAAATTATTTTGGAGATGAAGTTAATCTTCACGAATATGATGAATTTGATAATTTAAAAATTTTAGCAGATGAAAATGTTAAAATGGAAAAAAAAATAGAACTTGCAAATGAGATATTGGGAAAAAAATATAAAAAAAGTGAAAAAGAACTAGCAAATATTTTAGGATTAAACAGCATTGTAAAAATAAAAATTGCCTCAACAATGAGAAAAATAAAAATTCTTTTTAATCTTTTTTAATAACTTTTAAATAAGTTTTTAATTTGAGAAATATTTAATTTTTTTTTATTATCTCTACTGTTATAAGAAAATGGTTTTAAAAGTTTTTTGGATTTAAATTTTTTTATAAATTTTTTAAAACTCTTTAATTTAGGAAGTATAATGTAGAAATTTCTGGATTCTAAGGTATTAAATGAGTCACTAAATGTTATAAGTTCTTCATGTAATTTTTCACCAGGTCTAACTCCAATTATTTTTACTTTTGCTTTTTTATCTATTGCACTGGCAATATCGATTATATTATAACTTGATAATTTAGGAACAAAAATCTCTTTTCCTAGAGAATTTTTTAAACAATATAAAACAAAATCAACACCTTCCTGTAAAGTTATATTAAATCTAGTCATGTTTGAATTTGTTATTTTAAATGGTTCATATTTTTTTTTATTCATAAATAAAGGTATTACCGATCCTCTTGAACCCATAACATTTCCATATCGAACAACACTGAAACTTATATTTCTTTTTCCAACAATATTGTTAGCTGCTATAAATAATTTATCTGCACATAATTTAGTTGCTCCATATAAATTTACTGGGGCCGCTGCTTTGTCAGTAGATAAAGCTATGATTTTTTTTACATTTTTATTTATACAGCACTCAATTAAATTATTTGATCCAACTACATTTGTTTTTATAAATTCAAAAGGATTGTACTCAGCTGCAGGCACCTGTTTTAATGCTGCTGCATGTATCACATAATCAATATCATCTAAAGCGATTGAAAGACGGTCTTTATCTCTTATATCCCCTAAAAAAAACCTAAGAGATTTATGAGACTTTTTAGTGAATTTTCCCATCATTTCAAATTGCTTCAGCTCATCTCTGGAAAATACAACTAATTTCTTTATCCTAGGAAACTTTTCTAAGATTGTTTTCACACATTTTTGTCCAAAACTTCCTGTGCCTCCAGTAATTAGTATTGATTTATTATTTAACATTTAATGCCTTTTTAACCTGATTAACAACATATTCAATTTTATCTTTTTTTAATAGGTAGTATATTGGTAATGACACCTGTTTAGAATAGTAGTCTTCCATAATTGGAAATAATTTTTTATTAAATCTATATTTTTTAAGAAAATTTTGGTGATAAACTGGAATGTAATGGACCTGTAAATTTATCCCAGATCTCTTCATTTTATCAAAAAATAGTTTTTTTTTTACGTTTAATTTTTTAAAATCAATCAATAGTGGATACAAATGAAATGCATGAGTAAAACCAGTTTTGACTTTAGGAACATTTAGAAAAGGCAAACCATTAAAATTCAAATTATAATGTTTGGCAATTTTATTTCTATTTATAATAAATTTATCAAGTTTTTTTAGTTGAGAAATACCTAGAGCTGAGTGAATATCAGATAATCTGAAGTTGAAACCAAAATTTTTTACTTCATAAAGCCAAGATCCTGAACTTTGAACAATTTTATTTCTAGAAATTCCATGATTACGCAACTTAATGATTTTATCACTTAATTTATCATTATTTGTTAATACAGAGCCACCCTCTCCAGTAGTAATATTTTTAACTGGATGATAACTATGTGTAACTAAGTCGGCATATTTTACAGCGTAACCTTGGTTATTTTTTATACTTGCTCCAATAGCGTGGCAGTTATCATTGATCATATATAACTTATATTTTTTTTTTAAAAAATTTAGCGATTCCCAATCGCATGGATGACCAGCAAAATCTACAGCAATAACAGCTCTAATTTTTTTATCACGCTTAATTTTATCTTCAAGTTTATTAAGATCAATATTGTATGTTTGGTTTTCTATATCACAGAGGCTTGGCTCAAGTTTATTCATGATTACAGTATAAATTGATGAAAAAAAAGTATTCGTGGAACAAACTATTTTGGATGATCTTTTGAGGTTAAGAGATTTTATTGATAAGTATAAAGCAGAGGTCCCATTACTGACTGCTATACAATGTTTAGCTTTAAATTTTTTTTTTAAATCTTTTTCAAATATTTCTACAAATTTACCTTGTGTAATTTTTTCTGATTTTAATGCTTTGATTACTTTTTGAATGTCATCTTTACCTATATTCTGTTTCCCGTAATTAATATTCATTTTTTAACTGACCTAAATAACTCTCATAATTCTTAGTGGTTGCTATTTTTTTTAATATTTTTTCATTTTTTTTAAAAAATAAATAATCCTTAGGAGTATCAATCGTAATTCTTATATCTGAATAATTTTTTTTTATAATTTTAATTGTATTTTTTTTTGTAAAACAATTTTTATACATCCAGGGAGTTACATGCTCTTTTTCATATTTAGTTTTTGCATGCAATTTTGCTTTATTTAAAATTGAATGATGAAATATCTCGCAATCAAATCCATGGGGAATAAATCTCGGTTTATTATTAGATAAGAATGAAAGTTTTTTTTTTTTATAAAAGTTGATCATATCTTTTATAATAAAAATATTAATAATAGGAGTATCGGATGTTACTCTTATTATATTTTCGCAAGAAAATTTTTTTGAACATGCATAATATCTATCTAAAACATTATTTTCGCTTCCTTTGTAAGCAAATAATTTTACGCCAAGTTCATAAGATATTGACCTAAAAATTTTGATAAATTTGTCATCTGGACAAGCAACAATAATACTATTTATTCCTTTTATTTTTTTTAAATTTGAAATAAAAAAATTAAGGAAACAAGTTTTTCCGAAATTTAATAGGACTTTACCTGGTAATCTTGTTGAGGTATATCTAACTTGTGTAATTATATCAAATTTCATATCTTGTTTTATTAAAACTTTATACGTATAGCACTTAAATGAAATATTGCATTACTTGTTTTTATCCAGATACAAAACCTGACATCGAGTTTAACAAAGAAGGAGTCTGTAGCGCATGTGTCTCTTTTAAAAAAAGAGAAACAATAAATTGGAAAGATAGAGAGAAAAAATTTGCTGAGATCGTAAAAAAAATTAAAACAAGAAACAATGGAAATTATGATTGCATAGTTCCAGTGAGCGGTGGAAAGGATAGCACTTGGCAAGTTTTAAAGATGCTAGAATATGATTTAAAAATATTATGTGTAAACTCAAGAACTTGTGATTTATCACCAATTGGAAGAAGAAATTTAGACAATATAAAAAATATTGGGGTCGATATGATTGAACTTTCTCCAAATCCAAAAATTAGAAAGAAACTTAATAAAATTGGACTACTTGAGGTTGGAGATATTTCGTGGCCAGAACATGTTGGTATATTTACAGTACCAATAAATATTGCAGTAAAATTTCAAATCTCATCAATTTTTTGGGGAGAAAATTCTCAAAACGAATATGGAGGACCAATTTCAAAAATTAATAATTCACAATTAAATAGATCCTGGTTAGAAGAATTTGGTGGTTTATTAGGTTTAAGAGTTACAGAC
>Ga0315334_10001121_pt1 | contig 16389 bp, 23 predicted proteins | sample M150034915metaG_FD_205555 | JGI IMG/M metagenome (GOLD analysis project Ga0315334, IMG submission 205555) | Ammonia-oxidizing marine archaeal communities from Monterey Bay, California, United States - M1 500m 34915 | ecosystem: Environmental > Aquatic > Marine > Intertidal zone | place: USA... | reverse complement strand
ATTTCTACTGGCAATCTCGTAGAAGGATTAAAAGACGGAGATGTAGTATATTATGATAAACATGCAGGACATGATATATCATACAAAGAAAAACTACACCGTGTAATCCGATCAGGCGATGTTGTTCTAGTAGAATAAATAAACCTAGACCACAATCCAAAACCTTAAACCTAAGTTATCATTACAACCCGATGATAGCGAATTAAACTAATTATTAACTTAAAAAAATTTAAAAAAATGGGAAGAGTATTTTTTAATACAAGAAAAAACCTGCACAACTTAACTACTACTTATCAAGTACTAGCGAGTGACTCAGGAAAAGTATTTACAATTGATCAAGACGCTACTTTTGTTATTACTTTGCCATCTGATCAAGAAGGTCTTAACTATAAATTCATCGTTACAGACGCTGGTTCAGGAGAAGTGCACATTACTAGTGGTGCTTCAAATGGTATCAAAGGTTTCTCAATGGATCCTACAACCGGTGTCAATCTTATAGATAACGTTCTAGTAGAGATCGCTGCTAGTACAGCTGTTATTGGTGACTATGTTAATCTTGTGAATGATGGTACAACTTGGTGGGCTGAATCTATGAGTGCTGCTACTAACGGAATCCTTGGAGCTGACTCCTAAGATTTAACTTAACAAAAATATTATGCCACGCTATCTATTTGGGTAGCGTGGTAATAATAGATTAAACCTAAACCACAAACCCCCAAACCTTAAACTCAAAACAAACAAACAAATTATTAATCAAAAAAATTAAAGAAATTATGAATTATTTATATTTCACAGAGGCGGATCTAAGTTCTACCGCACAAACTGGGGAAGGAGCTATGTATCCTGCTAGTGCTTTTAAAGGATTAGATCCTATTGGAGACACGACTACTAGGATATCTTTTAAAGCTAGAAACAACACAGCTGTTGATGATGATATATTATTAGCACATACTACAGGAAAACACAAAGAAGTTGCTGAGTTAATAGCATCTGTTTTAGCACCAAGCCCTGTAACAAGAACTAAATTTATTGTGGTTGCAGACGAAGCTAATAGTGTTTACTTAGACAATGGTAACGGCGCTGGTTTAGCCGGCACAGTTGAAGTAACAACTATAGCTTAATTATTAATTTTAAAAAATAAAAAAAAATGGAAAGATATTTTTATTTCGGAGAAGATGACGTTTCAACTACAGGAGAGTCTTGCATGTTTGCCTTATCTTCGTTCTTAGGTATGACACCTGCTGGTGCTGCCTCAACTACTATGCACTTTGAAGCTAGAAACGGAACAGCTGTTGATGATGTTGTAACGGTAACTCATACTGGTACAACACCAAAAGTTTTTATGACAGAGGTTGTTAAATGGATGAAAGCTGATCAAAGAAACCCTTTTATAATAGTACATGATGGGGAAAGTGGTAGTTCAATTGGAAATTTACCTAATGGTAAAAAAATTACTAGTGTAGCGGTAGCAACTGTTGCTTAATTTTAACTTTAAAAAATAAATCAAAATGGAAACATACTTATATTTTGCAGAAAACTTAGGCGCTAATGCTGCTGGTGACTGTTGTGTTTACCCAGCATCTACCTTTACTGGTATAGATCCTGTTAGTGACACAACAACAAGAATATCATTTAAAGCTTTAGCTGGTACAGCTGCTGACGATGACATACTAGTTACTCACGTAACAGGTAAATTCAAATCAATTGCTCAAGCTCTAGCAAACGCTTTGTCAGATGATAATGGAGAACTAGTTATATTCATGGACGAAGATAATACTATTTATAGTAAAATGCTTCGTGACTTAGGATGTATTGACTCTAGTACAGCGCTTAATATCACTTTAGGCTAATAAGTGAGGCTAACCGCGCAAGATTTGCGTGAAATGAATATCCTTAAGTATTACAGGCTCACAAGAAAGTGGGTCTGTAAGACTTATGGGATTAAAGATGCAGATTTAGAATTATTAATTTATTTAGATTGTAAAGGAAGATTTACACGAAACGATTTTATCAACGGAGTATATACATATTCGTGGGATAAAGCAAGGTGGGAGAGATTACGAAGAGGTGGTTGGATAGAAACTTGGAGACATAGGAATAGAACTACTATAATGTATTCAGTTTTTAAGACATCTTTTAAATGCTCTCAAATGATAAGTAGGATATATAGGATTCTATTAGGTGAAGAGGACTTACCTACATCAGATAGAAGTATATTTTATAATAATAAATCATATACAGATAAAGTTTATAATAAAGCTATAGATGATATGATAAAAGATAAAGACAGGTAATGGGATTTAAACTAGGAACATCAACACCACTTATGGCTAGTCAAGGACAAATTGAGTCAAGACTATCTTTTAAACAGGAAGATTCGTCTGTTCCAGGTACACCCGTGCTTCGTAAAAACTTAGAAGGTGGAGTATTAGGTGAAGCTAATAATGATGGATCTATATTTATACATGAAAAAGTAAAACCTGGTAGTGAACAAGAACAACACGTTCTTATGCACGAAATGATACACATGACAGATATGAAAGTTGGTAAATTAGCTTATGATGATAATCATATTATGTGGAATGGGGAAATATATCCTAGAAAAAATGGAAAAATTGAATTTGAAGGTAAATGGATACCAGAAGGTAGTAAGGATTTTCCTTGGGAAAAAATGCCTTGGGAATAATTGAAATAAACAATATGGCATATAAACAATCACCGTTCCCAATGATAGACGGGACAAAAGGACATAATAAGTATAAAGAACGCCAACTTAAAAAAGCCGCGAGGTTGACAGCAAAAGCTGAAAAGAGAGAAGCAAGGACAGCTGAGGCCACTGCTACATTTACAGAGGCGGGTCCAAAGTGGGAAGGTGTAAAACCAATTTTCGGTACCGGTAAGCACGCAAGAAAGAGGGCAGAGAAAGCAGAAGCAAAAGCGGCGGCAGGTAGTAGAAAAGCTTGGAAGAGAGCAAAAAAGAACTTCTCTAGTGTACGACCTCTCTATTTTGATATGGATTAAATTTAAATCATGAATATATTAAGTAAAATATTTTCAAGTGGAGCTACAGAGCTCATAAAAGGAGTGGGTGGAGTTATAGATAACTTGCACACATCGAAAGAAGAAAAACTTGAAGCAGAACAAAAAGTTAAAGAACTCGTCTCTAGTTACGAAATAGAGATGGAAAAAAACATAACAGAGCGATGGAAAATGGATATGCAATCCGATTCATGGCTCAGTAAAAATATACGTCCGTTAGTATTAGTGTTCTTAGTTGTATCTACCGTGTTAATGATATTCATTGATGCCGGTACAATTAATTTTGTAGTTGAAGACAAATGGACGGATCTATTACAATTAGTATTAATAACAGTGATCGGTGCCTACTTCGGTGGTAGATCACTAGAAAAAGTAAAAAAATAAAATTATGGGAATAAATTCAACAGACGTAGCTTATCAATTTGGGCAACTAGGCTCTGTTTACACTACTGCCAGTAGCGACGCTATAAAACCACCAACAAATAAAGTGTTTGTCGCTATAACAATGTTAGCCGCTACTGTTTTTGATAGCGCTGGTGGTTTAGTAGCTGAACAAAGAGTTAATAATACTATTACTGGTTCTGTTACAAATAATGTTTATATAGGAACAGAAGCTGCTGCTAACGATCTTGCTGATGGTTCAGAAACTGTAGACGAAGGTTCTGGTGGTATAGTTGCTGACTCAGTTTCATTTCCATCTGGAGTTACAATATATGGTCGTTGGACTGAAATAGACGTGCTTTCTGGAGGTATAGTTGCTTATATAGGAGACTAATGCTCGGGCTCGGTAACACTCTAGGCGGGGGAATAGTGCCGGCGGCGACGGTGTCTAGTTTTACAAATACCTATTCATTAGATTTTGACGGAACTAACGATCACTTAGTTTCAGGAAGTAGTATTACTTTTGATACAGGTACTATAGCTTTTTGGCAAAAAACTCAGTTTACAGGAAGTGAAGAAGAAGGTGATGGTAATTTCATACCATTTCATTTATCTTCTGCATTCTATTTTTACATGTCTTGGAATGGTTCAATTACAAGATCGTACGTAGTACATCCTGCACCTGGATCTTTTTATGATAATGCAACTGATATTGCTGATCAAGCGTGGCATTTTATAGCGCTTACAATTGCTGGTGGTGGTAGTGGAGCAGAGAATACGAGTATAATTTATGTTGATGGTGCTGCAGTTGCAACATCAACACGAACAGCAACATATTCAACGCCAAGTGGCACAATAAAAGTTGGTGGTAACTTTTCTTCTAGTTATTTTATGGATGGAAACTTAGATGAAATAGGAATTTGGGATGGTGTTGCGCTAGATGCAGACGCTATAGCACAACTTTATAATAGTGGAGCGCCTATTGATTTAAAAACTGATTCAGGTAACTACGATAATAGCGGTGATTTAACATATTACTATAGAATGGGTGATGGTGATACGCATCCTACTATTACAGATAATCAAGGTAGTCTTGATTTAACCATGACAAACATGGCAAGTGGTGATATAGTAGAAGTAGTACCTTCTGCTTAAAATAAAATAACAATGGCATACGAAAATAGAAAATACGTAATAATAAATGCTTCAGAAGTCGGCACAGTTGACTTCTCACAAGTAAATGAAACATCGGCAAATACTCTAAGGTATTCATTAGATAATTCAAAAACATTTGTAAAATTCGATGGAGACACTCCAAGTTTTTTAGATGGTAAGACATCATATACTCATAGTCAGATACTTACTATTTTAGATGGAGAAGACTGGACTGAAGAAATAGAATAGTGTTAGGATTAGGAAATACCTTAAGTGGGGGAATAGTACCAGCGGCGGCGACGTCTAGTTTTGCAAATGAAAAGTCATTAGCGTTTGATGGTAGTAATGATTATATGGAAGCAGATGGCGGTACTAGTATGACACTTGATGAATGTAGTTATGCACTATGGATAAAGACAAATTCTAACGCATCTCAAATACCGTTCATGTTGCACAATACCTTTTATTTCTATTTAACATCTGTTGGTGCTCACGTATATCCCTTTGTCAAATGTCCTTTTGCCCAAAAACAGGGTACTATTGGTTTAACAGATGATGAGTGGCATTTTATTACTGTAACATTAGCAGGTGGAAGTGGAGTTGAAAGTACAGCTAAGATATATGTAGATGGAAGTTTAGATGTGTCAATTACCGCCACTGTTGCTTATACTGTCGTAACTAATCAAGATTTAAAACTTGCTAGATATGACAATGATGCAGGTAGTTATGCTGCAATATATATGAATGGTAATATGGATGAAGTAGCTATTTGGAAAGACACAGTGCTAGATGCAGACGCAGTAGCTGCATTATATAATAGTGGAACTCCTATTGATTTATCATCTGACTCTGGTAATTATGACAACAGTGGGGATTTAACTCATTGGTGGAGAATGGGTGACGGTGATACATTTCCTAGCATTGACGATAATGCGGGTAGTTATGATTTTACGATGACAAACATGGCAGAAGCAGATCTAGAAGATGAAGTACCATCTGCTTAAAAATAAAATAAATAAATAATTAACTTAAATTAAATAAAATGGCAAAAAGAAAAACACCGAAAGCGGAGAAGATCGTTGATCTTAAACCGAAAGCAGAAAAAATTAGTGAACAAGAATTAAACTCCCTACAAGCTACGATAAAAACTATAGATAAACTTACGGTTGATATTGGTAGAATGGAAATCCAAAAATATAGTTTAATGAAGGCTATGGAAAATATCCAACAAAATATTGAAACTATAAGACAAGGATTTAATAGTAAATATGGTACAGATAATATTAACATACAAGATGGCACTATAGGATATACAGAAGACAATGGCGAAATTAATAAGAAAGATTAGCGTAGGCAAAGATTATAAAAACGACGCCATGCACTATGCTGTTGGTCAAGAAGTATATGGTGGACATAAAATCTGTGATATAATAGAAGAAGAAAATAAATTCTCTGTCTATATTAGAAAAGATAAAGATGTTCTACCTTGGAAAGACTTTAATAAAAACATGGCGGTATCTGTAGAATATAATTTAGAGTATTAATGAAAAGTGTTTACAACTTTGTTGTAACACCAATAGGAGAAAGATATAATAATACTAAAGAAGTTGAAGGTGGTAATCTTATATTAAATACTGAGATTTACAACCATCAATTTGTAAATAGAATTGCTAAAGTTATATCTATACCTATAATTGGTGATACAGATATTAAACCAGGTGATGAAGTTATTATACATCACAATGTGTTCCGTAGATGGCATAACATAAAAGGTATTGAAAAGAATAGTAGAAGTTATTTTGACGAAAATACTTACTTTATAACCCAAGACCAAATATTTCTATATAAAAGAAATGGTGAGTGGAACGCCCCAAAGGGATTTTGTTTTGTAAAACCTTTAAAAGTAATAGACCAATTTAATATTGAATCTGAAAAACCTTTACAAGGTATCGTTAAATATTCGGATGGTACCGTTGAAGTTAACGATCTAGTTGGTTTTAGGCCAAGTAGTGAATATGAGTTCGTAATTGATGGCGAACGACTATATCGTGTTTTATCTAATTTTATAACTATCAAATATGAATATCAAGGAGACGAAGAAACGTATAATCCAAGCTGGGCACAAAGCTGTTGATGAACTCATTAAAGTTGCAAAAGAAGCTATCGTTGATAGCGGAGATGATATTACTGCAGACAGACTTAAAAATGCTGCCGCAACCAAAAAACTTGCCATATTTGATGCTTTTGAAATACTTAATAGAATTCAAGAAGAAGAAAATATACTCGAAGGTAAAGAATCTGAGCAGAAAGAAGTAGTGTTCAGAGGATTTGCAGAAGGAAGATCTAAATAATGTACGAGCAAAGTTTAGTTAAAATAATAGAACCTATAAAAAAGACTACTATTAGTAGACTTAATAAAGGTAAAAAATGGAAATATGGATACAATAAAGAGCATGATGTTATCGTTATATCAAAAACTGGTCAAATTGGCGAAATCTATGAAGTGCAAAATTTGCGAATTGCTTTGCCTAAAGTGCCAAGACAAGTGCATGACAACAAAAAAGGAAAATGGATAAAAGAAGAGTATCCTAAAGAATTAAGTAGGATAAAGAATATATTTGATTGGAGAAATTATCCAGATGAACAAAAGGATCAATGGTTCGATTATATAGACGAGGAGTTTAAAAGAAGGGATGAAGGGTTTTGGTTCATGAATCAAGGTAAACCAACCTATATGGTAGGTACACACTATATGTATTTACAATGGAGTAAAATTGATGTTGGTGCCCCAGACTTTAGAGAAGCAAATAGAATATTCTATATATTTTGGGAGGCATGTAAAGCTGATAAAAGGTGTTACGGTATCTGTTATTTAAAAAATAGACGATCTGGATTTTCTTTTATGTCATCAGCTGAAGCAGTTAACTTAGCTACACTAGCGACTGATAGTAGATATGGAGTACTTTCTAAAACAGGTGCAGATGCGAAGAAAATGTTTACTGACAAAGTTGTACCTATTAGTATAAATTACCCGTTCTTTTTTAAACCTATCCAAGATGGTATGGATCGACCAAAAACCGAATTAGCATATAGAGTACCGGCAAGTAAATTTACTAGAAGAAAAATTACATCTAATGAAAAATTAGAGGACATACAAGGATTAGATACAACTATCGATTGGAAAAATACTGGAGATAACAGTTATGATGGTGAAAAACTAAATCTTCTAGTACATGATGAAAGTGGTAAATGGGAGAGACCCGATAATATATTAAACAATTGGAGAGTTACAAAAACATGTTTACGATTAGGTAGTAGAATTATCGGTAAATGTATGATGGGCTCAACTTCAAACGCATTAGATAAAGGTGGAGACAATTTTAAGAAACTATATAACGCATCAGATGTCACCAAGAGAAATAGAAATGGCCAAACAAAGTCTGGTTTATATTCTCTGTTTATCCCAATGGAGTGGAACTACGAAGGATTTATTGACGAGCATGGAGTTCCAGTTTTTGATACACCAGACGTCGATGTGTTCGGTCCAGATAATGAACTAATAGATGTAGGTATTATAGAACATTGGCAAAATGAAGCTGATGGTTTAAAAGGTGATCATGATGCTTTAAATGAATTTTATAGACAATTTCCTAAAACTACTGAACACGCATTTAGAGATGAAGCGAAAGGAAGTATATTTAATCTTGTTAAGATATATGAACAGATAGATTATAATGAAGAAATGTCTAGAACTCTTGGTGTTACAAAAGGTAATTTCCAATGGGTTAACGGAGTAAAAGATACACAAGTCATATTTTACCCAGATCAACAAGGTAGATTTAAAGTCAGTTGGGTTCCAAAGACTGAGTTACAAAATAGAGTGGTACTTAAAAATGGTATAAAATATCCTGGTAATGAACACATGGGGGCGTTTGGTTGCGATTCTTATGATATATCAGGAACCGTAGATGGACAAGGTTCTAAAGGAGCATTACACGGCTTAACCAAGTTTAGTATGGAGGACGCTCCTGCGAATAGTTTCTTTTTAGAATACCTATCAAGACCACCTACGGCTGAAATGTTTTTTGAAGACGTTCTAATGGCGTTAGCGTTTTACGGAATGCCAATATTAGCAGAGAATAATAAACCAAGATTACTTTATTATCTTAGAAGAAGAGGTTATAGGGGTTTTAGTATGAATAGGCCGGATAAGATATGGAATAAATTATCTGTAGCAGAAAAAGAAGTTGGAGGAATTCCTAACTCCAGTGAGGATATAAAACAAGCTCACGCGGCAGCTATTGAAATGTATATTCAAGATCACGTGGGTATGAAACAAGATGGAACATTTGGTGATTTATATTTTAATGAACTATTAAATGATTGGACTAGATTTGATATAAATAAGCGTACAAAGTTTGACGCGTCTATTAGTTCAGGTTTAGCTATAATGGCAAATAACAGACATTTATACGCACCAAATGCAAAAATAGAAAAACCAAAACTAAATATAAATATTGCCAAGTACACGAACAAAGGTAGTATGTCTAAAATAATTAAAGAATAATATGAGGCAATTCCCAAGTCAAGTAGTTAGTGACGTAGAAAAAATAAGTTTTGAGTATGGATTAAAAATTGCTCAAGCTATAGAATCGGAATGGTTTGATAAAGACACCCAATCTAGTAGATATATTAGTAGTAGAAATAATTTTCGTAACTTAAGATTATATGCTAGAGGAGAACAATCAATTCAAAAATATAAAGATGAGTTATCAATAAACGGTGACTTATCTTATCTTAATCTAGATTGGAAACCAGTTCCAATTATATCCAAGTTTGTAGATATTGTAGTTAATGGTATTGCTGAAAGGATGTATGATATAAAAGCGTATTCACAAGATCCTTATGGAGTGAGTAAAAGAACGCAATATATGGACTCTATTATGGAGGACATGAGGACTAAAGATTTAAAATTATTTATTCAAGAAAATTTTGGATTAGATTTATTTAATACTAGCCCAACGTTGCTACCAGATTCACAAGAAGAATTAGATTTACACATGCAACTTAATTATAAGCAAGCGGTAGAAATAGCGGAAGAACAAGCTTTAAATGTTTTATTAGAGGGAAATAAATACGAACTTATTAAGAAGAGGTTTTATCACGACTTAACCGTGTTAGGTATAGGCGCTGTAAAAACCTCTTTTAATACTTCAGAAGGTGTTGTTATTGATTATGTTGATCCAGCTAATCTAGTTTATTCCCATACAGACTCTCCTTATTTTGAAGATATATATTATGTTGGCGAAGTAAAAGAAATACCGATAAATGAACTTATTAAACAGTTTCCACATGTTACAACAGAAGATTTAGAAGAAATAGTTAAAGGTAGTAGTAGGTATGCCGATAGATACGGTTTAAGTCACCGAAAAAACGATTCAGACGATAATACAGTTCCAGTGTTATATTATAATTATAAAACTTATATGAATGAAGTTTATAAATTAAAAGAACTTGCTAGTGGAGCGGAAAAAGCAATAGAGAAAGATGATTCTTTTAGTCCACCTGAAGAAATGGAATCTAATTTTACAAAAGAATCTAGAAAGATAGAGTGTTTATATGAGGGTGCTTTAGTTTTAGGAACTAAAAAATTACTTAAATGGGAAATGTCTAAAAATATGATGCGTCCTAAGAGTGATTTTACTAAAGTAAAAATGAATTATGCTATTTGCGCGCCTAGAATGTATGAGGGTAGAATAGAATCTCTTGTCGGTAGAATAACAGGTTTTGCCGATATGATTCAGTTAACACATTTAAAACTACAACAAGTTATGTCTAGAATGATGCCTGATGGCGTTTATTTAGATGCTGATGGGTTAGCTGAAATAGATTTAGGTAATGGTACAAATTACAATCCACAAGAAGCTTTGAACATGTTCTTCCAAACTGGTTCTGTTATTGGTAGAAGTTTTACTGGGGATGGTGATCAAAATCCAGGAAAAGTACCTATACAAGAAATAACAAGTGGTAGTGGTGGTAATAAACTACAAACTCTTATAGGTAATTATAATTATTACTTACAAATGATAAGAGATTGTACTGGATTAAATGAAGCTAGAGATGCGGCTAATCCAGATCCAAAAGCATTAGTAGGTGTTCAAAAAATGGCGGCAGCCAATTCTAATACAGCTACAAGACATATTTTACAAGCTGGATTATTTTTAACAACAGAAGTAGCAGAATGTTTATCTCTTAGAATATCTGATATAATAGAGTATTCTCCAACTAAAGAAGCTTTTATACAAAGCATAGGATCTCATAATGTAGCAACTTTAACTGAAATGAGCGAATTACATTTGTATGATTTTGGTATATTTATAGAGTTAACTCCAGATGATGAAGAAAAAGCTATGTTAGAGAATAATATACAAGTAGCCTTATCACAACAAAATATAGAGTTAGAAGATGCTATTGATCTTAGGGAAATTAAGAATGTTAAACTTGCCAATCAAGTGTTAAAGATTAGAAGAAGAAAGAAAATTGAACGAGATCAAAAAATTCAACAAGAGAATATGCAAGCTCAAGCACAGGCTAATATACAACAACAGCAAGCGTCGGCTGAGTTTGAGGTACAAAAACAACAATCTCTAGCTACTACACAGATTTCAATTGAACAAGCAAAATCCCAATTCGAAATAGAACAATTAATTCAAGAAGCTGAAATAAAGAAACAACTTATGGAACAAGAGTTCCAATACAATATGCAATTGAAAGGAACTGAGATAAACCAAAGATCTCAAGGAGAAAAAGAAAAAGAAGACCGTAAAGACCAAAGAACAAAAATACAAGCAACTCAACAAAGCGAGATGATTGACCAAAGACAAACTGGAAAACCACCTAAAGATTTTGAATCAGTAGGTAATGATGTACTAGGAGGTATTGATATGTCTGAATTTGGTCCTAGATAGAAAACAATTTATTAATTATATAATATTTTATTATGGCAAAAAAGAAAAAAGAAGAAGTAGTAGAAAAAACTACAAAAACTAACGAACCTAAAAGTGACGTTACAAAAGTAAAAGCAAAAATGAAGAAACCAACTGAAGTTGTTGGAGAAACAATAACTAAAGTTGATTTAAGTAAACCACCAAAAACAGATGAAGACACCGTTAAAGAAGATACAGAGCAAGGAACAACAGGAACTACTGAAGTGGAAACACCCGAAACTGTACAAGAAGTGGTTGAAGAAGTATCATCAGAACAAACCCCCGTTCAAGATGAAGACACACCCATCGTTGAGGAAATAACAGGTGAAACAGAACAAGTACAAGAGGTTGAAGAATTAGCAGAGCAAGTTACAGACGCTATAATTGAAACCCAAGAAACTGGAAAAGAATTACCAGAAAATATCCAAAAATTAATGGATTTTATGGATGAAACCGGTGGAGATTTAAATGATTATGTGAAGTTGAATCAAGATTATTCTAAGTTAGATAATCAAGATTTGTTACTTGAACACTACAAGCAAACAAGACCTCATTTAAATGCAGAAGAAATTAACTTCCTTATGGAAGATCAATTCTCTTACGACGAAGAAGTAGATGAGGAAAGAGATATAAAAAGAAAAAAATTAGCGTTAAAAGAGCAAGTTGCCGACGCTAAAACTCAATTGGAAGAGACCAAATCCAAATACTACGAAGATATCAAAGCTGGAAGTAAGTTAACTTCAGAGCAACAAGAGGCTGTTGAATTCTTCAACAAATATAACGAGGAATCAGAGAGAAATTATGAAACGAGTAAGAAACAATCTGAGGTCTTTATAAACAAAACAAACAATGTTTTTAACGACAAATTCAAAGGTTTTGAATACGAAGTTGGAGACAAAAAGTTTAGGTTTAATGTTAAAGATCCGGTTCAACTGAAAGAAACTCAAGGCGACATTAATAACTTTATCAAAAAGTTTTTGACTAAAGAAAATACAATGAAAGATGCTGCGGGTTATCATAAAGGACTTTTTACCGCTATGAATTCTGATGCTGTAGCTAATCATTTTTATGAACAAGGTAAAGCTGATGCTTTAAAAGACAGCATTGCTAAATCTAAAAATGTTAGTATGGATCCTAGACAAACTCACGTTGAAAATGTGAATACGAGTGGATTTAAAGCTAGAGTATTAGATGATGACGGTCCTGATTTTAAGTTTAAAATTAAACAAAAATAACAATTTAAAATTACAAAATTATGGCAATTACTGCAGGTAGTAATTTGAATAGTGTTCCAGCTTCACAGAAGCAAACATTAAATTCAAATTATATCGATTTTGCGACATCAGGGTCTTCGGACGGCTGGGCGCAACAATATTTACCAGATCTAATGGAGAAAGAAGCAGAGGTATTTGGTCCTAGGACTATATCTGGATTTCTTTCACAAGTTGGAGCTGAAGAATCTATGCAATCTGATCAAGTTGTTTGGTCAGAACAGTCAAGATTACACTTATCTTACACCGCTACTCTAGATGCTGATGGTGATACAAATGGTACACTCGCAATTCTAGCTGATATCGATGGAGATACAACAATGGGTTCTGCTTCTACAACAGCTAGATTACACGGTATTAGAGTTAATGACATGGTGTTAATCGCACAAGCTGGTGCTGTTGAAAAAGCATTGATCGTTGAAACTCCAGATTCAAATGTTGTTTCATTTGAACCTTATAATACAGCTGCTTCAGCTTTATCTGATGGTACGGTTACTGTATTAGTTATTGGTTCTGAGTATGGTAAAGGGATGTCTTATTCAGACGAAACTGGTACATACAAAACTGAATCAAGAGGTGCTAATACTCCAACGTTCAAATCATTTACTAACAAACCAATTATAATGAAAGATTACTACGAGATCTCTGGATCTGATACTGCTCAAATTGGTTGGGTTGAAGTAACTTCTGAAGAAGGTGGTTCTGGTTATTTATGGTACTTAAAAGCTGAAGGTGAAACTAGAGCACGTTTTACTGATCACTTAGAGATGGCTTTGTTGGAAGCTCAGAAAACACTTGCTGTATCGGCAATTGGTTTCGGTGCTGATGGCCAAACTAGAGGTACTGCTGATGCTGGTTTAAATGGCGCTGGTACTGAAGGTTTATTTGCAGCTATCGAAGATAGAGGTAATTTAACTTCTGGTATTACTGGTATTAACGCTGCAACTGATTTAGCTGAATTCGATGCTATCTTAGCTGAGTTTGATAACCAAGGTGCTATTGAAGAAAACATGATGTTCGTTAATAGAGCTACGTCTCTAGCTGTTGATGATATGTTAGCTTCAATGAATTCTTATGGTGCTGGTGGTACTTCTTACGGGGTATTCAACAACTCAGAAGATATGGCGCTTAATTTAGGTTTCTCTGGTTTCAGACGTGGATCTTACGATTTCTACAAATCTGACATGAGATATTTAAACGACAAAGCTACTAGAGGTGGTATTAATGCCGCTGCTACTAGTGCGGCTATCCGTGGAGTTATAGTTCCAGCTGGTACATCTACAGTTTATGATCAATCGTTAGGTAAGAATCTTAAACGTCCTTTCTTACACGTTCGCTATAGAGCTTCTTCAACTGACAACAGAAAAATGAAAACTTGGACTACTGGTTCTGTTGGAGCTGCTACGTCAGCGTTAGATGCGATGCAAATACATTACTTATCTGAGAGATGTTTAGTTACACAAGGTGCTAACAATTTCATGTTAATGAAATAAGCATTTATTACTTTAAAAGAACCGAGGTTTCGGCCTCGGTCCTTTTATTTTTATTAATTTTATTATATATTATATTATGGCAAAAAAACAAAAAACAAAAGTTGAGGTGGAAGAACCTCAAGTTCAAGAAGAAGTGGCAGTTGAAACTGCTCCGGTTGTAGAACAACCAAAAGTAAGAGAAAGAGTAAAACCAAAAAACGAATGGGAGATAAAAGATAGATTATATATCTTAAAAGGTGGTAAAAAACCATTATCAAGATCAATCAAATCTGCAAATATTTATTATTTTGATGAAGAAAAAGGTTATGAAAGAGAACTTAAATATTGTCAAAATCAAAAAACTTCCTTTGTAGATGAAATGAAAGGAGATCAAAGATTAGAACATATTATTTTTAGATCTGGAAATTTACTCGTAGAAAAAGAAAAGGTAACTTTACAAAAGTTATTAAGTTTATACCATCCTAATAGAGATAATATCTATGAAGAATATAAACCAGCAGCATTAGCAGCTGATGAAATAGATATATTAGAAATGCAAGTAGACGCATTAACGGCAGCAAGAAACGTAGATATTGATATGGCAGAAGCCATTATGCGTGTAGAAGTCGGTTCTAAGGTATCAGACTTGAGTTCTAAGGAACTTAGACGTGATTTACTAGTATTTGCTAAAAACAATCCTAAACTCTTCTTAGAGTTAGCGGATGATGAGAACGTGATGTTAAGAAACTTTGGTATTAGAGCTGTAGAGGTTGGAATATTAAGATTATCCACTGATCAAAGAAACTTTTTGTGGGGTAGTAATGGAAGAAAATTAATGGTTATACCATTTGATGAACATCCATACACTGCTTTAGCACATTGGTTCAAAACTGATGAAGGTATGGAAATCTATTCTAATATAGAAAAACGATTAAATTCGTAATCAACTTGTAGTAAGCGATCGCCCTACGGGGCGATTGTTATACTACGTAAAAACAATAGTATGCCACTTAAATTACCAAAAGAAAAATCAAAAGGGTTAGGAGATTCAATTGAAAAATTTACAACAATAACTGGAATAAAAAGTTTAGCGCAACTAACTACACAACTCACTGGTAAAAAAGATTGTGGTTGTAACAAAAGAAAAGAAGCATTAAATAAAATATTTCCGTATAAAAAATAAAGTATGATACTTATAGACACAGTATATCAAAGAGTTTTATCTATTGCTAATAAAGAGCAAAGAGGTTATATAACCCCATTAGAATTTAATTTATTAGCCAATCAAGCGTCGTTAGCTGTATTTGAACAGTATTTTTATAGTATAGATAAAAATGAAAGATTACCCGGGAACAGTAGACAGTATTCAGATATGGAACATATAATGAATGAGAAAATTGCGCCGTTTGAATTATCAGCGGCTAACAACTTAGGAACAACTGTTGGTGGTGGGCACGATCTTCCAGATGATTTATATATGTTGGGCCAAGTGATATATCAAGAGAATGATATTGACTACCAATGTGAAGAAATTACTTCGGATGAATTTTTGCGTATAAGAAACTCTCCGTTATTAGCACCTACAAACAGAAGACCTGTATATATAAAATTTTTAAGTACTACTTCTCCTGTTGGATATGGTATTAGAGTTTACGGTGATGGTGGGGCACCTTTAGCAACACCTATTTGGTGTAATTATATAAAACTTCCAAATAAAGTAGAGTGGGGCTATGATGTTATAAATGAGAAAGCTTTATATAATGCAACTCCTGGAAGAACTATAAATTTTGAACATCATCCATCAGAAGAAACAACGTTAGTATTAAAAATATTAGAATTAGCAGGAGTTATATTGCAAGATTCTGGCATAATCCAATACGCAGATCAAGAAGAACTCAAAAAAATCCAACAAGAAAAACAATAAATAAATGGCATTATTCACGGGTACTCAACAACAATATTATAGTGGAAATAAGAGATCTTTTACTCATGATGGTTCACAGATAATTTATACTATAGCGAACGATGAGGATACATTTCCTACAGGCACAACAAATACAGATATAAACGTATATTTTGATGGAG
>Ga0315334_10001117_pt1 | contig 16425 bp, 14 predicted proteins | sample M150034915metaG_FD_205555 | JGI IMG/M metagenome (GOLD analysis project Ga0315334, IMG submission 205555) | Ammonia-oxidizing marine archaeal communities from Monterey Bay, California, United States - M1 500m 34915 | ecosystem: Environmental > Aquatic > Marine > Intertidal zone | place: USA... | reverse complement strand
ATTTAAAATTTTACTTATTGATGTGTAAATAAATGATAATAAATTATGTTCTGACAAAAACTTTACCTCATATTTTTGAGGATGAACATTTACATCTACAATTTTATGTGGGATCTTTATATCAACAGATATAATTGGGAATCTTCGATGTTCTATAAATGGTTTATATGAGTTCTCTATTGTGAAATAAATAGAACTATTCTTTACAACCCTTCCATTTATACTTACTTTCATTCTACTTCTATTCCCGAAGCAATAATTTGGATTTGACAAAATACCGTTTATTTCAAAATTATCGTTTTGTTCATATAGTTTTATGAACCCATTTTGTTTTAAATTATAAATTGTATCCATTATAGAAATTATGCTATTATTTCCATCTGTCTTATATTTACGTCTACCATCAATTATTAATTCAAATGATATGTTGGTATGTGTTAAAGATATTTCATTCAAAAATTGAATAATTTTTGATTTTTCTGATTTTTCTGAACTTAAAAATTTGTATCTAGCAGGCATGTTTTTAAATAAATTCCGAACAAATATCTTTGTTCCATAATTTGATCCAACAGTTTCATGTTTAATAAATTTACCAAAAGAAAAAGAAATCTTTGTAGCATCCTTAGAATTTTTCTCTCTGCTTATGCACTCTACTTCAGATACTGAATTGATAGCAGAAAGTGCTTCACCTCTAAATCCTAAACTTTTGACTTCATAAATATCTTCTTTATTCTCAATCTTTGATGTAGCGTGTCTTTCAAAAGCTAATTTGATTTCTGCGGAATTTATCCCTTCACCATTATCTGAAACTGAAATGAAATCAAATCCTCCTTTTTCTATTTCAATGATTATTATTCTTGAATCAGCATCTATAGAATTTTCAACCAATTCTTTGATCACAGAAACAGGCCTTTCTATCACTTCACCAGCTGCAATTAGCATTGAAATTTCTTTACTTAACTTTTTTATGCTATTTGGCATTATTTACTTTTTTAATAATTCCTTACCCCAGATAACACTGGATAGAGCAAATATTATAGTAACTATTGAGGTAAATAAAGTAGTAATTTCTGGACCAAAGTATCCAAAGGCCCAGCCCATCGGTACCATACTTAATGGCATTAAACCCCATGACAACATTAATAAACTAACAACTCTAGCTCGATATTCATCATCAGCATTGTCCATCATTAATGCTTGTCCTAATGACCATCTTCCTGTTTCAGTTAATCCCATGATTATCATAGCGATAAATCCAATTGTGTATATCGGAATCGCACTAATCATCAATAATCCAACTCCTGTAAGAATTCCAATTATTATTAAAATGAATCCCCTTCTATCATTAGGACCTAAGCTGGCAATAATGATTGAACTGATTATACCTCCAATTCCTGCGGCTGCCATTAACGTTCCCACCTGGCCTGGATTTGATGTAAAAACTTCTTTTGCATAAACAGGTATAAGCATCCTAAAAGGACCAGAGCATAAAGCTAAAACTACTGCATGAATCCATATTATCCGAACAATTTTATTTGTTTTTAAATATTTGAATCCGTTTAAAACTTCTGTAATTGTGGATGTGTTAGTGTTAGATAATTTTGGAAAAAATTTAGGTATTTGTGTAGCTAATAACAACCCTATAACTGCAAATATAGAAACAGAAAGATAAGAGACAAAGGGTCCAAAATATTGATAAAAATAACCTCCAATTGCTGGTCCTACTAAAGTTGTAACCCCCATTCCCATAGCGTTCAAACCTATAGCGTTTGTTACAAGCTTTTTACCAACTAAATCTGGAATTAATGCTTGTCTTGCAGGAACTTGCATTGCAAACATTGCTCCTTGTAAAATAGAAATGATAAGTAGTTGGCTCCAATGTAATAAATTTGTGTAAATTAGTCCTGCTACTACAAGAGATGTTAATAAATTAAACGTTTGTGTAATTTGAATAATTTTTCTTTTTTCAAATCTTTCACCAATAACACCTCCAAACATTGCAAAAAGTAATAGTGAAGGTGCAAATCCAGCACTAACTATCCCTGTTAGTAGTGGGTTATTAGTTATGTCATAAACTAGAATTCCCCGAACAGTCATTTGTATATGAAAACCGAACATAGCAAAAAAAAGACTGAATAAAAGGTATCGAAAATCTCTGAATTTTAGACTTTCAAAAATTTTCACTTAATTCTCTGATTTTAAGCTATTAAGCATATTTTCTAACTCTTGTACTTTTATATAATCCTCGTTTGAGAGGCTAAATGCTCTTAAAAGTAAAATTGATATTATTTCTTTTGATTTTTCATTACTTTCATTGACATGAAATATTATTTCATCAATTTTTCTGTTAGTAGGGAGTAAATCTTTTATAGCCTTTATTTTTTCTACCTGAATTCTTATTGTCTCTTTTTCATTATTGGTTTCAGCATAATCAATCTCACCAATAATTTTGGTAAGTTCTGTTAAAAGATTTGCTTCATTCATTATTGAATAAGTACTTCCATCTTTTATATTTTTATTATTTGTTTCATTTAAATCATTACTAGATTCATTGAAAATTTCTTTTAGTATCAAATTTTCATCAAAAAATATTTTACAAAGTTCTGAATATTCATCTGCAATTTGATTTAATTTCGACATACTATTAATAGCGTTGCTAATTTCTATAGTACCTCCATATAAAAGATCATCTTTTCTTATTGTGCATAATTTCTTAAGTGAAATTAAGTCTCCATCATACTTTTCAGGACCGGGAGGATAAGCTAAATTTTTTTTGCTCATCATTTTGTCAATTTCCAACTGATCTATTTGTTCTGAATAAATGGGTGGAACATATTTAGATATATCTTCAGCTGTCATTTTGATAGGTAAGTCTATTACATAAGCAGCATATATGATGCCATCTGAATCAAAATATACCATCGCATGTCCGTTTGGACTAGAAGGATCTCCTATTATAAATTTTAAATCTGTCATATGTTTCTATAGTTATAAATGTTAAAATTAATTCGATATAGAATAAAATATATATCAAAGGAGTAATTTTTGTTCTATAAGTTTTTTATACTTCCAATTTTACAACGTATCAACCCTGAAGTATCACATTTCATTGCTGAAATTATACTTCAAAGTCCATTTTTTAGAAATTTCAATCCTATTTACTATATAAAAAAACCCATTAATTTATCAATTAAAATACTAGAAATTGAATTCGATTCTCCTATTGGATTAGCCGCAGGTTTTGATAAAAATTGTAAAAATTTGTACTCTTTATTATCCTTAGGTTTTGGATTTATAACAGGAGGTACAGTAACTTTTTCAAAAAGAGACGGAAATCCCAAACCTAGACTGTTTCACATGAAAAATTCAAGAGCCTTGATAAATTCTATGGGTTTTCCTGGAGAAGGTTTACAAAAAATTTCTAATCGTTTAAGTAATTACAATTCTAAATCTGGAAATGTATTTTTATCCGTTTCTGGTACTGTTGAAAAAGATATTATTGATTGCATAAAAAAACTTAAAAATCATTGCAAGGCGTTTGAAATCAATATCTCAAGTCCTAATACCGAAGGTTTGAAAATTTTTCATAATGAAGATAAATTAAATAATTTAATATTAGAAGCTAAAAAAATTACAACAAAACCTATTTTTATCAAACTTCCACCATGGGCTAAAGATAACAAAGAGCGTGATGATTATCTTTCTTTAGCCTATACAAGCATACAGTCGGGTGCACAGGGCTTAATTGTGGCTAATTCAAAACCATATCCTTTTGATAAATTAGCCGTTGGTAAGGGAGGATTATCTGGTGAACCACTAAAAAACGATACAATAAGGATGGTTTCAGAGGTACGTAATAAAATTGGATCTAAATCAATAATAATAGCTTGCGGAGGAATATCAGATGAGATAGATGTGTGGAATTGTATTGCAGCTGGTGCGAATCTGTGTCAAGCCTATACTGCCTTGATATATAATGGTCCTTTCTTTGCTTATAATATTAATAAAAAACTTTCGGCTTTAATGATCGATAAAAATATAGAATCTTTAGAAAAAATCCAAGGTCAATCAATGATAAAAAAAATGGATTAATAAAAAAATTATTTCTTTACAATATTTTTTTTATTTCATCATAAAATGGCATTGATTCTTGTGCACCTTCTCTAGTTACACTAAGAGCAGATCCAACAACTGCCATGTCAATTGAAGTATTTATGTTAATTGAAAGTGATATGCAACTACCTAAAATTCCAGTGAAACAATCTCCTGCAGCAACACTTGCCTTTATTTCTTGTACTTTAAATGGTTTGAAATACTTATCATCATTTGAATCTTTATAGTAAACACCATTTTCGCCCAAGGTAATAGCTACAGATTTTACTCCAGAATCAATTATTATCTCTGATGCTTTTTTTGCATCATCTATTGATTCTATTTTAATTCCTGTCATATATTCAGCTTCTGTTTCATTGGGAGTAATAATTTCTGGATATAAAAAATAGTCCTTAGGTAAATTTTTTCTATAAGGTGCAGGGTCTAATATTATTTTTACATTATTTTTTTGGGCAATTTTCATACATTCTAGTGTTATTTCTGTATCTAATTCATTTTGAGTAATTAAAACTTTAGTTTGAGAAATATTTTTTTTAAATTGTTTGATTAATGATTCATCGTATTTTGCGTTAGAACCATAAACTGCATTCACATAATTTTGATCATTCTTATCATTAAATATAATTGCTATTCCAGAGTGCATCTCATCATCAATTAATATGTTAGATGTATTTATTTTTTCTGCTTCTAAAAATTGTTTTAATTGATTTCCGTAATCGTCTTTTCCTATAATTCCAAAAAATGACACACTTCTTTCTTTGGTTATTCTTGCAGCAGCAACAGCTTGATTTCCTCCTTTACCACCAGGTGCTGTATAAAATTTAGTCCCAACACTTGTTTCTCCTGGTTTTGCTGGTGTATCTATATTCATAATTAGGTCCATATTTAATGCTCCTAAAACATTTATTGAATTTTTATTTGTATTTAATCGCATTTTTATCTGTTTTCAGTATTTATTTTTTTCTATAATAATAACAGTAAACTAAATACTAGACGAATAAAGATGGCTATTGTAAAAATTCCAACTCCCTTGAGAAATTTAACCGAAAATAAAACCGAAATTCAAATTAATGGAAGAACTATAATTGAAATAATTGAAAATTTAGACTCTATGTACATAGGAATTAAAGATAAAATTTTAGAAAATGGTGAATTGAAACATTTTGTTAATGTTTATGTAAACGGGGAAGATATAAGATATATTGATTCTTTAGAAACAACTATCGATAATAATGATGAAATTTCTATTGTTCCTGCTGTGGCAGGGGGATAGCTCTAATAGATAATTTTAGAAATAGAACTTTTTACTACATCAAGAGAAACATTATCTTCAATTATGGCTTCACCAATATTTCTAAGTAAAACCCATCTAACTTTACCATCTACATTTTTTTTATCCATTTGTATAGCTTCTAATAATTCTTCTGTGTTTAAGTTTTTGTCATTAGTCGGTAATCCATAATTAGTCAGTATATTTTTTTGCCTCTCAACAGTATCAGTATTGACTATGCCTAAATTTAAGGAAATGTTTATTGATACCATCATGCCCAGACTAACTGCCTCTCCATGTAAATATTTCTTAAATTTTGTTACTTTTTCTATAGCATGACCAATTGTATGACCATAGTTAAGCTTGATTCTATCTTGTCCTCTTTCAAACTCATCTTTGGAAACAACTTGTGCCTTGATACGGACCGATTTTTTTAAAATTTCTGCGGCATATTCAGTGTCTAGATTAATAATATTTATTTTGTTACTTTCAAATTCTTCAAATAAGTTTACATCACTTATCAAAGCATGTTTAATTGCTTCTGCCCATCCACTATTTTTTTCTCGTATTGGTAAAGTTTGTAAAAAATCTAAATCTTCAAAAACAAGTTTTGGTTGATTGAAAGATCCTACTAAATTTTTTCCAGTTGCTAAGTTATAGCCTGTTTTTCCTCCTATAGCTGCATCAGTCATTGACGCGAGAGTTGTTGGGACTTGTATGTAAGGTATACCTCTAAGATAGCTTGATGCAGCGAATCCAATGATATCTCCAGCTACTCCACCTCCGAAAGATAGTATAAAGTCTGTTCGCTCTGCTTTCATTGTTGATAGCCAATCATATATTTTTGAAACAGAATTATAGTTTTTATTTTCCTCAGATAATTCTAGAGAAAATGTATTTGTCTTATATCCGAAAGTTTCCATAGTTTCGTGAAGAAGCTTTACCTTTTTGGGAAACATAGATTTATCTGCAATTATGAAGCATGTTTTTTTCTTGATTGCTGTAAATTCCAATTCTTTCCCTAATAAATCAAGGATATTTTTGCCTACTATTACTCGATAATTACCCTGAGATGTTCTTACCTCAGCTGCTAAATATTTATTTTTCATAAGATTCTCGTAAAACTTAACTGTTGATTTCCCATAATGTATTTTTTATTTCTTCTGTAAGAGTATTTAAGCTCTTGTTATCTGTTTTAATAGAAAATTTTGCCAATTGATAGTATTTTTTTCTTTGTTCGTATAGAGATGAAAGTTCATTTTTGTTAATTTTTTCTCCAAGTAAAGGTCTAATCTCTTTAGAATTCTCTAACCGTTTAATAATTGTTTTTATTGTCGAATTTAACCAAATCATAATTCCAAAGTGATTCATAATTTTAAGGTTTTCTTTTATTGTTGGAATCCCACCTCCTGTAGAAATAACCATTTTTGAATCATAATCAATTTCACTTAAACATTCTGTTTCGATCTTTCTGAAATATTTTTCTCCTTTACCAGTAATTATTTCACTGATTTTCATATTTAGATTAGCTTCTATTTTTTTATCAGTATCTAGAAAATTAAATTTTAATTTTTTTGCTAATAATTTTCCTGCTGAACTCTTTCCTGAACCAGAAAATCCTATCAAGAATAAGTTATTGTATCTATTTCTATTTTCCATATTCTTTAAAAGATGAAATGTAGGCTTTATAATTTCTTTTTATTTCTTGAATGCTATCACCACCAAATTTTTCAAGTACAACCTCTGTTAACGTTATAGCTAACATTGCTTCTCCTATAGGACATGCTCTAGCTACCTGACATATATCTGATCTATTATAAGCAGCTTCAACAATCTCTCCTGAGATAATATCAACTGAAGGGAGAGGTTTCGTCATTGTTGCTATTGGTTTTACAGCCACGTTTACAATTATGTTATTACCATTTGACATCCCACCTTCAAGACCGCCAGCATGATTTGTTTTTTGGGAAAATTTTCTTTCGTCTTTTGAATTTGGTATTATAATATCTTGAACTGAATTTCCATACTTTTCTGTATTGTTAAAGCCATTGCCAATTTCTACACCCTTTACCGCGTTGATTGACATCATTGATTGAGCTATTTTACCATCCAATTTATTATCCCATTGTATGTAATCACCTAGACCTAATGGTATCCCAAAGCCTATAACTTGAAACACACCACCGATTGTAGTTCTTTCCTTCTTTGCTTGATCAATAACATTTGTGAATAACTGTTCTTCTTTCGTATTTGTTGATCTTACTATTGAATTTTCAACATGTTCCCAATTTATTTGATCAACATTAGTTACTGACGTTTTTTCCCAACCAATGGATATAACTCGAGATTTTATATCAATTCCAATCTCCGATAAAAATTTTTTACATATGGAGCCTACAGCAACTCTGGCAGCTGTTTCTCTAGCACTAGCCCGTTCTAAGACATTTCGCACGTCTTTATGGTTATATTTTAGTGTGCCTGGAAAATCAGCATGTCCTGGTACTATTTTTGTTTGTCGCTTAATATCGTCTTTTTCATTCACTGGTTCAATTGCCATTGCTGTTGTCCAATTTTCCCAGTCTTTATTTTCAATCCACAAAGATATAGGCGACCCAAGTGTTTTGCCATGTCTAACCCCGGATTTTATATTGGCACTATCTTTTTCAATTTTCATCCTGCCACCTGAACCATATCCTTTTTGCCTTCTTGACATATCAATTCGTATATATTCTTCACTTAATGATAAATTTGAAGGGATACCTTCCAAAATCACAGTTAATCCCATTCCATGTGATTCCCCAGCTGTTAAAAATCTAAACTTTGTCATAATAATTCCTCTGTATTTATAATTTTATACCAACAGAATCAAGCATTGTATTTATAGGAGCATTTTTATTTGTTAATAGTTCAAATCCTGAAGCAGCTTGGAATACTAACATAGATAAACCTCCTATAGTATCTATTTTATTATTTTTTGCTTCTCTTAAAAAAGGAGTGATTTGAGGTGAATAAACTAAATCATAACATAATGCTCTGGTGTTGAGTAAACTTGTGTCTATAGGAGATCTTTTTGGGTCTGGACCGCCAGTCATACCAAGTGAAGTTGTATTGATAATTAAATCCATTGTTTCTAAAATAGTTAAATTATTCAATTCTTTAAAGTCCAAAATTTGAATCTTAGTTTGGCTATTCCTAAATAAGACTTTAATTTCTTCCGCTTTTTTTAAAGTACGATTAGAAATTATAATTGATTTAACTTTTCCTTTTATAAGCCCCTGGCAGATCGCTTTTGCTGAACCTCCTGCACCTATTATCAAAGCTTTTTTATTTTTGATTGATTTTTTGTAAAAATCTATACTATTAATAAAACCAAGCCAATCTGTATTATAACCACTTAATTTCCCATCCTTATTTATTACCCAATTTATCGCATCAATTTCTTTTGCAGAATTGTCGATATTATCAAGATATTGCATTACTTTTTTCTTATAAGGTAAAGTTACGCAACATCCTAAAACATTTTTATTTCTGAGAGATTGAATCTTTTCTTCTAGAAACTTTTCTTCAGTTTCCCAAATTTGAAAATCTATATTGTAACCTAGTTCTTTAAATGCTGAATTATGAATGGTTGGAGACAAAGTATGTCCAAGAGGATATCCTATGATTCCAGCTTTCATTTTATTTTGTATTTTCATTCTGCAAATAACTTTCCAATATTATAATAGCTGATACTGAATTTAATTTACTTTTTATATTTTTTATTTTCATACCAGTGCTTTTCATTGATTTAAACGCTTGTTCTGTTGTTAATCTTTCATCCCATAGAACGATTCTTATTTCTTTATTACTAGCTTTTATCTTTTTTGCTATTAATCTAGAAAAAATTGCTCTGTCACCTTCAGTTCCATTTAGTAACTTGGGCAACCCTATAATTAATTTCTCTATTTCATTTTCTTTAATAATAATATTTATTTTATTTACCAAGATTTCAGAATTTGAGGCATTTATTTCATTTAATGAACTGCATTGATTATTAATCTCATTTGAAATCGCTACACCAGTTCTCTTTTCTCCTAAATCTAAGCCTAAGATCTTCATTATTTATAATGCTCTGACAATATTTTTTGTAAATTTGAGATTGTTGAATCTAATTTAGATGGGTCTTTACCACCTACTTGAGCAGTAAATGCATTACCACCACCACCTCCATTTATTTCTTTTGAAAGAATAGAAGCAATATCCTTGGCTGCAATTTTTATGTTTACTGTAGTCATTATGACAATTATGGGCTTATTATCAATTATTGATCCAACTATAGCGACGCCTTCAGTTAAATTGTTTCTTAAGGTATCTCCTGCTTTACGTAATGCTCCTATATTAGGAACATCCACTTTGGATATTACAAATGTTGTATTTGCAAGTATAAATTCTTGATTGTCAGATTTTGTTTTATTTCCAAGTGAAAATTCAGTTAACTCTCCTTGTAATTTTTCTATTGTTTTTTGTTGTTTTTTCATTATTTCATTTTGAAGATTGAATTTATCTAAAATATTTTCCTCAGATGCATTCATTTTGATCATAATTTCATTTAAGTTGAATAAATTATTCCTTACCATTGTTTCCGTTCCAATTCCGGTCAATGCAAAGATCCTTCTATTCCCAGAACCTATTCCATTTTCTGAAATAATTTTGAACAACCCAATTCCTCCTGTATAACTCATATGAGTTCCTCCGCATAGTTCATGACTCCAAGGAGAATCAATTTTAATGGTTCTTACTTCATGTTCATATTTTTCTCCGAAGAATGCTAATGCTCCATCTTTAATAGCTTTATCATATGTTGTATAGCTAATTTCAACTGGAAAATTGTTTCTTATAACATCATTGACTCGATCTTCAACAATTTGTAAAGTTTCATTGTCAAGTGCATGCATATTTGTAAAATCAAATCTTAAGTAATCAGGGTGAACTAATGATCCTGATTGCCTTACATGAAGACCGACTATTTCTCTCAGAGCTGCATGTATTAAATGCGTAGCAGTATGATTCCTTCTAATCTTTTCTCGACGACTTCCATCTACAGTAAGATTTAAATTATTACCTACTGATAATGATCCTTCAGTAATTTTTGCTTTGTGAATATATATTTCTCCATATGCAGGGATAGTGTCTATTATTTCAATCTTACAATTGTCGTTTTCTGCTATACCTGAATCACCGACTTGACCACCTCTTTCAGCATAAAAAGATGTTTTATCTATTATTAAATCAAACTCTTCTTTAGATTTGATAATTTGTATGTCTTTTTCATTCTGCATTATAGATAGAACTTTTGAAGAAGTTTTTAGTCTGTCATATCCTACGAATTCTGTAGGCATAATATTTAATTCTGAAAATATTTTCATACTGTTTGCCTTTATAAAAACAGAAGATTGTTTAGATTTGTTTTTTTGTATATTCATAACTTCAATAAATGATTTCCTATCAATATCTAAGCCAGATTTTGTACATATCTCTTCAGTAATTTCTATAGGGAAGCCATAAGTATCATATAAACTAAAAGCTTCCAGGCCTGATAAAGTCTTTTTAATGTCTTTCTTATTTAGATTATCTATATTTTTATAAATATCTTTAGCAACGTCTTTGGCATCTACTGAGATTCCAATTGATTCTTTAACTTTAATACCTCTTAATTCAAATAATGAATACAAAACTTGAGTTCCGAAATTTAGAGTTTTAGAGAATTTTTCTTCTTCGGTATCTAAAATTGATTTAATAAAATTTAACTTTTCATCAAGTTCAGGATAGATGTGACTCAATTTTTCAGTTGTTATGTTTGCTATGGGAGATAAAATCGGAAATGAAGCATCAATTTTTATTCCATTAATAATTGCTCGTCTAATTAATCTTCTTAAAACATATCCCCTTCCAGTGTTTTCTGGTATAACTCCATCAGCAATAAGGAAACAAGCAGAACGTCCATGTTCAGCAATTATTCTTTTAACTATTTCAATATCTTTTGTTGATAAACTTTTAGATGAAATGTCATATTTAATATTTGATAAATGTTCGCTAAACACGTCAGTTTTGTATACAGTTTTGTTGTTTGTTAGAACGGCTAAAGTTCTCTCAAGTCCCATGCCTGTATCTATGTTATTAAAAGGTAGAGGAGTGTCTTTAGAATTAATATCTCTATAAAATTGAGTAAAAACTAAATTGTATAGTTCTATAAAATCTTCATGTAAATTAGGACCCCAATTAGGATCGTTGAAATTAAGTTTTTTTAAGTCTCCTTGATAATAATGTATTTCTGAACAAGGACCACAAGGACCTTCTCCTCCTGCAGGCCCCCACCAGTTATCTTCATCCCCGAATTTATAGATATATTTTTCAGGAATTCCTAAATCTAGCCAAATTTGTTTTGCTTCATCATCGTCGTTATATATTGTAAAAAATAATCTATTAATATCAAAGCTTAGTACTTCTGTCATGTATTCTAATGCCCATGCACAAGCTTCATCTTTGAAGTAATCACCAAAGCTAAAATTTCCTAGCATTTCAAAGAATGTTAAATGAGTATCATCTCCGACTTCTTCAATATCTGTAGTACGGAAGCATTTTTGTGCTGTTGTGATTCGTTTGCTAGGAGGATCTTTTTCACCTGAGAAATATGATTTAAATTGAGCCATTCCAGAATTTGTTAGTAATAAACTTGGGTCACCTGAAGGTATCAAAGATGAAGAAGGTAATATTAGATGGTCTTTTGATTCGAAAAATTTTAAAAAAGAATCTCTTAAATCATCTGCTGTTTTTGGTATTTTCATTATTTATTTTAAATATGTTTCATTTCCTAAGTTTATTTTATATTAATTTAAGTTTATCTTTTTGGTATTTTTTTTGCCGAATATTGTGTATCTCCATCCTTTTTGAAGTTTTTCAGAATCATTGTTATCTAATAAATCTTGAAGGTCTCTTTTGTTTGCGATTAAAGATTTAGAAATATTTTTTTCTATTGAAACTTGATCCAGTTCTTTTTTTAAATTATTTAAGCCATTGAAATCATTCTTTATAGATTTGTTTTGTTTATTGTTGAATACACTATGTTTATCAATGATAATCTTTATTTTTTCATAATCTTCAATATGGAAAAATTTATTATTTTTATGTAAATTCAATTGAGATAATGGATATAATTCAAGTTTGTTTTTTTTTGAAATAAATATAATTTCTTTATCCTTAAGGATCCAAGATTTAGGTTTATTTCTATTTTGTGCAATTTCTTCTCTGAATTTGGATAATTCTTTTAAAAGTTCTATATTCAATAAATTGGTTTGATCTAATCGTATTTTTTTCCACAAATTTTCGACGTTGTTTTTGGAATTTATATGCTGGAGAATATTTTCCATTTCTTCTTTAAACCAATCTAATTTATTGTCATTCAAAAGTGATTTATATAATTTATCAAACAATTCTTCCAGATATATAACATCCCTCCCTGCATAATTGATTTGCTTTTGAGTTAAAGGTCTTTTTATCCAATTTGAATGTTGTTGGTCCTTTTTTACATCTTTATTCAATAATCTTTTTACTAGATTTTTGTAACTTATATGATGTTCAAGGCACACAAATGCATTTGCAATTTGTGTGTCAAATATATTCTTTATATTAATATTTAGATTAGATTGTAAGATTTCAATATCTTGTTCACAATCATGAAAAATTTTCAAAATATCATTATCAATTAAAATATTTGTTAATTTCTTTAACAAATTTTCTTTATTGTAACAATCTAAAATAAATATTTCATTATTTATATTTAATTGCACTAATGAAAGAATTGGGTAATATGTATTTTCTCTAACAAATTCTGTATCTATGCATATTTTTTTGGATTTTAAAAAACTTTTTTCAACTAAATTGAAATCCTCTGCTGAGTTTATAAAATTTATTTTCATGTATCTTATGTTTTAAACAAATAATATACGAATTTAGTAATTTTATTTTATAAAGTTAATTTTTTTTTATGTATTATAAATTTAGATAAATACATAAAAAAAATTGTCAAAAGAACTGAAAAGCAAAAAATGGTTTGGTGAGAAAAATCTTGAAGGGTTTCTTCATAGATCAGGAATGAAAGCTCAAGGCTGGCCTGAAAATATGATCAAAGATAAACCAATGATTGGTATAGCTAACACTTTTTCAGAGGCTGTTCATTGTAATTCTCACTTAAGAATCTTAGCAGATCATGTTAAAAAAGGAGTCATTGCTGCAGGTGGTACTCCTATTGAATTCCCTGTTATATCATTAGGAGAATTTTTTTTATCTCCAACTTCTATGTATCTGAGAAATCAAATGTCTATTGATATAGAAGAAATGATAAAGGGACTACCTATAGATGGAGTTGTTATTTTAACAGGTTGTGATAAAACTACTCCAGCAGCAATTATGGGAGCTGCTTCTGCAAATATCCCTACTATAATTTTACCTGGAGGACCTTCTTTAAAAGGTAATTGGAGAGGAGAGGAATTGGGTTCTTGTACTGACTGTAGAAGATATTGGAACGAGTTAAGAGCAGGAAATATATCTCAAGATGATTATGATTCTATGGAAGAATCAATTTATCGTTCTCCTGGTTTTTGCATGGTTTCAGGAACTGCTTCAACAATGGCTTGTATTTCCGAGGCTATGGGCATGACGTTGGTAGGTGCTGCTACTCTACCCGCTGTTGATTCAAGAAGAATGGCATTAGCAAATAGATCTGGTCAACAAATTGTAACTTTAGTAAAAAACAATGTAAAATTTGAAAATTTTTTACATCGTAAAAATTTCCTTAATGGAATAGTAACACTTATGGCTATGGGTGGATCTACTAATGCAATAATACACCTTCTTGCAATTGCTGGACGAACCAAAACAAAGATTTCACTTGATGATTTTAACCAAATTTCAGAAAACACTCCTGTTTTAGCCAATTTAAAGCCTGCAGGATCCAAATTAATGGAAGATTTTCATTATGCTGGTGGAGTTTCAGTATTATTGAAAAATATAAGACACCTTCTAAATATCGAAACAAAAAGTGTATCAGGTGAAAAATTAAAAGATATTTTAGATCAATCTGAAAATTTTGATCAAGAAGTAATCAGGTATCCATCAAACCCTGTTAATGATAAAGGAAGTATTGCAATCTTAAAGGGATCTTTAGCACCAGATGGAGCTGTTATAAAAGTCGCTGCAGCCAGCAAAAAATTTCTTAATCACATTGGCAAAGCAATTGTATTTGATAATGCAAAAGAATTATCGGATAATATTGATGATCCAAATCTTGATATAAGTGAGAATTCTATAATCGTATTACGAAATCAGGGACCTATAGGTGGACAAGGAATGCCTGAAAGCGGTTTCTTACCTATTCCCAAAAAACTTCTAGATAAAGGTATTCGAGATATTGTTAGAATATCGGATGCTCGGATGAGTGGCACTGCATATGGAACAATAATTCTACACATTGCTCCAGAATCATATATTGGAGGCCCTCTTTCATTAGTAAAAACTGGAGATAAAATAAAATTATCTTTAGAAAATAAATCTTTAGATTTATTAGTTGATAACAAAATACTATCTGAACGTAAATCTTCTCTTAAGGTTACTGAACATAATTCTGAATACGATCGTGGTTATGGCTGGCTTTATAAAGAACATATTTTACAAGCCGACAAAGGATGTGATTTCGATTTTCTAAAGGCTAAATAATTTTTGTTATATAAATCTTCATGAATTGTTAAAGTATCATCTAAATCGAATATAATTCCTTTGATTATCAGATAATTCCTTATAAATTATTACAATAGAGATAAAATCGCATTAGTGACATCATTTGTTCGTGATTCTCCTCCAAGATCAGGAGTTAATGTTTCTCCTTTCTCTAAAACTTTTTTAACAGATAGTTCTAGTTCTTTAGCTGATTCTTTTTCTCCAAGATGATCTAACATAATGGCTGCAGTTAATATTTGTGCCATAGGATTTGCAATTTTCTTTCCTGCTATATCTGGGGCTGATCCGTGAGTTGGTTCAAACATAGAAGGGCTATTATTTGTGGGATCAATATTTCCACTTGATGCTAATCCCATAGAACCAGTAATAATTGCACCAATATCAGTTAATATGTCACCAAATAAATTACTTGCTACCACCACATCAAATTCCTTAGGTCTTCGCAAAAAATCCATACATGCAGCATCTATTAATAGTGAATTTGTTTCAATTGAAGGATAATCAGCCTTAACTTCGTTGAAAACTCTATCCCATAACGTCATAGAGTATCCTTGAGCATTGGACTTAGTAATAGAAGTTACATGATTTTTCTTATTTCTACTTTTAGCTAATTCAAAAGCATACCTGATTACTCTTTCACAACCTTTGCGCGTAAATACAGCACTTTGAACTGCGATTTCTTCTGGAAAATCTTTATACTGGAATCCTCCAACATTTGCATACTCTCCTTCTGTATTTTCTCTCACAACAACTAGATCTATATCATAAGGTTTTATATTTTTTAATGGTGACTCTACACCAGGATATAAAATACTAGGTCTAACACAAGCGAATTGATCAAAAGCTCTTCTGATAGGAAGTAACAATCCATTTAAAGTAATATGATCTTGTATATCAGGATGGCCAACTGCTCCTAAGAAAATTGCATCAAAATTTTTAAGTTTGCTAATGCCATCTTTGGGCATCATAACATTATGTTTGAAATAATATTCTGAACTCCAATCAAAATATTTCAAAGTGAAAGTATAATTTTTATTTTTACTTTGTTGTGTAATAATTTCTATCGCACTTTCAACAACTTCAATTCCAATCCCATCTCCTGGAATAACTGCTATTTTATATTCTTTCATTTTTACTCCTTATTTATTTCAAATAACTGAATGATTCCAGCTATATCTTCCATTTCTTTTCCCATATTTTTATATTCATCGAAAAGTACTTTTGTTGATTTTATTAAGGGTAAATTTAAATTTAAATCATTCGCTAATTCT
>Ga0315334_10001113_pt1 | contig 16449 bp, 13 predicted proteins | sample M150034915metaG_FD_205555 | JGI IMG/M metagenome (GOLD analysis project Ga0315334, IMG submission 205555) | Ammonia-oxidizing marine archaeal communities from Monterey Bay, California, United States - M1 500m 34915 | ecosystem: Environmental > Aquatic > Marine > Intertidal zone | place: USA... | reverse complement strand
AATAAGGGTTAGTCAGTCTTTTATCAATCTTTCTTTGATCAGGCGATCGGCGGAGGGCCAATCGATTTCTTCTACGGATGTGATGGAGGCGCAAAGTTGTTGTAAGATGGACTCCTGGATACCAGCCCGGTGCAGGGCTTCGGCGTACGGAAGGCGGTGAAAGGAGACCATGGAATATTTGGGAATAAACAAGTCGGGATAGCGCTGTTCCAATAAGAGGCCGGCCTGCGCCTGAAGCAGAAAGGCGGGATCGGTGACCCGGTCGCGCATTTCGATATAATTGGTCAGCGCCATATCGGCGATGGCGTCCACATTCTCTTTCCGAAGCTTGCCGAATACCTCGAAGGTCCGTTCCCAATCCGGTCCATACTGTTCAATACATTCATCGAGCAAGGTGCAGTCCTCGAAGCCGCAGTTCATACCCTGGCCGAAGAACGGCACGATGGCGTGGGCGGCGTCTCCCATCAGCAATATAGAATTCTGATAATGCCAGGGAAAGCATTTGACGGTGACCAGATTGCCGGTGGGATTCGCAAAAAAGGCCTCAGCCAGGTTCGGGATCAAGGGCACGGCATCTGAAAACTGATGGCTGAAAAAGTCGTGCACTTTTTCCGGCGTTGAAAGGCTGCTGAAACTGTATTCGCCTTCGTGAGGAAAGAAGAGAGTGCAGGTAAAGCTGCCATCCGGGTTAGGCAGAGCGATGAGCATGTACAGGCCTCGGGGCCATATATGCAGCGTATTGGGCGCCAGCATGAACGTGTCGCCGGGGCCGGGTGGTATCGTCAGTTCTTTATATCCATGATCCAGATATCGCTGCGAGATATCAAACCGACCGGCGCTCAACAAGGCGGTTCTAACGGCTGAAGCAGAACCGTCCGTGCCGATAAGCTGTTGAAGGGGTATAGAACGGGTATGATGGGTGCGTTCATCCCTTACATAAACGACACCGGTCCGAAGTGCCACGCCTGTACATCGTTCGTTAAAATGAAACCTGACGCCCTCGTATTTTTCCGCTGCGGTGATCAACCCTTTGTTAAGTTCCGCGCGGGAAACAGAATAGATAACTTCCTCTTCCTTCTGTCCGTAGGGCTGGAAGCCCAGATCTCCTTCGACAAAGTGGATCGTACGGCCGGCCATGGGGATGGCCATCGCCATGATCTCCTCATCCAGGCCGACCTGCTTCAACGCATGAATGCCTCGCGTCGACATGGCCATATTGATAGACCGTCCCGCACCTGCCGGCGCCATTCGCATATCGGGGCGTCGTTCGTACACTTCTACGCGAAAACCCCGCTTCGCGAGGAATACGGCCAGCAGAGAGCCTACGAGGCCGGCGCCGATGAGGGTGATGGGGGAACTGGTGAATGGTGAATGGTGAGTTTTGATTTGGCCCCCTCTAAGGCTCTGCCTTCGGCCCCCCTGAAGGGGAACGGGATTGGAGGTGGTTGATTGCGTTTATGGTTTTTGGTTTGCTTGGGTGAAAATTTCGGCGAAGCGGTAAATGTCGGTGAATGTATTGTATAGAGGCACAGGGGCGACGCGGATGATGTCGGGCTCTCGCCAGTCGCACATGATGCCCGCCTTCATTAATTGGTCGTGAATGGCTTTTCCGTTCTGTTTTATCCGCAGAGAGAGCTGACAGCCACGCTGTTGCGGATCTTTCGGCGTGATGATCGACATATTGTCGGATGGATGTTGTTCGAGCAGATGTTCCATGTAGCCGGTCAGTTGCTCGCTTTTGGCTCGGAGCCGGTCTATGCCGGCGTCATGGAACAGATCCATGGAGGCGCGCAGGGCGGCCAGCGGCAGGATCGGCGGGTTGCTGATTTGCCAGCCTTCCACGCCAGGGATGGGTTGAAATGCCGGTGGCATTCTGAAGCGGGTCTCTTTGTCGTGTCCCCACCATCCGACAAAACGGGGCAGGTCCGTACGGCGGGCATGTTTTTCATGCACAAAGCCGCCACCGACGCATCCGGGGCCGCCGTTCATATATTTGTAGGAACACCATACCGCAAAATCGACCTCCCAATCGTGCAGGCGAAGTGCCAGGTTACCGGCGGCGTGCGCCAGATCGAATCCTACGGTGCATCCGTGCCGGTGTCCCGCCTCCGTGATGCGTTCCATCTCGAATGCCTGGCCGGTCAGATAATTCACACCGCCTAATAGAACCAGCGCAATGGTATCCCCTTCCTGTTCCAATAACGTCTCGATATCTTCGGTACGTATGAACTCTTCGCCTTCACGCGGACGGAGGCCGATCACCCCCTCTTCGGGATCGTATCCATGGTAGGCCACCTGGGAGGCGACGGCATATCGGTCGGAAGGAAACGCCGTGTCTTCGATCATGATCTTATACCTCGTCGTCGTGGGCTGATAGAAAGATACCATCATCAGATGCAGGTTGACCGTGAGCGTATTCATGGCCACGACTTCAATGGGCTCCGCGCCGACAAGCCGCGCCAACTTTTCCGTCAGAAATTCGTGATAGGCCATCCACGGGTGTCGGCCTTTGAAATGGCCTTCAACGCCGAGGGTTTTCCAGTCGTCGAGTTCCTGTATTACGGAGTCGCGAACGGTTTTCGGTTGTAACCCGAGCGAGTGACCGACGAGGTAGAGGATCTCGTTGCCCTCTTCGTCCTTGGGGATGTGGAATTGATCCCGGAAGGCGGAGAGCGGGTCTTTGGTATCCTGAGCTTGGGCGAATGAGAGGGACATTTTTGATTTGGTGATTGGTGAACGAATTAGAAGAACTGGGTTTTGGTCAGGTTCAGCCATTTCAGGGCGGTACGGTGGAGGAGTTTTTCTTTGGTTTCGGTGTTCAGGGTCTCCATGGATTCGATGAGCTCGCCGGGGATGGCCTCGCCGAGTGGGAACGGGTAGTCGGTTCCCAGGGCGACGCTGTCGGCGCCGACCAGTTCGATCAGGTATTCCAGGGCGCGGGGATCATGCACCAGGGAATCCAGATAGAATTCACCCAGGTAGTTCCCGGGGCTCTTGTCGTTATCTATGGCGCACAGGTCCGGCCTGGTTTGGAAGCCATGTTCGATTCTGCCGAAGGTGGCGGGAAACGAGCCGCCGCCGTGAGCAAAGGCGACCCGGAGCGTCGGCAGCCGCTCAAATATACCGCCGAAAATCATGGAACAGATGGCCCGGGATGTTTCCGCGGGCATGCCGACCAGCCAGGGAAGCCAGTATTTTTCCATCGTCTCCTGGCCCATGATGTCCCAGGGGTGGACAAAGATGGCCGCTCCTAATTCCGCTGCCGCTTCAAAGAACGGGAACAGATGAGGCTCGTTCAGGTTATTACCGTTGATGTGGGTGCCGATTTCAATACCCGCCAACCCCAGTTCCCGAACACTCCGTTCCATTTCTTTTATCGCCAGGTCGGGCGCTTGCATGGGCACCGTTCCGAGTCCGATAAATCGTCTGGGCCAGGTGGCGACAACATCAGCCACATGGTCGTTCAATATCCGTGAAAGATCCAGGGCGTCCGACGCCTGCGCCCAATAACTGAACATCACCGGCACGGTGGACAGCACCTGCACGTTGACCCCCACCGCGTCGCACTCATGAAGACGCGTGTCCGGATCCCATGAATTGGCTTGGACCTCCCGGAACTTTTTCCCGTCGATAAGCATGCGCGCGCATCCAGGTTTGTCATGCTCCATATCCACGAAACCGCCGTATCCGTATCGCTTCTGGAGGTTGGGCCAGGATTCGGGCAGAATATGGGTGTGGATGTCGATTTTCGGGATGGGAAGGAGGGGAGTGGGCATAGGCGAATTAATGAATTATGAATTATGAATAGTACTATATCCTAATAGGAAATGAGGGGCGTTGTCAAGAGGAACTGAGTTTGGCCGGCCACGCCCTGGCCATCAAGGACCACAGGAATGGCGGCGGTCAAGATAGATCAATCCATTATCCTGTACAGACTTCACCGACGACGATCTTGAGCGAGGAACAGGATGTCCGGGTGTACGTTGGTATCTTCTACGGGCAGGAAAACATCGATAGGGGCATAGTATATTTTACCTAATCGGTATTGTTTTACAAAACTCGTCAAGGCTGTAGACACGGAGTGCTCGCGTCATGTTCGAAGGACATATGCCATCACGAATCATCCCTTTATCTCCGTGTCTACGCCTTCGACCGGGATTTCGGCTTCTTGCAAGAAAGGGGACAGGGTGGCCAGTTTGTTGGGGTTCATCGGGGGTCTTGTATCGGTGGCGGCGTGGTGAGCGGGGGCGGGCCAGGCGAGGTCGGGGAGGACGGCTTTGCGCTGGGTGATGCGGTCTTTGGTGACGTTGAGGACCATCAGATCCTGGGCGAGGGCGAGGGGGCCGTCGTAGGTGGCGCGCAGGTCGTCGAGGATGGGGACGAGCAGATCTTCGCTGAGCATCAGGTGGTAGAGGACGGCCAGGCGCGGCCTGGTGAGGTCGAAGATCTTGCCGGCGGACCGGGGCGGACAGTGGACGCCGTTGGCGATGTTAGAAGCGACTTGCAGGGGCAGGTGGGTCTTCTGCGCATAGAAGGGGGCGGGGACGAAGGCTTCATGGATGAGGACATCGGCGTTTTGACCGTTGTCTACGATAAAGGTGCTGGGCTTGCCGTCGCCCAGGAATACGAACGACAGGCCGTTCCAGTCGAGGCGGTAGCTGTTGGGGCCGTCGAGGCAGTGGAGCGCCGGGAATGCGGTGATTTTGACACCGTTTTCTTCGTAGACGGTTTTCACGGGGGCGGCATAGTCGAACTCATGGAAGACGGCCTGATTGCCCTCACCGAAGTTGACCACGCCCATCCGGCTTTCGATGTCCCAGGCCATCATGTTGTTGAACGCCTGGCCGAAGGCCGCTGTACCGAGTCGCGCTTCCTTTGCGGAGGGGCCCCAGACATGGAGCGGCGTAAATCGGCCCCGGACCATACCGAGGGCGTGGAGGGAGGTCAGGTCACCCCAGTGGTCCACATGCAGATGCGTCAGGAAGACCTTGTCGAGATTCGAGTGGGGCACGCCGAGGGCGTTCAGGTTGGCGCTTGAGCCGGTGCCCAGGTCGAAGACGAACACATCCCCATTACCGAGTTCGACCAGCCAGCCACAGGAGCGTTGCTCGCGGCGGCAGAACGGCATACCGGTGCCGAGGGCGGTGATGCGCATGGTGTGGTCGGCGAGGGACTCGCCGGGGTAGAAGAAGTTGGGGTCGTTGGGCATGGGTACCTTGGGGTGATGCTACTCTCTAAAGAAAGTAGCGCAAAAAATCGTCCTTCTCCAGAGCTCCCTGGGGAGGCAGGCTGGGATGCGTTCCGGTTTAGGAGCCACTTATTTATGCCATAGTGTTACGCGTCTTTCCGAGGTCTCATTGGATACCAAATGGCATATGTAGTTAATCACGATTTAATAATGATATCTGCCCTGGAGGAAGTCAATCCTTCCTTCACGCACCAGATAGCCGATTCGATGCTCCTGCGTCAACCGGCGTGACCATATACCGGATGCCAGAGGCTTGAGCGGCTCCGGTTTACCGATGCCGGTAAACGGGTCACGAAGAATATCCTCGATGATGGTGAAGACGCGAAGCGCGGTTTTTCTGTCGGTTCTGACCCAGTACTGTAGATCCTCTCGAAATTCCGGTTGAAAAACGGCGTCTCGATTTTTTCGGTTTATCGGCGCTTTATTCCGTTTTTTCTTCAAGACCGACCTCACGCTTTAGCGCCTCTATGTATTGCGGTTCATGGTCATGGTCAAGCGCCCGATTTAATGCGCTAATCAAGCGTTTCGCATTTTTCGGCGACCGTAACAGATGCGAAGTTTCCATCAAGTCGGCCAGTTCTGTTGCATCGATAAGCGCGACATCAGCCGCATCACGCCGTGAGATAATGACGATTTCCCTGTTCTGCGATACTTCATCACAGAGCTTTGCAAGATTAGCCCGTGCCTGCGTATACGTCGTTTGAATTGTTATTTTGCATCTCCTTTAAAAGATAAACATGTACAGACTTATGGTACATGTCCTATGCGAATCCGTCAAGGGGATATCGGTGTGCTGATATGTTATATAACGGTGGCAGATGAGGCACGCGGATTCTGGAGCAGACGCGGTGGGCGGATCGGAATGATCGGCATCCGGCCGATGTGCGGTATGGGGCGGGTGGCGGGACGGGGGACGATGACCCTACGAGTTGCCTGCAACCCCACGGACCAGTTGACGGATCGAATTGAAATTGAAGGGTACGACATTTCGCATATTGCGCACCGGCCCCGGTACGTCGTATGGTTATCGTATCGAACGGGAAGGCAAGACCATGGTCTTCTCCTCGGATTCCGAGCAAAAATCCGATGCCTGCGACGAGGGATATCCTCTTGTAGACTTTTATCAGGATGCCGATCTCGCAATGTTCGATGCGCAATATACCGTCACAGAATCCATCTATGCAAAAGAGGATTAGGGACATTCCAGCCATATTATGGGCGTGGAGCTTGCGATGAACGCTGGGGCAAAACATCTCTGTCTGTTTCACAGTGAGCCTGCCGCCAGTGATGAACAACTTGAACAAATTGAAACCAGTACCAGGCGATATGCTCATCTTCACGACAAATCCTACCCCTTGAAAATCAGCCAGGCCTGTGAGGGTTTGGAGATCGACATGTGATCCCGGCAGAGATCACACACATGTAATGTAAAGCTATGACAATATTTATATTATAGTTTTAAATATATCAATAGATGATTTTATTATCTATTTAAGAGGATAAATTTTATACCGTGAAACGAAAAACTCTTGCTATTATAGATGATATGGCGCTTGCCCGGCTTTCAGAGGCACAAGACGATACGGGTATAGAACCGCCGCATTCGGAATGGATTCTTATTCTTCGCACGTATCTGAGAATGGCCCAAACCGAACTGGCGAAACGTGCTGGCTTACCCCGGTCTCAGATTACCGATATTAAAGGCGGAATGCGGCGGCGTTTGAAACGGTTGCAAGGGCCTATGGTACGCATGTTTTCAGAGCGCTTAGAAACGGTGGAGGGTCGTGATTGGCTTACAGGACAATATATCCTTTAATGCAGAAGGGAGATGATATTCGAGGGATCTGGATGGGGGCTATGGGACGTTACATACGTATCGGTTAAGGAGATCAGTCTCGAGTGCGCGACCGGGGTTGGATGTAAGATTGCAGGCGATGTACACCGGGGATGTTGCAGGGATCGAAGATTTTGAGGTCGGGTAGGCCGTTATGCAGGAAATGGTGCGTTGGTGATTGAAGGGACCGAATTCAGAAAACCGGCCTTTCCTTTTGATTGGGTGATAGACTGATTTGGACAATAAAAAGTATATTGGTTAGGAGGATGGTTTGGCTGGACAGGGTGTAGATCCGTTGGTTCGGTTTGGCGTGTTTACTGATGTGCATTATGCGGGACATCAGTATATGGACCGGTATTGTTATGATTCGTTGGAGAAGTTGAAAAAATGTATTGAGATGTTTAACGAGCGGGGATTGTCGATGGTGGTGAATCTGGGGGATTCGATTGACAAGGCGGAGCGGAAAGAGGAGGAGCTCGCGTTTCTGGCAGCCGTGCGGGGGGTGTATGAGGGGTTTCGGGGAGAGTGGCATGAGGTGCTTGGCAACCATGATGTGGCGACTCTGACGAAAGAGGAATTTCTGACGCATTGTTCGAAAACGCCTCGGGCACCGTATTACTCCTTTGATTACGGCCCGGTTCATTTTGTGGTGCTGGATGCGAATTGTCATGTGAACGGCTCGGATTTTTCTGAGGGTGATTTCGAGTGGGACGAGGCGTGGATACCGAGAACCCAGCTTGAGTGGCTGGATAAGGACCTGGCGGCCACAGGCGATCGGCCGGTGGTGATTCTGGTTCACGAGAATCTTGATCATCGTCTGTACAACGGCGCGCTGGACCCACATGTCGTGCGCAATGCCGATCAGGTTCGGTTTGTTCTGGAGCGGGCCGGGAACGTGCAACTGGTGCTGCAAGGGCATTACCATCCGGGGATGAAGACGGTGATCAACGGCATACCTTACATTGGTTTGCGGGCGATGGTCGTGGGGGCCGGGATGGGGCAGAATGCGTTTGGGATATGTAGACTGTATGGGGATGGTAGGGTGGGGTTGGAAGGATTCGGGGAGCAGGATAGTGCGGAGATTTCCTCGAAAGAGGATGGGGATGAGGCGGTTTAGGTACTCAGGAAGTTGGTTAGCCGTCGTCTCATAAAGACACTGGACTCCGGCCTTCGCACGGGAGACGAACCATCCTAATTTGCATCCGGTGAATCTAATTACACGTTTTCTATCATATCATCCCAATGCGGGGCGATGCCGTCGCGGCGGCGTTGGGACGGATTCAGTGTGGGGCCTTCGGGTTGGACGCCGTGTTCGATCAGGACATCGAAGTAGGGTTCGCGGGTGTCGGCCAGCATTTTCAGGAGGCTGCCGCGCAATTCGGCGCAGGTGGAAGGCGCGGCGGCGGCCAGGTTGTTCTGTTCGTACGGATCTTTTTTCAGGTCAAACAGCAATTCGTGGCCGGATTCATAGAAGGCGTACTTCCAGCGACCGGTAACCAGACCCCGCCAGTCGGTGTAGTCGAAATGGACACGGGGGTTACCGACCATTTCCAGTAACACCTCTTCCGGCCCCTCGAACGCCTCTGCGCGGCAGGCGGGAGAGAAATCTGTGCCTTGCAGATGGGTGGAGCCATTCACCCCGGCCAACCCCAGGGTTGTCGGGACCATGTCTACGAGACTGAACAGGTCATGACGCGCACCCTGCGCGGCAATAATCCCCGGCGCATGGAAGACGGCCGGAATGCGGGCAGACTCTTCATGGGGATGGCCTTTGTCTTCCATCTGATTGTGACTGCCCATAAAATCGCCGTGGTCGGAGAAATAGACGGTTACGGTGTTATCCTGAAATTTCTCCATCGCCTGCATCGCCTCCAGCAGGCGGCCGATATTCCAATCCAGATTCTCGATCATGGCATAGTAGATCGCCAGCCGTTCCCGCAAATCCGGTCTGTCGCCGAAATTGGGACGTACCTTCAGCGTCTCAGGATCGAACCGCATGAATTCTTCGGGGGCTTCCAGCGGCCAGTGGGGGGGTTCTACGCTGAGAACCAGAAACAGGGGATGCTCCCGGTCGTACTGTTCCAGATAATCGATCGTCAGGTCGGTGAGGGCATCTGTCTGGTAACCCTCAAGTTTGGTCGGATTCAAGGCGTTCTGTTTGTAGTAGAAGCCTTTGTAGGGCGCGTTGTTCATTTCGCAGCCGTACCAGTCCTGAAATCCGCCCCGATGAAACTCAGGCGTCCGCTGCGACCATTCCGGGGTGAAATAATCCGGGTCTTTACGCACATCCGGCGGATTCTGATCACGGATGGTCCCACAGTGCCATTTACCGAAATAAGCGGTATGGTAGCCGTTCTCACGCAGCATGGTGGCGATGGAAGGCGCTGTCGGCTTGTACACATCGTAGAAGCCCTGCACGGGACCCGCATGCGCGTGACGACCGGAGAAAATGGTGCCGCGCGAAGGGGTGCAGACGGGGCAGTTGGCATACGCGTTGACAAAGCTGACGCCTTCGGCAGCCATCCGGTCCAGGTTGGGCGTGCGGACGTTGGGATCGCCGGCGTGACTCATGGCCATCCCGGCGTGTTCGTCGGAGAGGATCTGGATGATATTAGGTGAGGGCATGGGTGAATGGTAATTGGTGAATGGTGATTGGTCAATCCGATGAGGGTACATGACCACGGCTATTTTTCCAGTAGAAATAGAATGGCAGGCCGGTACATAGGAGTAGGGTGCCCATGAGAGGGCGGGTGTAGTCGTTGATGAAGACGTTGATCAGGACGCCGGTGGAGATCAGTAAAAAGAGGATGGGGGTAATCGGGTAGCCCCAGGTGCGGTAGGGGCGAGGCAGGTCCGGTTCTTTTTTGCGGAGGAGCACCAGTCCGATGACGGCCAGGGTAAGAAAGATGTAGTTGAAAAAGGTGGTGAAGCCGATGATCTGTACATAGGTGCCGGACAGGGCGAACACGGACGCCCAGAGGCCCTGGAAGACGATGGCGACGACCGGCGTACGGAATCTTGGATGGACATACTTTACGACCTTAAAGAAGAGGCCGTGGTTGGACATGGCGTGGTATACGCGGGGGGCGGCCAACAGCTGGGCGTTGACGGTACCGAAGGAGGTCATCATAATGACGGCGGAAATGATCATTGCCCCATTGGCGCCGACCAGAATCAGCATGGCATCGGCCGCCACGCGCTTGGATTGCTGAAGCTGGTCGAAGGGCAGTACCTCCAAGTAGATGATATTGGCCAGGATGTAGACCACGGTCACGATGCCCAGGCCTACGAAAATCGACCGCGGGATGCTCCGTTCGGGGTCTTTGATTTCGCTGGAGACGAAGGTCACAAAAAACCAGCCGTTGAAGGCGAACAGCGCTCCCAGCATGGCCAGGCTGAAGCCGCCGAGCAGGTCGGTCCCCGTCCTGTCCTGCACCAGCGGTGTCCAGGATACTTCCGCACCTTGTCCGAGCGTGGCCCCGAGGACAATTACACCGACCACGGCGCCAACTTTAATGAAGGCGAAGACATTAAGTATTCTGCCGCCGACTTTTACGCCGAGGCAATTCATGATGGTCAGAAAAAGGATGCAACCCACCGCGACGAATCGTTCCGTCCATAGATCATTAATTTCAAACAGTCCACCGGCATACCGTGCAAAGGTGGTAGCCACGGCGCCCATCGCGCCCGTGATGATGATGAATAAAAATGCCCAGCCGAAGAGATACGCCACGATATCAGAACCATAGGCTCGTCTCAGGAACGGGTAGATGCCGCCGCTCTCCGGAATAGCCGCTCCCAACTCCGCAAAGCACAACGCCCCCGCCAGAGAGAGGACTGCGCCTCCGATCCAGACGAGCAGACTCAAGGACGGCGATCCGACCTGCGAAGCGACGGAACTGGGCACCATGAAAATACCGGACCCGATAATCCCGCCGATGATCAGCGCCGTCCCTGTTTTGGCGCTCAGAACGCGCAACAGCTGAGGTTGACGGGAAGCGGCTTTTGTTGCAGCATCAGGCGACGCGGTGGATTGCGACATGGTGTACTCCTGGGGGATTGTTTGTGTAAAACCGGTATTTTTTACGCTTAACTCTGTTCTCGTAACTCTGTATTATCTTTTCGATCACGAATCGTTTTTGTCTGCGTTTCTTTTCTTACTACGGTCAGGAAGGGGACGAAATCCGTTCCGCCGGTGCCCAGAGCGTCGGCATCGAGCTGTGCTTGTTGTTTAATATAACGAGCCGTTATTTCAAGGTGCTGTTTTCTAAAGGCACTCAATAACTCAATACAGGTGTTGTACTGATTTTGTAAGGTCGGAAACGAATTCCCGTGATCAAGCACATACTGATGCACGGAAGGGCTGGCTTCGAGGGCATCGACGAACCGGCGATGTGGCGGCGGCATGTAATTTCTCATTTCCATCAGGAAAGGACTCGTTTTCTGGTCCTCATGTTTAACGCCGAGTCCGGCATCTATGGCCTGAAATAGCGAACTTTGTGCGGCGCTACCGCCAAAAAGCATCACAGGTGTATCGGATATCCCTTCGTAAATAACACCCGGCGCATCCCATCCGGCCAGAAAGGGACGAACGCGATGGTAGAATACGTAAGGCGCGCATTTTTCATAGACCCGCTGCAAGGCATCACTCACTTCTTCAATCATGCCGGCTACTGCTTTCAGATGGGTGACCACATCCTCCGTCCGATGGGTCGCCACAGCGTGCTGCAGAGCGACCAGCGCCGGCAATCCGGCAGCGCCTCTGGCCTCAAGCGCTACGGTAATTAAATAAAACCAGGCCTCGTCCATTCCACCCAGGAAAAGCTGTAATGTACCTATATTCTCCAGCGCAAGCGGCGCCTGTTCATCGAGTAACCGCCAGTTGTCGAGAACGATTGAAGCGTGGGAAATGATCATGGGCCGCCCCACCTGTTCGGCCACTTCCGCCCAGGGTACGGCCAGCGAATGAGGAATGACCCTTGCCGGCGGGTTATCGCCCCAGATATAGGCGTTGCCGAAATGCGACAGGAGCAGCATGGCCCGTCGCATCTGCCCCTCTGTCTCCAGCTTTTTCAAATCAGGCACCGGCATCTGATCGATGGTCTTCCGCAGCCTGCCCGCAATAATCAGGGCCGGCAGATTCGCGGCAATATGTTCCCATGCTTCGAATCCCGGCGGGAGTTGCTGCACCGGATTCTGTGACGGCAGAAAACCGCGTACCGGATCAACCTGGTAATCGACCAGGTTTATGGGGGATGTGTCGGGCATGGGGCTCATGGTATGGTTGACTGGAGATGGCGTCAATGGAAATCGGCCAAGGGCAAGGGGCCGTATATAATCTTACCTGCCTACCTGCCTTGTTCTCTATTCCGGCGCTATAATTGGCGCGGCTGTTAATGTGGCAGGCATCGGTTCTACGCCTGCGAATGTCGTGCCGTGTTCAAACCAGGATTTAGGGGCGGCCTGCCCCCACAATGTCTGACGCTGCGGGTCTTTCAGATCCCAGATACGCGGGGGATGGTCCGGGTCTACTGTCATGTAGTCACAGGTGAATAACTCCGTCCGGTGTCCGTCCCGGTCGAGAATGTACAGGAAAAAGGCATTGGAGATGCCGTGACGTCCCGGGCCGCGCTCGAAGGCGTCTTTATGGTCCGAACTGGCCAGCCTGTCGCAGAAGTTGATAACATCCATGGCGGTAGGAACGTACACCCCGATATGATGCAGGCGGGGACCAAGGCCATTGGTGAACGCGATATCGTGCACGCCGCCGCGACGATGCAACCAGGTCCCCCACAAATCGGAATCTTCATCCTTAATGTCGGCCACGGTAGCTTCCGTCATTCGAAATCCTAGTTCTTCGACATAGAAGGCCGTCATGGTGTTTACATCATTGGAGAACAGATTGAAATGATCGATTCGCTGAATCCGGGCGCCCTTGTACATCGTGTATTGCTGTAGCAGGAGTTCCCGGTGTTCCATCTTGTAATAGAATTCCAGCGGAATGCCGAATGGATCATCGACATGGAGCGTACGTCCCTGTGCGAATCTCTCTACCCAGGCGGTTGCACAGCCTTTATCGGCATAAAACGAGGCCGCCTGATCGAGATCGTCCTCACTGGCGACTTTGAAGCCGATGCGATAGACACTCGGGCTGTTCGCTTTAGTCAGGATCAGGGCATGATGATTCCGCTCTTCGAGGCCACGTAAATAGAGGGTGTCTCCCTGATCGTCCTCACAGATATACCCCAACAGATCGATATAAAAATCCCGGGCATAGTCCATATCGGTGACGCCCCATTCCGTATGGCTGCAACGGACGATGTTAAACGGCGGGGTGAAGGTGGGTTTTGGGATGGGCATGCGAAGGTTCCTCATTTCCCCATTTTAGGGATACGATGATCGGCGAGGGCGATGTCGATGTTTTTGGTTTCCATGTAGAAGTCGAAGCTGTAATCGCCGCCATCACGGCCGATGCCGCTGGATTTCATACCGCCGAACGGCGTCGGTAAATACCGCACATTCTGGGAGTTGACCCACACCATACCCGCTTCAAGGTCGTGTGAGAAGGTATGGGCGCGGGTTATGTCACGGGTCCACACGTAGGCAGCCAGACCGTAGGCGACGTCGTTGGCGATGTCCAGGGCTTCTTCATCTGAATCGAAGGGGAGTACGGTCAAGAACGGGCCGAACACTTCTTCCCGGGCGATGCGCATGGTGCGTGTGGCGTCTGTAAACAGTGTCGCTTCGAAAAAGTTGCCCTGTTCCAGCCCTTCGGGACGGGCACCGCCCGCGGCCAGCGTGGCGCCTTCCTCTTGTCCGACGACTACGTAACGGGTTACTTTTGTCAGATGTTCAGGGTGAATAAGCGGTCCAATTTCAGTATCCGGGTCGAACGGATCACCGACGCGAATGCGTTTGACCCGGTCTGTCAGGCGGGCTGTGAAGTCATGGTAGATGCTGCGCTCGACCAGCAGGCGGCTGCTGGAAGTACACCGTTCGCCGTTGAGGCTGTAAATCATGAAGAGCGCGGCGTCCAGGGCCCGGTCCAGATCGGCATCGGCGAAAACGACCACGGGGTTTTTACCACCGAGTTCGAAATGGACGCGTTTGAGGGTGTCGGCGCCCTGGCGCATGATGGCGCGGCCTGTTTTCGAATCGCCAACAAAGCCGATGGCTTTGATGTCCGGATGTTCGGTCAACGCCTTGCCGGCTGTCTCGCCGATACCGTTGACCACGTTGACCACACCGGGCGGAATGCCGGCTTTGTGAATGAGTTCGGCCAGGCGCATGGCGGTGATCGGGCTCCATTCGGCCGGTTTATGGACGATGGTACATCCGGCGGCCAGCGCGGGGGCTATCTTCCAGGTGCTGAGCATGAACGGGGTGTTCCACGGCGTGATGATGCCAACCGGGCCGATAGGCTGGCGGATGGTGTAGTTCAGATGACCGTCTGTGGGAAGGGCTAAACCGTCCTGGGCGCTCTCGGCGCGGTCGGCGAAGAAGCGAAAGTTTCCCGCCGCTCGTTCTGCGGCTTTGCTCATGAATTTTATGGTTTGCCCGGTGTCATAGGTTTCCAGCAGGGCGATTTCTTCAGCATGTTCCTCGATCAGGTCGGCCACGGCATGGATCAGCCGTTTCCGCTCGACGGCGCTGGTCTTGCGCCAGGCGGGGAAGGCAGCTTTGGCGGCCTGGGCTGCGGCATCGATATCTGAAGCATCGCCTCGGGCCACCCGGCAGAGGGGCGTGTTGTCAATCGGCGTGATGTTTTCAAAAGTATTGCCGCTTGATGAGGGCACTGATTCGCCGTTGATAAGGTGTGAAATGCCCTCTGCTTTGAAGCGGGCCCCGTAGGCATGTGCTTTGGCATGGTTGGGGTGCTGCTGACTGGTCATGGCCCGATCCCCCGGCCCCACTCCCTGCAAGGGGAAGGGGAATTAGATGGTTTTGAGTATGGTGGTGTCTTCATAGGTTCAGGATGTCTACATAAAATAGGCGTCTACAAACTGGATACGACCTCATTCTCCAGTGTGCCGAGGCCGCTCACTTCGAGGCGAAGCTGGTCGCCGGGATAGATGTGGGAGATGCCTTTCGGCGTGCCGGACCAGATCATGTCGCCGGGATTCAAAGTCATATACGCCGTGATGTACTCGATCAGATCGGCGACGCTGTGGCGCAGGTTGCTCGAATGGCCTTCCTGGCGCAGTTCGCCGTTGACATAGGTGCGCAGGTTCACGTTGGCCGGGTCGATTTCATCGGCCGTGGTCAGAAACGGTCCGAGCGGACCAAAGGTGTCGAAACCTTTGGCTTTGATCGGCGGCCGGTAATAGTTGGTGACGAAATCGCGTATCGTCAGATCGTTTCCGATGGTATATCCCTGCACGTAATTGAGCGCCTCCGCCTTTTTTACAAGGCGCGCGGGACGACCGATGACAGCAACCAGCTCGCACTCGTAGTGCATATAGTCGATATCCGGCGGCGCGATGATTTTTGCTTTGTGGCCGATATAGGTCTGGGGCATCTTGTTGAACAGAATCGGCTCTTCGGGCAGATCCAGGTCCAGTTCTTCGGCATGGTCCGTATACCCGAGGGCCACCCCGATCGCCTTACCGGTGTGCGCTACGGGTGGCAGGAACATGACCTCATCCGGATCGTAGGCGACGGTGCCTATCCAGAGTTGTTCCTTCTCATAGACCGCCTCCATAACCTGACCGTTGTAGGCAAAGCGTGCGGTTTTCATATATATATCCTCCGGGGTAAGAGTCCCTCTAAAGTAGCCGATTTTAGATTTTATTCGGGTTAAACCACATACCAATGATCGATCTCGTTCGCCAGTGTTTTTCCATCCGAATAACGGTGTTCCATTTCATTGAGGGCTCGTTGCACCTCGTCAGACGTCGGAACAAGGTCGATCTGATCCACATTCAGGTCGTATACCGATTTATTCTCCGTGGCCAGGATGACATCCATAGAGATACGGCTATGCGGGCGATGTTTTAGTAAGATGTCGTAGATATCGAAATACAGATCAGGATCGTAATCCACCAATTTTTCACCGATCTCGTCTGCGGAAATCAAATTGAATTGGTGAGCCACGGAACAAATCTCCGACCACGCCGCCAGCATAATATGCGGCTGGGCGTCCCCTTTTTCACGTTCGTGCAGCGGCCGGGCACTGCGTTCTTCACGTTGTCCTTCAATCAATCGCTTAACCTCTTGTGATGGCGTCGGTACGATGAAGTACGTGGTGGTTTCATCACGAAAAACGGACTCTGCTTTATCGTCTTCACGCCGCACCAGTTCCACAAGACGGTTACCGATCAGCGGCGTCTCGCCGATTAGGATATCCGTTCCTTCCTGATAACGTGCA
>Ga0315334_10001112_pt1 | contig 16461 bp, 19 predicted proteins | sample M150034915metaG_FD_205555 | JGI IMG/M metagenome (GOLD analysis project Ga0315334, IMG submission 205555) | Ammonia-oxidizing marine archaeal communities from Monterey Bay, California, United States - M1 500m 34915 | ecosystem: Environmental > Aquatic > Marine > Intertidal zone | place: USA... | reverse complement strand
CCCGGTGACGTGACCCTCCACTACTCGGACCTGATGCACGCCTCGCTGCCACCCACGTCCACTACTGGTCCGCACCGGATCTCAGTGCTCATGGGGTTTGCCCCGACCGGTCCCAGTCACCACCTCGAGGGCCGCCACTACAACGACGCGCTGTTGGCCAACCAAGACGGGCAGGTCGAACACCTGGGTCAACGCCTCTTGGCGGAGCGGGCAGTATCACGCCAAAGCGAAGATGGTTGAGAAAGAAGACCGTTGGAAAACTCTGAGGAAACATCGTGTTTGATCTAACTGGGCGCACTGCACTCGTGACAGGTGGAGGCCAGAACATCGGCGCCGGGATCGCTCAGATGTTGGCTACCGCAGGAACCCGCGTACTGGTAAACGACCTACGGGCCGAACGGGCCGAGAACATAGTCGCCGACATTGTCGAAAGTGGTGGCCAGGCCACTGCAGTGCCGTTTGACGTCACCGACCGGGATGCCGTGCTGGCCGCGGTTGCCGACTTCGGACCGGTTGACGTGCTGGTGGCCAACGCCGGCAACGGTGGTGCCGAGGCCATGTTGCCGAAGCGCTTCGCCGAGACCGTGCCCGAGGACTGGCGGGGCCCGATGGAGGTCAACCTGCTGGGGGTCCTGTACTGCTGCCACGCCGTGCTGCCCGGCATGGTGGAACGAGGCCATGGACGGATCATCGCCATCTCCTCGGCGGCCGGCACACACGGGGTGGGCATCGGGTTCGCCCCGTACTCGGTGGGCAAGGGCGGTGCCCTGAGCCTGGTGCGCAGCCTGGCCTTGGAGCATGGTCGCGATGGGATCACCGCCAACTCGGTGGCCCTCGGGGTCATGGATTCGGTCCGCGAGGAGACGGTGGCCTCCTTCCGGAAGATCATCCCGGTGGGCCGACTCGGGACGCCCGACGACGTGGCCGCGGCCTGCCTGTGGCTGGCGTCCGACGAGGCGTCGTGGGTGACGGGCCAGACAATCGGCCTCAACGGCGGCGCGTTCACCTCCTGACAGGCGCCTCCTCAAGGCCTTAGGAGAATCGCACCGGACCGCACGCTGGGCCGCGAGACGCCCGTAGTACTCTCCACCCCGGTGGCCCGCCCCACGGCCCCTAGCCCGGAGGTGGCCGGATGGCCGAACAGATCGACGAGATGTCCCGGAACTTCGTCGAACTCTGGACGCGCGACAGTGGGATTAACACCCCCAGCGAAGACCTGGTCCGGATCTTCAAGGGGGCGTATCCGCACCATCGATTCGACGCCTCCGACTACCCAGAGTCGTCGATCTGCGACCTCTCCGTTGGTGATGGAAGGAACCTGTTGTTCCTGACCGGTCTCGGTTTCGATCGCATCGCGGGCACCGAAATCACTCAGGCCATGGTCGATCTCGCCACCGAGAAGGTTGAGGCCTTCCAGATCCACCCGGACATCCAGGTAGGGACGAATCTCTCCACTCCGTTCAACGACGGGGAGTTCGACTACCTCGTGTCATGGAATAGTTGTTACTACGTTGAAAATGTTGGGGACTTTCCAGCGCACGTGGACGAGTTCGCCCGGATTCTGCGGCCTGGAGGGACCCTCGTGTTGTCGATCCCGATGATGAGCCACCGAGTGCTCGACGACTGCGATGACCTCGACAACGGCTACAGCTTGCTCCGAAACGACCACTACGGGGTCCGCAACGGCACGATCTGGAGAACCTTCAAGGACATCGACGACATCACAGATTCCTTATCTCCCTCCTTCAGCGAGTTCCGAACGGCGGCCATCACCGACGACATGTTCGGATTCTCGTACCACCATCATCTGGTCGTCTGTCAAAAAGGATGATCGGGTCGTGAAACTGCCCGACCATCCGACCATCCTCGAGTGCACGCTTCGCGACGGTAGTTACGCCGTTGCGTTCCAGTTCACCGAGGACGACACCAGGGCCATCGCCGGGGACCTTCAGAACCTCGGCTTCACGATGATCGAAGTCGGCCACGGCATGGGACTCGGCGCGTCGGATCTCGGGCGAGGAATCGCGGCGGAAACCGACGAGACCTACCTTCGAGCGTCCGCCGAAACCGTGACCGAAGCCGACTGGGGAATGTTCTGTATCCCAGGGATCGCCGAACTCCGTCACGTGGACATGGCCGCCGATCACGGCATGTCCTTCATCCGAATCGGGGTCAATATCGAGGACCGGGACGATGCGATCCCGTTCGTCGAACACGCCAGATCCCGTGGTCTCTTCGTGTGCACCAACTTCATGAAGTCCTACGTCGCTTCGCCAGAGCAGTTCGCGACGGCAGTCGCCGAATCCGAGGCAAGCGGATCCCAGTTGGTGTACCTCGTGGATTCTGCCGGCGGAATGCTTCCCGAAGAAGTTGATCGATACATCGAAGAAATCCGGAGTCGTACCGATACAGCGGCCCTCGGCTTCCACGGTCATCACAATCTCGGGCTCGGAGTCGCCAACTCACTTCGGGCGATCGAGAAGGGAGCGATCGTGGTCGATGGATCACTTCAGGGATTCGGACGAAGCGCCGGGAATGCTCCGACCGAACAACTCGTGGCAGCCCTCATGCGGCAGGGCCACAATGTCGGAATCGACCCGATCGCCGTCATGGACTGTGGTGAACAGCACATCCAACCGTTGATCACCTCCCGTGGCCTGAGTTCGGTCGACGTCGTGGCTGGTCTCGCTCAGTTCCACTCCAGTTACATGCCAATCATCGAGAAGTTCGCCACCGAGTACCGCATCGACCCCCGCCACCTGATCATCGCCGTATGCCGGCATGACAAGGCCGACGCTCCCGAGCATCTGGTTCGGGCCGAAGCCGAACGTCTGGCTCACGAACACATCCACGGAAGTTGGAATCCGCTCTACGAGCACTACGTGGGTGGTGAACAGGACTCGTGAACGAAGTCGTCGCCCGGCTTCTCGCCATTTTCGACGAACGGGCTGATGAACCGGCCCTGGTCGGCGAGCACGGTAAGACCACCTATCGGGATCTTCTCAACCTGTCCGGCTCCATCGCCCGCCATCTAGGCGATCAGGGACTCCGACCTCGGGACCGATTCGCCGTAACGCTCCCAAACGGACCCGAGTTCGTGGGCTGCTACCTGGCAGCCCTCTGGGGCGGGTACACCATCGTGCCCATCGGCGGTTCGCTTCCAGAACCGGATGTCGAACACATAATCTCGGTGACCAGGCCCGCGGTCTGGGTCAGGGATCCAACGGAGATCTCCACCATCGGGGAGACAACGCCTCCTGAGAACTCGAGGGTCTCAGATGCAGCAGGAATCTTCTTCACCTCGGGAACAACCAATCGCCCCAAGGGTGTGCAGCACCGACTGGCATCGATGTTGGCCAACGCAGAACACTTCAACAGGCAGACAGGCCTCGACGAAGAAGTCCGCATGCTCCACGTGATGCCCATGAGTTACATGGCAGGTGTCCTGAACACCGTCTTGTGCCCACTGGTTGCTGGTGGACAGGTGGTTCTGGCCCCCTCCTTCGACGCGAGAACAGCCCGTGGCTTCTGGCGCCCAGTCCTCGATCACCAGGCGAACGCCATGTGGATCACTCCGACGATCGCCGCGTTCCTCACCCGCCTGAACCGCGACGAATCCATCTCACGCTGGACCCGAGAACACCTCGGTCACGTGTTCGTCGGCACCGCCCCACTTCCACTGACCACGGCACAGGAGTTCGAGGAAACCTTTGGCATCCCATGCCTTCAAAGCTATGGCATGACCGAAATCCTACTCGTGTCGTCCAACTCCACTTCCGACGACGGCCCTACCACTGTCGGTCGAACCCTCGAAGGGGTGGCCTGCCGATTCCTGGACGAATCGGGAGTGGACGTGCCGAGCAGGAAGGGCGGGGCTCTTCTGGTCAGGACGGAAACCGCTCTGGACGGCTACCTGGACACCGACTCCGGAAACCCCGATGACCCGCGGGAGGACGGCTGGTTCGCCACTGGGGACGTCGGACACCTAGACGATGCTGGCCGGCTCGTCATCACCGGGCGGCTCAAGGATCTGATCATCCACGGAGGTGCCAACGTAAGCCCGACGGCCGTCGAAGAGGTCCTCCTTGCCCATCCCGAGGTCATCGACGCCGGCGTCACCGGCGTCCACCACCCGTTCTGGGGTGAGGAGGTCGAAGCCCACCTGGTCACCGAACAGGACGGGCCGTCCGTCGACGAACTGAGGATCTGGTGTCAGCATCGACTCACCACTGACGCAGTGCCCGTGAGATTTCGATTCCGGGACTCGCTGCCTCGGACCTCCACCGGCAAACTCCAACGCGACCAGCTCGCCGATGATCCGACGGTTGCGGAGACATGATCCTCGGAGTCGACCATCTGGCTATGACCGCGACCTGCCTCGATGAAGCCGACCACGACCTGGTCGCCAGAGGATTCCATCGGGTATTCACCGCCCAAGCCGTTGTGAACCACCCCTCGAAGGCACCGCTTCTGGGTCGGCACCATCCGACTCATGATCTCGGTTTCTACCGGCCACCTCTCGGTGTCCCCATCGAGGTAACGGTCCACGGCAAAGCTCCCTCGGGAAGGTCGCCCTTCCGATGGACTCCCGACCTGATCAGCCTCGGCTCGCTCGATCCTTCTGCCGATGCCGAGTTCCTCCGGTCCGCCCTCCGATTCCGAGGTGAGGACCGACTCCTCACCCTCGCCAGTCCGATTCCCGGTTGGCGTTGCACCATCGAGGTCGTTGAGGACACCAGAACGGGACCGTTGCTCCTCGATGCCGCCGGACACCCCTGCCTCGCACTGTTGTCCAACTCGATCGACGACGACCTCGTCTCGGCGATCAAAGCAGGCTGCACCGACTCGACCGGGACCTTCTGCACCGACCTCCCTGATCGATCAGTACGGACGGCTCTCTTCCGATCGCCCACGGGTACCATCTTTGAACTGGTAGAGATCAACACGGGTGCAACGCGATGACCACAACCACCACCATCGTCGACCTGACGATGATGATCGAAGAGGGGATGCAGACCTTCCTCTCTCACTGGCATCCGATCGTGGAGATCACCCAGTTGGGGCGTCACGGCATCGAGAATCGGGAAAGCCGCAAGTTGGTGCTCGGTACCCACTCGGGCACCCACTGTGATGCTCCTCGTCACTTCATCCCCGACGGAGAGACCATTGAGGAGATCGGCTTGGACCAACTGGTCGGACCAGCCACCTTGTGCGACTTCTCCGCGGCGGAGCGTTTCCACGAAATCGATGTCGATGAGTTGAAGCACGAGATCGGCGACCGACCTGTCGATCGGGTGATCCTCCGATTCGACTGGGACTCGGCTCTGGGGACCTCCTACTACTACTCCGACCACGCCTACCTCTCAGCAGAAGCATGCCGATGGCTCGTCGAGCGTGGCTGCCGTCTGCTGGCGATGGACACTCCGCAGCCCGACGATCCGCGAAACGGCCGATCCTCGGAGAACGACTCTCCTAATCACAAGATCCTGCTGGGTAACGGGGTGGTTCTCGTCGAATATCTGGTGAATCTCCGGTCCTTGTCGGCTTCAGAGGTGTACCTGGTCGCGGCTCCCCTTCGGATCCGAGAGGGCGACGGGGCTCCGGCACGCTGCTTCGCCATCGAGGGCCTCCTGACCTGACGGATGGACACCATCGTCCAGTGGCTGAAGGGCTACTTCTCTGAATCCCACGACCTGGGCGATGACCCGCTTGACCGCGACATATTCGAGGCTGGATGGATCGACTCATTCGGCACGATCATCCTCGTCGAGGCGATCGAGGACGAGTTCGCACTCCGGTTCACCGAGGACTCCTTCCTCGATCGGCGATTCTCCTCCATCCGCGGTATCGCCGAGATCGTGTCCGAGGTCAAAGATGCCTGATGGCCATTACACGAGGGACCACCTCGTCAAGGCCCTCCGGTCCGTCGGTCTCGGACCCGGAGACACGGTCTTTTCCCACAGCAACATCGGCTTCTTCGGAGTACCTCAGGGAGTCACAGATTCCAGAGGCGCCTGCGAACTGATCCTGGACGCTTTCACCGAGGTCCTGGGAACCGACGGAACACTGATCGTCCCTACCTTCACCTACTCGTTTCCAGACGGTTCGCACTTCGATCCCGACACGACGGCCTCGACCTGTGGAGCCTTCACGGAGTTCGTTCGCTGCCTACCCGATGCTCGAAGATCGACCGATCCGAACGTCTCGGTGTCAGCCATCGGCGCCCGGGCAGACGAACTCACGGTGGACGTCTCTACCAACGCCTACGGATCGGACAGTTTCGCCGGTCGATTCTTCGACACCGGTGGATCGGTCTGCAATCTGAACTTCGACGCGGGCTCGACACTCGTCCACTACGTGGAACGCGAGATGGGCGTCCCCTACCGATTCGACAAGACCTTCCTAGGGACCCGGTGGATCGACGGTGTCGGTTGCGAGATCACCTCCACCCTCTGGGTCCGACACCTCGTCGATGGAACAGAGGCCGAGTTCACCGCGTTCGACGGCCTGGCCCGCGACCGGGGACTATTCAGAACCCACCCGGTCGGACGGGGTCAGGTCGGCTGCATGGCGACCACCGACATCCGCGATCTGATCACCGATACCCTGCCAATCCGACCCTGGTTCCTGACCCGTGCTGGTCTGACCGGCGACACCCCAGTCCTCGAACCGACGCCCACATCATCATGATCCTCGGCACCGAAATGCACTCATGGGCAACAGACCTGTTCCCCATGAACCGAAGCCTCACCGGCGACGGGGTCCGCAACACCCTCGCTTATCTCCAGAAGATCCTCCCCGAGATGGAGATCAACTCCGCTCCGACCGGGACCAAGGCCTTCGACTGGACGATTCCCTCCGAATGGAACCTCACCGAGGCGTGGATCGCCGACGAGGACGATGTTCGCATCATCGACACTGCTGACACGAATCTGCACGTGGTGGGATACTCGGAACCCGTTGACACCTGGATGACCGTCGCGGAACTCGATCGCCACCTGCACTCACTTGTAGAACTTCCCGAAGCGATCCCCTACGTGACGTCGTACTACGAACGAAGATGGGGTTTCTGCATCAGTCATCGGCAGCGGGAACGACTCCTCCGGGACCCCGATCGCCGGGTACACGTGGTGATCGACAGCACGCTCGACGCCGGCGAGTTGATCTGGGGAGAACTCGTCCTACCAGGGTCGACCGACCGGGAGGTGCTGCTCTCAACCTACGTCTGCCACCCTTCCATGGCGAACAACGAGTTGTCCGGTCCCTGTGTCCAGGCTGCCGTGGCCCGCTGGCTCCGGGATGAACTGCCTGACCGGCGGCTGACCTACCGAATCCTGTTTACCGTCGAGACAATCGGGCCGCTCGTATACCTCAGCCGACACCTGGACCACCTTCGAGAGAAGGTCATCGCGGGCTTCGTACTGACCTGCCTCGGCGATGACCGGACCTACTCATGGGTCGCCTCCCGAAAGGGCAACACCCTGGCCGACCGAGTAGCCCGTCACATCCTCCGCCAGGATCAGCCCGATCACACCGAGTATTCGTTCCTCGAACGTGGCAGTGACGAACGCCAATACTGCAGCCCTGGGGTGAACCTCCCGGTATGCACACTCATGCGATCGAAGTTCGGCACATATCCGGAATACCACACCTCGCTCGATGACCTCGATCTGATCTCCCCTGAAGGACTCGCCGGCGGCTTCCAGATCGTCACCGAATGCATTCGACTACTCGAAGCGGTCGGGCCGTACCAGGTAACGACGATCGGCGAGCCACACCTCGGAGCCCGGGGCCTGTACCCGACACTCAGTACCACTGAGACGCATCGAGTGGTCCGGACAATGATGAATCTGATCGCATACTCCGACGGGGTGAACGACCTGATCGCCGTGGCTGACCTTCTCGACCTCGACGCCCGCGATCTCATCGGCACCGTGGACGAACTGGTCGATGCCGGAGTTCTCCGACGCTCGTCGAGCCCGGCGGCCGATCAGTAACCGGAACCGTGCAGCCTCAAGTAGACGTGGGTACAGCCCTTCGGCCAGTTTCACGAAACGGTGAACAGTGAAAGTAAAGAATCTGATGGCGGTCATCTCGAGACTTCTCATGGCCCCACTCCGAATTTCGCGACGTCCAGATGAACCTCCAGCAGGACGTGAGCACTTCGAACCAACACCCCTTTCGGCGTCCCCGTCTGAAACGACCGTCAAGGCGACCGACATCCCTGTAGCGAATACTCCTTCTGGTGGGTATCAGGACTTCCCTCAACCAGTCCTTGCAGGGTGCGACGAACCGATCACGCCAGGAGCGCCTGATCTCCGAGGTGTCTGGCAGACCTATAGGGGTCCACTCAAGGGACACATAGAACGCGTCGAACAGGCCGGCAACCGGGTTGTAATCACCAGTGGCGGCGTCATCCACGACATGTACGCGGACGGCACGCTCGAAGGTGGGGTCAACGACGTGGGCGCAAACAAAACTGACCGGATCTCAGTTGCAGCTCGATTCGAGAACGGTCGCCTGAACCTGTACCCCGGAGGCCGCAGAGTCGCGCTCGTCACGCGCTACCGAAATGGGGCCGAAATGGTGTGGCGCTATGGGCCTTGGAAGAACCGACTGCGACGCCTCGGGCCCGTCGAAGAGACCTACTAGTGGCAGCAACTAGACCTCTTGGAGGAAGCCGAGGACACCTAACGGCCCGGCCGAAGCCATTAGGGAGCAACGTTGAGTAGATCATTGAGGACCCCACTGTGCGAACGGTTGGAGATCGACTTCCCGATCTTCTCGGCCGGCATGGGGCCGATCGCCGGACCCGAACTCGTGGCAGCGGTATCCAACGCAGGTGGGCTCGGAGTGCTTGGTTGCACCTCAATGTCCCCGGAACAGGTACGGGCCGTCATCCGACGCACCCGGGAGTTGACCGATCGACCGTTCGGTGTCGACCTCATCTTGCCGGCCCGTATCGAGCAAGGCGGAACGAAGATCTCGGATGTTGCCGAGCGGATTCCCATTGGACACCGAGAGACGGCGACACGTATTGCCACCGAACTGGGTGTCGAGCAGCCAGGGGGAAGTGCCAATAGCGAAACCAGCAAGAACGCGTTGGGGACCGATGCCGAGGCCCAAGTCCAGGTCATCCTGGAGGAAGGGGTCCCGGTATTCGTCGGTGCCCTCGGCTCACCGGGTTTTGTGGTGGACCGCTTCCACGAAGCCGGTGCAGTGGTGATGTCTGTGGTTGGCAACACGAAACAGGCTGTGAGTGTCGTAAAGGACGGTGCCGACGTCGTCATCGCACAAGGCACGGAAGGTGGTGGCCACACCGGACACGTCGGCACCCTCGCCCTTCTTCCCCAAGTGCTCGATGCTGTCGAGGTTCCCGTCGTTGCCGCTGGCGGGATCGGTGATGGTCGCGGCCTAGCGGCTGCGCTTGTCATGGGTTGCGAAGCCGTGTGGGTAGGAACTCGCTTCCTAGCTACCGAAGAAGCAGGCATCGCTGGTTGGCAGAAGGCCGGCTTAGTGGGCGCCGCCGACCAGTCCCCTGTCATCAGTCGCGCCTACACGGGTAAGCGTTTCCGTCTTCTCCCGAATCAGTGGACCGAAGCATGGGAGGTTGCTGACCTTGACCCACTTCCTATGCCGTTGCAACCGGTCCTCACTGAGTTGACCCTCGGGCCTTGGGCGACTGATCGCGGCGGCAAGGAAGGGATCTCTATGAACGGTGCCGGCAACATCGTCGGCCTCGTCAAGGACGTGATGCCAGCAGCTGAGGTCGTACGCCAAATGATCGCCGATGCCACCGCCCACCTTGATGGTTTCAGGCCACCCACCACCTGAGCACCCACCTATACCCTGACCGTCGGTGGTCGACCGGGTTTCGCGCCAGGTTTCGCACCGCCGCCGGGTCGCTAGCTCATCGGGTAGAGCAGGGGACTTTTAATCCCAAGGTGCCGGGTTCGAGCCCCGGGCGACCCACCAGTTCAGAGCCGGTTTTGGATCCCACAGATGGTGGTGCTGACCGGATGGCTTTCCACATGCTTGCCCATTTTCGGCTCATCAGCCCCATAGGACAGCGCCGACCACCTCGGCTGCGGCCCGCGCCCAAGCTGTCGAAACCCAGACGCGACTAGAACGGTTCACCGGACTGAGTCCGACCTAGGGCTGTAAGACTCAATATGTGAAACGCCTCGCGGTAGTAGTGGCGCTCGGGTTGGTAGCGGCCTGTGGTGGTGGGTCGGATCAGTCCACCCCGTCGACGACTGCAGTAGAGGCAACGGGGGCTCCAACGGCCACGGTTGTGGCATCTACGTCTATTGAGCCAGCCACAACCACGCCGCCAACCACCACGCCGCCAACCACCACGGCACCAACCACCACGGCACCAACCACCACGGCACCAACCACCACGCCGCCAACCACCACGCCGCCAACCACCACGCCGCCAACCACCACGCCGCCAACCACCACGCCGCCAACCACCACGCCGCCAACCACCACGCCGCCAACCACCACGGCACCAACCACCACCGGCTCCGGGGGAAGTGGAGAGCGATTCAACCCGTTCACTAGCGATGACCCGGACCTCCGTGACTGCCTTGTTCTGTCCTTCGGACAGGCCCTCTATGACGAGTTGCAGAATCGGCCACCGACCCCATCGGAGGGTGCGGCCATGGGTCCGTGCCTCGCAGCGGCGGGGGTTGCGTCGGCTGGGGGCCCAGATCCTGGAGGAGCAGACGGGAGTGGAACCAGCACGATTCCACAACCGCCGGACGGTCCGATTCCGGCCTGCTCAGCCGATTCACAGGACGTGTCGAGTACCGCCTGGGTCATGGAAGTCGACCAATTGATGAACTACGAAGCGGTCGGCGACCCCTTAGCCAGGGCTGCCGGGGGAGTTGACCCCAGAGTCGTCCAACTAGACGACGGTAGCTACCGCATGTATTTCGCCAGAATGAACGTGATCGTGGGTCTCAGCACGGCCCTGAGTTGGGACGGAGTCAACTGGGAGTTGGAGGCCGCCGGGGTACTGCCGGCGGGGCTGCCGCACACATCCCTGTTGCGACTACCCGACGGCGGATGGCGGCTCTACACCGTCCAACAGCATGCAGGTGGCATGTCCCATGTCTTGAGTTTCACCTCACCTGACGGCCTGGCGTTCACCCAGGATCCCGGTATCCGGCTCACCGACGACGATTTTCCTGGCGGCGGCCTCCAGAGCCCGTCCGTTGTCGAAGTTCCTGGCGGCGGCTACCGCATTTACCTCTCCATGGCTCCCGCTGGTGAGGTTGTGGGCCAGGAAGGCGGCAACTCGACCGTCTGGATGGTCGGGGCCACATCCGACGACATGCTCTCGTGGTCCGCTGACCCCGCTGTCATGGTCGAGGGGCCGCTACACCCTCACGTCATGGTGGGCAACGACGGTACCTACACGGTCTACGGAGGTATGAGGCTCACCAAGTGGACCTCGACGGATGGCCGGTCTTTCTCCGATCCAGAGTCATTCGACCTAGTCGGGATGGACTTTCATGTTCTACCCCTGCCCGACGGTCAACTCCGAGTCATCAAGAGCGGCTCGGGTGCGACTGCTCTCACAGGTGCCTCAATGGAAATCTGGCGCAGCATGGACGTCACGTGGGACGCGGATTTCGGTATCGGCCAGTGGGACCAGCAGGACAATTTCGTCATCTCCGTCTGCGTCAACGGGTGGGCCTCATCTCCGGTCGAGATCCAGCTCATGGACTCGAGAGGGAGGTACGGGCCGCATAGTCGATGGATCGACCTGGAAGAGTCAGCGATCACAGTGCGCGAGGGGTTCCCGCCGTTTGAGTCGACGATCACCCTCAGTTTGATCGGAGCGCCGGGGACTCAGGAGATTGAATCCGTTGTCCGCGTTACCCAGGGGACGGCTGGCCGCGACTGGCACGTCATCGAACACCTCATGAACTGAGGCCCGCCCCTGGTTCGATCGTGTAGCCGTTGACCTCCACGACGACCACGCTTCGGGCCGACCAGCAGTCCTGCCAGAAGGGCCTAGTCGATCTATTCACTCCCCCTCCGTCGTCACACCCACCAGGGTGCACGGGTCGACGCCCCGCAGAGCCAGCACCCGTTCGACGGCCTCGTCAAGCCAGCGTTCATCCAGCGAACCATCGTCGAGGGCCTCCATCAGGCTCCAGGCGGCGGGCACCACGTTGGCCAGGCCTCCGATCATCAACAGGTCGGCTCCGGCGATGAGCGACAGTCGGGCAGCGGTGGCCACGTCGACCAGATCGCCGACCGCCCCCATGGCCAGGTCGTCGGTGACCACCACACCGTCGAACCCGAGATCGTCCCGGAGCAGACCGGTGACAGCGACCGGGGAGAGCGTGGCCGGCACCCCGTCGGTCAGGCCGGGCACCACCAGATGCCCCACCATGACCGCCGCCCCGTCGGGCACCAGGACGAACGGCAGGAGGTCGACCTCCCACAGCTCGTCCAACGGCGGCGTGGTGGCCAGCTCATCGTGGCTGTCGGCATTGGCCCGCCCGTGGCCCGGGAAGTGCTTGACCACCGGCACGAGGCCGCCGGCCAGCAGACCCTCAGCGAAGGCGATGCCATGGGTTGACACCACCTCGGGGTCGTCGGAGAACGAACGGTCACCGATGCCCGGAGCGGCCCCCACGTCGAGTACCGGAGCGAGGTTCACCGTGACCCCCAGAGCGGCCAATGCCTCGGCGCGGGCCGTGGCCAGCGCCCGTACCTCGTCCACCGGCAGCGCTGACATCTCGGCGGCCGACGGCATCGACCCGAGCACCGCCTCGAATCGCTGAACCCGACCTCCCTCCTCGTCGACGGCCACCACCACCGGACCGGTGGCCGACACGGCCTGCACGGCAGCCACCGCCGCCGCGAATCCATCACCCACCGGACCCACCACGACCACCCCGGCCACCAGGCCCCGCCTGGCAAGGTCGGCCACCACGGCGAGGTCGGCCTGGGTGGCTAGGGGCAGGAGTACCTGGCCGACCCGGAGCCCGACGGGGAGCTCGGCCACGCACTCGGCCGCCGTCGGACCGGCCGGAAGAGTCGTCGTGGTCGTCGTGGTCGTCGTGGTCGTACTGGCGGGCGGAGACGAGGTGGTGGTCGGCGCCACGGTGGTCGTCAGGGTGACGGTGGTGGTCGGTACGACGGTGGTCGAGACGACGAACGCCGTGGTGGTCGAAGCCGTCGGCTCGACCGTGCTGCCACACCCGCCGGCGAGAACCACGATGGCCAGCAGGGCGACGAGAACGACTGGAAGGAGGCCGGCGGTGACGGGCGTCCGCATGGAGCCAGTGGACCACAGAACGCCGACCTATGGCGGTCGCCGCCGGGACCCGACCCCAGCCGGGCCCTAGCCTGCGCCCATGCGGACGCTGCTGATGATGCTGCTCGCCGTCGTGACCGTCATGGCCGTGCTCTTCTTCGGCCTCAGCGGCCGGTCGGGTGACGACGCGCTCCTCCTCCCGGCTTCGTCGACCACCCTGGCGCAGGCCGCCACCTCCGCTCCCGCCGTACCGACCGCAGCTGCTGCCGCCGGCCCGGACGACGCCACCGCCGCCGATACCGACGACGGCACGCTGGTCGCCGTGACCACCACCGTCGGGGTCGTCGAAGCGACGCTGCCCCCTGAGCCGTTGGGCACGCTGGCCCCCATCGAGGGCCTCGGCGTGCCCACCCTGGACGCCGCCTCATCGGTCAGCACCGTGGGCATCGACCGGATCATGTTCGGTATGACCCTCCACGACGCCCAGGTGGCGGCGGGCAGCCGGTTCACCCCCATCACGCCGATGGGCCACTGCTTCCTGGTCGTCCCCGAGGCCGGACAGGCCGGGCTGGCCTTCTGGGTGGTGGCCGGCACCGTCGAACGGGTAGACGTCGACACCCGCACCATCACCACCCGCTCGGGCGCCGGCATCGGCGACACCGAGGACCGGATCCGCGAGATGTTCGGCGAGCGGATCCACACCACCGCCCTCCCCGACGGCTCCGGGAACTTACTGGCCTACATCCCCAGGGACGTGGCCGACGCCACCTACCGGGTGATGTTCCTGTCCAACGGACTCCAGATCATCCGGATGTGGGCCGGCCGCCTCCCGTGGGCCGAGGAACTGGGCGGCTGCCCCGGCTGACCTCCCGACCGGGCCGATCCGGCGATCAGTAGCCCTCGGGCAGGTCGTGGACGTACTCGACACAACTCACGAACACCGCGCCGTACCCGATCCGCTCACCCGCACCGGAATCCAGGTCCAAGCCCCGCATCCACTCGATGGCCCCGGCGCTGATCGTCCCGTCGTGGACGAACACCTCCAGCGGCCCGTCCAGTGACGCCTCGTAGCGCACCGACCCTCCGATGGTCAGGCCCACGTAGGGCTGGCCCAGGAACCCCTGGATGAGGGCCTCGACCGGTTGGCCGTTGTCCGGGTCTCGGCCCACCCCGATGGCCGCCACGTCGCCGGCTCCCGGCGAGTAGCAGGTGAACTCGAGGTCGAACGAGAGGTCACCGATCTGGACCCACCCATTGGTAACCAACTCAGGCTCGACGGCGCCGATCGACGTCGGAGCCGGCGTGGGAGCCGCCGACGTGGGGGACACCGAGGACCCGTCCCCCGGGCCACCGTCGACCCCGCCACACGAGGCGCTGGCAAGAAGCACGGCCAGCACCATGGGGAGACCCCACCTCACGGCGTCACCACCGAGCGGGAGGCCATGAGTTCGATGATCCGGTCGTCGTGGCACCGGACCTCCACCCCGTCGGGGATCGACCGACTGAACACCACGCCCCCGTCGTCCTGCACCACGATGACCACTTCGTCCGATCGCTGGGAAACCAGGCGTCGGAACGCCAGCACCTCGGCGGTCTCCCACCGGGCGTCCACCCCGGCCAGCGCCTCGCCGAGAGCCTCGACCAGCACCCCCGGAGCCTCGACGACCACGTCGGGTCGGGCACCCGATGCCGGCCATCGCCAGACCTCCTCCCACGACCCCGGTCGATCAGCGGCGGCCAGACGCAGCCCAGAGGCACGCAGTCGCCGGACCAGCTCCCGTCCCCGAACCGCCTCGGCACCGAGGGACAGCGCCCGCTCCCGGACATCGGCTGGCACGTCGTAGTGGTCGCCCTGGAAGGCCATCCGCCGCAGGCCCAGCCGGTGGGCGAACGCGTGTAACTCATCGACGCTCTCGTCGCTCACCAGGTGGGCCCATCGGGCACCCCGCCAGGGCCACACGGCCTCGTCGACCAGCACGGCCATACCGACGATGTTGCCCGACCCACGGACCCCGCCGCCACCCACGTCACCTGCACCTCCACCAGCAGGACCGACACCGCACCCGGGTCGGCGGGATGGGAGACTCGACCCATGGCGCGTAGTTCCCGACGGGACGACCTCGAAGCGGTGACGTTGCGGATACCCGTGTCCCGCCCGGTCGGCGACCTGCCCCGGGTCGGCCTGGCCTCCCTGCTGCGGATCCACCGCATCGAACCGTCCGAGATCGGTGACCTGGCCTCGTCCATCCAGGAAATGGCCACCAAGATGGTCGCCGCCGGATCGGACGTGGTGATCGACTACCGGGTGACCGACACCGAGGTCGCCGTCGACCTGACCGGCAACGGTCGCACCCTGCGGATCAGCGCGCCTCGCTCGTAGCTTCTCGACGGACCACCGCCCAGGTGGCCTCACCGACCGTGGAGGTGACGGCCCGCCACCCACGTCCGGTGGTCGCCTCGAGCGACGCCACCACTGCCTCGCACGACAGGTGGATCGGTGTCTCCGGACCGCGGCTGTTCACCCAGACCACGCAACCCTCGTCAGCCAGGCACCGGTCGACCTCAGTGGCGAACAGAAACATGTTCTGCAGGATGAGCACGTCGAGCACGCCGTTGGCCAACGGCAGGGCCGAGCCGTCGGTGCACACCAGCGGCGGTGCCCCGTTCACGGCATGGCTGAGCATTCCCCACGACAGGTCAGCGGCCACGAAGCAGTCGAACCGGCCCGCCAGATCCCGGGCCGAGATGCACGTCCCAGCGCCCAACTCAAGCACTGTGCGACCCTCCACTCCGCCGCGTCCCAGGGCGTCCAGCACCGGAGCATTGCGCCCCGGGTGATCACGGGTGGCCGTCCAGTCCGGGGCCAACGAATCGAACAGTTCCCGGACCTCGCCCACCAACGAGTCGTTCCACGTCCCGACGCCGTCACCGGTACCGGCCACCAGTTCGGTGACCTCTCGCATCCGGTGATTGACCACCGTCCCCCGGGTGCCCTCGTCGCCCCCGTCGATGCCCGGCAGCTCCCTGATCGCCCCCATGTGCCGAACCGTCCGGCTCAGCGCCCGGTCGACCCGAAGCCGCCCTCGCCCCGTTCGGACGGCGGCAGCTCGTCGACCTGGGCGAACCGGCACTCTTCCACCCGCTGGATCACCAGCTGGGCGATGCGTTCGCCACGCACC
>Ga0315334_10001111_pt1 | contig 16478 bp, 19 predicted proteins | sample M150034915metaG_FD_205555 | JGI IMG/M metagenome (GOLD analysis project Ga0315334, IMG submission 205555) | Ammonia-oxidizing marine archaeal communities from Monterey Bay, California, United States - M1 500m 34915 | ecosystem: Environmental > Aquatic > Marine > Intertidal zone | place: USA... | reverse complement strand
TTTGATGGGGAAATCAGGCAGCCTGCCAAGGTGGCAGCTTTGCCGTGGAATCAGTGGCAGCTTTCGCGTGGAATGGGTGGCAGGCTTCGTCTGGAATCAGTGGCAACCTTGGTCTGGAATACGCAGTTGTGCCCTGGATCGACGAATTGATGGCAACGCATCCAGGTTTGAACCTCAGAGTTCAGATTACTGACACCAACGTGGACTTTTACCGGGATTCGGTCGACATGGCGCTTCGCTACGGCGCGCCCAGTGACACCAACCTGTATGGCTTCAAAATTTGCGATGTGCCGAGCCTGCTTTGCGCATCTCCTGATTACCTGTCGCGTCATGGTCGCCCCATTCATCCTGATGACCTTGAGAACCACAACGGGCTGTTCTATCAGTTGCAGGACATCCCATTTGACCTCTGGACGTTCAAACGCGGAGACGAGGAATATCGAGTCAAAATGACGGGCGATCGCGCCTCAAACGATGGCGATCTGGTTCGCCGGTGGTGCGTTGCTGGCCGCGGTCTTGCGATAAAATCGTGTCTTGATATGTCGGATGATCTGCTTGCAGGCCGTGTCACCACCATCATGCCGGGCTATGCGCCGCCGGTATCCGAGCTGTGGCTGATTTGTCCTACCCGACAGTCAATAACGCCGGCAATGAGGTTGTTGAGGGATGACCTGCGTGCAAAAGTAGGCGAACTGATGAATGCAATGATTGCCGGAGGCTTTTTTCCTCCGGGTCGCTTGTCCGGAGGAAAAAAAGACGCCTGAAAAACAGCGGGTGCGTTATTGATGATAAGAAATTCTCATTAACGTGCAGTACACCACTGGCAGCACCACTAACGTCAATACCGTTGCAACACCCAAACCGCACACGATAACCACCGCCATGCTCGCGAAGAAGGCATCGCTGAACAGAGGAATCATTCCCAACATGGTGGTTACGGCCGCCATAAGCACAGGTCGTACCCGGCTTACCGCGGCCTCAACCACCGCAGTGAATGCATCATCCTGCTGTTCTAACTGAATATTGATCTCCTCAACCAGCACAATGGCATTCTTCAGTACCATACCGATCAGACTCAGAGTCCCGAGCAGCGCCATGAATGTAAAAGGCGCGCCGAGCAATACCAGTCCACCAATGATTCCAATCATCATGAGAGGAACAATCATCCAGATAGACAGAGCCTGTCGGAAGCTACCGAACAACAGCATCGAAATAATGAACATCCCCAGCAGTCCAAGAGGCAGCGAGGAGAAAAGCGAAGTCTGAGCTTCGGATGAGGTCTCGTACTCTCCACCCCACTCAATCGAATAGCCGTGGGGAAGCTCCAGCGCGTCGACCTGCGGGCGGATCCTCTCCAGCACACTCGCCGCCGTCTCCCCCGACAAAGGCATGGGTTCGGCATAAACCGCCAACATCCGCTCCCTGTTTCTGCGTTTTATCAACGGATCCCGCAGTTCCGTATTGATGGCATTGATGACGTTGCCCGCGCTGACATAGCGGCCCTGCTCTTCACTCCAGACATTGATCGAGGTAAGGTTTTCGATGTCAAAACGCTGCTCCTCTCTTGACCGCATAATGATCGGAATGAGGTCGCTCCCCTCACGGTACACTCCAACCTGCTGCCCCTGATTATTCAGCAACAACGCCTGGTGCAGTGATTCGCGAGATACGCCAAGGCGCCGGGCCTGTTCTTCGAGGAACTCCGGTACGATCACGGCTTCCCGATTACCCCAGGACAAGCGCACGCTGTCGGCCAGAGGTTCATTTTCAAAAATTGCCTGCACGCGCACACCGATTTTCCGGAGTTCTTCGGGATCTTCTCCAAAGATACGAGCTTCAAGACTGGCTTTGGCTGAGGGCCCCACCTGCAAAGCCTGCACTTTGTAATGCACGTTCGGGAAGTCTGTACGCAGTTGCTCAATGACTTCCTCCATACGGGCCTCTCTCGACGCCTTATCCCGGGTCTCTACGATCAATTGGCCAAAACTGGCGTATCGCTGCTCCGGTGAATACGTCAACGTAAAACGCTGGGCTCCGCCACCGGTGACACTGGTCACCTGAACGACCTGGTCCATGTCATTCACGCGCGATTCCAGCCGCTTTACGGTCTCTTCGGTTTGCAAGATGTCGGCGCCCTCGGGCAACCAAAGGTCAACAAAGAAGAGTGGCGTTGTGGCATTCGGGAAGAAAGCATTCTTAACCTGTCCCGAGAACGATAGAACCCCAGCCAGAAGCGCGATCGCAAGTGTTAATGTCACGAAGCGATAATGAATCGCGTAGGTCAGCAGGCGGCGGAAGACGACGAAAACAATTCCCTTATAGGGGTCGTTATCGGATGACTGCCCGACACTCTCGAGCTTGTCGGGATAGAACATATCAAAGAAAAACGGGGTCAGAGTGAGTGCCGTCAGCCAGCTCAGGAAAAGCGAGTAGCACAGAACCCAGAACAGGGAGCCAATGAATTCTCCGGTGGTGTCTGGTGAAAGGCCGATAGGAGCAAAGGCCGTAATGGCAATCACGGTAGCGCCGAGCAGCGGGTACCGGTTCTGCGAGACCACTTCTTTGGCTGCCTGCCTTTTGGACTTGCCCTTGGAAAGGCCAATCATCATGCCCTCGGTGACGACGATGGCATTATCGACCAGCATCCCCAGCGCAATGATCAGCGCACCCAATGAAATCTTCTGGAGCTGAATACCGTGTATTGCCATAAGCACGAATGTACCCATGATGGTAATCAGCAGGATCAGCCCCATGAGCAGGCCACTTCGCAGCCCCATGAACAGCAAAAGCACAATAATGACAATGCCCACCGCCTGAGCAAGGTTCATGAGAAAAGCAGATACTGCCTCCTCGACTACTTCAGGCTGGTTATACACTGTGTTCAGTGTCATGCCGATGGGTTGCTGTTTTTCCAGGCGTTTCAAAGCCTCATTGAGACTCTCACCTACATCAACAACGTTGGTGCCATCTGCAAATGACACGCCGATGGTCAAAGCAGGCAATCCGTCAGAGTGGTAAAGCAAGGCGGGTGAGTCATTGGTCACCCTGCGAACTTCGGCCAGATCGCTGAGCCGGATAATACCCGAATCAGCGCTTCCAACTGCCAGTTGCTCAAGTGCCTGAACGGAATCAAGCTGACCGGTTGGCTGAACGGATAACGACAGCCCTTCACTGCGCAGGTGGCCAGCGTTGCCCACCGTATTCTGCGCATTCAGAAGGCTTGCCAGGTATTCTGGCGAGATGCCAAGAGCACGCATACGGTCACGGTCCAGTGACACGATCATCTGCTCGTCGACACGACCACCGATACTGACTTTTGCGACGCCCTCCAACAATCGCAGTTCTCGCTGAATGAGATCCGCATGGTCACCAAGATCTTTCAGCGAGTAGCCGTCACCACGCAACGTGAGCAGCAGGCCGAAGACATCGCCAAAGTCATCGTTCACGATGGACGTGTTCACGCCTGGTGGCAGACCAGGCTGGGCATCATTAATCTTTCGCCGAAGGATATCCCAATACTGGTCTAACTCCCCTTCTCTGACCGTCTTCTTGAGTTGGACAGTAATCTGCGACAAGCCGTCCGAGTTCACCGAAGTAATGTCATCGATGCCCGGCATCTGCTGGATCGCTTTTTCCAGAGGCAGCGTAACCTCCTCCTCGACTTCAAGAGGCGTTGCTCCGGGATATTGGGTGGTCACCAAGGCGGAACGTAACGTGAACTCCGGGAATTCAAGCTGGCCAAGACCCAGAAACGCGAACATGCCCCCAACCCCAAGCAACAGCGTGACCATCCAGCTGATGGACTTCCGATCAAGAAAATAATCGACCATCTCAGAGCCCGCCCTCTTTTTCCCAGGGACGGACCGAACGATCCCTGTTCATCCGGTGAGCGCCGGCAACCACGATTCTGTCGCCCGGGCTGAGCTCTCCCCGAACAAGCACGCCATCGTTCATTTTCTTACCCGGCTCGACATCCACCGGCTCGACGCTGCCCGTGTTATCGCCATTCTCACCATCGGCAGCAGCCACGTATCGCCAAACCACGCTAGTGCCGGGTTCTGCGTCAGGTGTTACAAGCGCCGCGGTTGGTATCAGCCACGACGGGGCGCTCTCTCCAGCCAATGTGCCGTAATCAAGCAGAACGGTCGCGCTCATCCCCGAAAGCACTGTGATGTCCTCGGGTTCAGGGAGCGTTACGGTAACCTCATAACTGAGCGACCCCTGAGAGGCATTGCTGTCATGCTCTTTGTAGCTCGCGGCGTAGCGTTTATCGGGAAGCTCGGGAAACTGTACCCACGCGATAGTGTTGCCATTGGCGCGAACGTTCCTGGATCTCTGTGGTTGAAGGCGGCGGACCTGTTGTTCAGGCATCTGGAACGAGACGTCGATAGAGCCGGGCCGTTGCAGTTCGGCAATGGCCTGCTGCGCTGATACAACCTGAAAGACATCCACCGGCACCCGTGAAATGACGCCATCAAATGGCGCTTTGAGAACGGTATAGGAAAGTTGGTCCTCCGCGCTGGCCAGTTGCGCTCTGGCAGAGAGGTACTCGGCCTCGGCCTCATCGAAACGGGCCTGACTGATGGCCTGGCGCTCCAACGATATTCGCATTCGCTCGAAGGTGGCCTGTGCCAGATTGAAATTTGACCGGGCGTTTTCCAGGCGGGTTCTTGCGTCCCGATCGTCCAGGCGGGCAACGACCTCCCCTTTTTCCACAGTGTCGCCTGCTTTAACGGCCAGCTCCGTCAGCTCTCCTCCCACTCTGAAAGAGAGTTCTGAATGGTCAGACGCCGAGACTCTGCCCGGATACTGATTGAGCGTGCCTGACTGCGCCTGCTCCAGCGTCATGAGCTTTACCGGGTAGACAGTTTGCTGTGTCAGAGGGGGCGCCTCCGCCGAACATCCCATCACCAGGAGGCTCGAAAGCATTGCAAGCGCTTGTAGGCCTCTCAAGGGCATGGCGGTACTGACCATCTTGAATTTCATAACGCGTCACTCTCCAGAAAAAATTAGGTATTCCGACGATCGGCAACCGCATCCCAAGCCATATTAAACGCTAATTCGATATGCTCATCGGTACCTTCGAACGACCCTTGCAGGCATCGTTGAACGAGGTGGTAAATCGGGCGGAACATAAACGTTTCGAGAAGTGGAAAAGGTACCGGTTTGATCAGCCCGGATTGCTTTCCCTGATCAACTGCATTCAAAAGATTTGCGGCTCGGCTTTCGTTTCGTGCCTGGATCTCGGGAGTCATCCAAGCAGAATGCGTGAACGTCTCGTGGTAGCGGAATAGTTCCGGACGCTCAAGGCCGATCCGGAACAGTGTGTGCCACTGGCGTCGCAGTCCTTCACGCAGATCTTTCCCGCGAGAAAAACTGTCCAGCGCCGCATCAATGACCTGATCGCTGACGTAATAAAATGTCGCCAATAAAAGCTGTTCTTTATCTTCGTAATAGATGTACAGCGTGGCTGGTGACAAACCCGCAGCCTTGGCTATCTTGCCAACCGAGGTTGCTGAAAAACCGTGATCTGCTACTTCCCTCACGGTAGCTTCCAGGAAGGCTATTCGTTTCGAGTCGTCTCTTTGCCGCATTTGTCTGCTCAACGCTTCAAATTGGTCGGCCTAAAATAAATGAACGTTCACTTATTTTCAAACCGAAAATATAGGCGTATACCGAAGTAGGTGCCCTACTGAATTCCTGGACAGAATGGCCATTGGGGGCTCCATCAGGCATCTGTCTCCAAACCTGGACTGTAGTTTTCATGTCGTCACGAAGTCTCTTGAGCTCCTTTAACTCCTGATCCAGTCTGCAAAGGCGGTCTGTGAATAGCTCCTTCAGGTCGCTGCCAGCCAAGCCACCCTCCGTCCCATGACTTAGAATGACTTTGACTTCACGCAGGTTGAATCCCAGCTTGTTTGCCACGCGAACAAACCGTAAGCGCCACAGGTCTTCCGAATTATACAAGTTGTAGCCATTTCGGGGATCTTTTCGTGGCCGAAGTAACCCTTCACGGTTATAGAAACGAACGGTGTCCGGAGAGACATCCGCCAAGTTTGCACTTTCATTGACTTTCATCGTGCCCACATCGCTCGCATGAAACAGATCCCGATATATCAGAGGAGAAAACGCCAGCATGACCACTCTGAAACTCTCTCAATTTGTTATTGCATAAATGAAGTCGACCTTTATCCGCCCGTCGCCACCTTTACGTTATTGATCGGTTGGCTTTTCGACCAAGCGACTAACCCAAGGCCTCCAAGGATCATCGGCAAGGTCAACAACTGCCCCATGGTCACCCAGTCAAGGGCAATGAACCCCAGTTGCGGGTCGGGGAGGCGAACAAACTCGACCGCAAAACGGAAAATTCCGTAGAGCAACAGGAACAGGCCGGACGTTGCGCCCATCCGACGAGGGTGGCGTGAGAACCACCACAGCACCACAAACAGCACAACACCTTCCAGGGCAAACTCGTACAATGACGACGGGTGACGTGGCGCCGACCCCATATTCGGGAACACCATGGCCCAGGGCACGTCGCTGACCCGCCCCGGGAGCTCGTGGTTGATAAAGTTGCCAAGGCGCCCCGCCCCCAGGCCAATTGGCACCAGTGGCGCTATAAAATCCGTGAGTTGGAAAAACCGCAGGTTCTGCTTGCGGGCGAAGACCAAGGCTGCAATCAGGACGCCGGTCAAGCCGCCGTGAAAACTCATGCCCCCTTCCCAGATCTTGAGCAGCCAGAGCGGGTTGTCTGCCAGCTTGTCAAAACCGTAGAAGAGCGCGTAACCGACGCGGCCACCCAGAATGACGCCCATCGCACAGTAGAAAATCAATGTTTCAACAGCGTCTGCGTTCAACCCGAGTCGATGAGCCCGACGACGCCCCAGCCACCAGGCCGCGAGAAAACCGACAAGGTACATCAGGCCGTACCAATGGATTTTCAGTGGGCCCAGTGCAATGGCTACCGGGTCTATTTGAGGATACTGAAGCATAAGCTTCCCTGATTTCGTGTGTGAACGTGCGTTAGGGTTTCAATCAGTAACACGTTCCGCTCCATTGGCTGTCTCCTCCAATCGTTGCCTGGCAACAGCGATACCTTTACGAATGACCTCTGCGGAGGCGGAATCCTCGAAGCCAGCCAACGCTCGGCGCCAGTAACCGATCGCCTGTTCATAGCGGCCATCGTCGAAAGCCTCAACCCCCAGCATGCCCAACACTGTCGGCTGACGCGGATCCTTATCGAGTGTTTCATCTACCAGCGCCTGAACTTCATAGGTCAGACTGCCTCCGGCCACATAGAATTTCAACTGAGCCAGTTGGGCCAGAAGATCGGCTCGGCGGCCTTCCAGTTCGATCAATCGCTCCAGGGCGCGAATCGACCGATCTGGCTGACCGACCTTCTGGTACAGCGGAAACAACAAAGCCCAGACCTTGGGATTATCCGGCTGACTCTCGGCCTGCTCTTCGAGCCGGACAATCAGGTTCTCCGGTGAGGCACCGGGAGAGTTAAGAACCTCCTGCACCACGGCATACAGAGCCAGATCGCCATTGGCGCCCACCCATCGATAGCCGGTTACGGTGGCGGCAATCAATGCCGTTATCACCAGAGGGATTACAAAACGTCCTGCCAGCGGGTTCCTGAGAGGCACGCGACGACGGGCCTCGGTGTCCTCCAGAAGATTGCGTTCAAGCTCGTGACGGCTTTCTTCAAAGCGTGCGACGTCAACCTCGCCGCGCTCGCAGGCGCTTTCCAGTGCCGCAAGCCGACGCTCATACACGGCCAGATTCTGCTCCTCCGCGCGGTCATCCGTTTCAAACCCTTGCTGCCAGTCATGGATCGCCCTTGCTCGCCGTAACGGTAGACTCAGGAACCACAGCGCTATAAGCAACAGTGTGCCGATACTTAACCAGAGCATAGTCATTCCGACCTCTCACGATGACGATGAATCAAAGAGGACAGGCGGGTACGCTCCTCCTCGGAGAGCGGCCGCACTCGCCGGTGCCTGCGTGCCCGGACAAAGGCAATCACAACCAGGGCGCCTCCTGCTACCAGCGCTGCCGGCAATGCCCAAAGCAGCCACGTGCGCCCGTCAAGGCGCGGATTGTAAAGAACGAACTCGCCAAAACGATTAGCCATGAAATCAAGAATTTCCTTATCCGCACGCCCCTCATGAAGCATCAGCGCTACCCGCTCCCGCATGTCCGCCGCCACCGGCGAATCGGAGCTGTCGATGGCTTGAGCATCACATTTAGGGCACCGCAATGACGCCGTAAGGTCGCGATAACGCTCCGCCATCACCGGATCCTCGAAATGACGCGCATCAATTGCCGTATCCGCCATCGACTGGAACGAGGCCATCAAAAGCACGATGACCACACAGCAACGGATCTTCAGGGTTAGCGCCATTTCTCTACCTCCATCATGACTTCATCCACCTGGGCGGGCGTTATGTACCCAACGTGCTTGTATCGAACGATACCGTCTGCGTCGACCAGGAAGGTTTCGGGCACGCCATACACGCCAATTTCAAAACCCAGGTCACCGGCAGGATCGAAGATGTTGACCTCGAAAGGTTTTCCGAACTCTTCGAGAAACTGTCGCCCCAGGTCACGGGCGTCTTTATAGTTGATGCCCACCATCTGAATGCCTCGCTCGGAGAGCGCCAGTAGCTGGGGCATTTCCTCCTTGCAGGTCGGGCACCAGGATGCCCAGACATTGACCAGAGATATCTGCCCGCGAAGCAGGGATTCATCCACCTCGGTATCAGGGTCCTCCAGCGTTGAGAGCGTGAACGACGGAAACTCCTGACCCCACAAGGCCGACTCGCGAGCACTGGGATCCAGCGAAAGCCCCCGGTATAAAAAGAAGGCCAGGCCAACGAATACCAGAAAAGGAAGCAGCAGCAACAGCCGGCGTATCATGCGCGGACCTCGCGCGTCGGCCCCGTCGATTCCCCGTTAGCGGCGACTGCACGGCGACGACGGTAGCGGCGGTCTGCCACGGCGAGGACGCCCCCGAAAGCCATCAACAGCGCACCCAGCCATAGCCAGCGTATGAAGGGCTTGACCTGTATGCGCATTGCCCAGCTACCGTCGTCCAGCTCCTCACCCATGGCCACATAAAGGTCCCGAAGCAGGCCAGGATGCAGCGCGACATCGGTCATCGGCTGCCCTCGGGCAATGTACAGGCGCTTCTCCGGGTACAGGGTGGTGACAATCCGGCCTTCACGGGCAACCTCGATGGTCGCCGTATCGGCGAGGAAGTTGGGCCCCCGACGCTCGCCCAGTTCGGTCAGCGTAAAATCGTACCCGCCCAGATTCACCTGCTCACCGATATCAAGCCGCACATTACGCTCCATGGCGTAGTTCGACACCATCACCACGCCCACGATGGTGACGGCCAGGCCCACGTGGCCGACCACCATGCCCCAGTATGAAGGGGTCAACTTACGCAATCCGGACAGCGCAGAGGACGCATTGCGGACTTTATCAAACAGGTCGCGCACCAACGCCAGTACTACCCACAGGGCCGCCACCATCCCCAGCGCCACGGCGACATTCCACTGGCCGTTGTAAAGAAACGGTATCGATATCGCAATCGCCAGTGCGGCCAAGCCCGCCCCCAGTAGTCGCCGGAACAGCTCCCGACCGGGCATCTGCTTCCAGCGTGAGACCGGCCCCAGCCCCATAAAGGCACACAGCATGACGGTCAGTGGCACGAACAGGCTATTAAAGTAAGGCGCGCCGATACTGACCTTGCCCAGCCCGAGTGCATCCAGGATCAAGGGGTACAGGGTGCCCATCAGGACCGTGATCGTCATGATGACCAGCAAAATATTGTTGATCAGCAACAGAGCATCCCGGGAAAGCCAGCTAAAGCCCGCATTGGCGCTCATTCGCGGCGCCCGTAGCGCAAAGATCAAAAGCGAGACGCCGACCGTTATTCCCAGCAACGCCAGAATGAAGAGCCCCCGAGATGGATCATTGGCAAAGGCATGAACCGAGGTCAGTACCCCTGAGCGCACCAGGAAGGTGCCCAGTAACGAGAGTGAGAACGTGAAAATCGCCAGCAGTGCCGTCCAGCTCTTGAACGTGCCGCGTTTTTCCGTGACCGCCAGTGAATGTATCAGCGCTGTCCCGCTCAGCCAGGGCAGGAGCGATGCATTTTCCACCGGATCCCAGAACCACCAGCCGCCCCAACCCAGCTCATAGTAGGCCCACCAGCTACCCAGAGCGATGCCGAGGGTCAGAAAGGCCCAGGCAATGTTGGTCCACGGCCGAACCCAGCGCGTCCAGGCCGCATCGAGACGCCCTTCGATCAGCGCAGCGATGGCAAAAGCAAAGACCACTGAAAAACCCACATAGCCCATGTAAAGCATCGGCGGATGGATGATCAGGCCAACATCCTGCAACAACGGATTCAGATCGGCACCGTCGGCTGGCATGCCCGGCAACAGGCGATCAAAGGGACTGGACGTAACGACGATGAAAAGCAGGAACCCTGCGCTGACGACACCCAGAACTCCCAGAACCCGTGCCAGCATATCCCGTGGCAACTGGCGGGAAAACAGACTGACGGCAAAGCCCCAGCCACTGAGAATCAGACTCCATAACAGCACCGAGCCTTCATGAGAGCCCCAGACGGCGGTGAACTTGTAGTACCAGGGCAGCATCGAGTTGGAATTACGGGCCACATAATCCACGCTGAAATCATCCAGAAGAAAACTGGCGGTCAGGCTGGCATAAGAAACCAGTAGAAAAACAAATTGCCCCCATGCCATGGGCTCTGCAAATGCCATCCACAACGGGCGCCGGGTGGCGGCTCCCAGCAAGGGCACGGTCGCCTGAAGCAGCGACAGGCAAAGTGCAATCAATAACGCGAAGAGACCAACTTCAGGGATTGTCAGGGTAAGCATTTCGGGGCCGTGTTCGGTTGCGGGTTCGGCGATGACCGAACCTATCGGTGAAGGTTTCTCAGGTATTGCTTCGTCAGCCAGCCACAAGGCCAGCTGACGAATTCTCTATTACTTCCGACCAGGTTGGCGGGTAACGCGCAGATACGGTGTCTGCTCATCCCATCCGTCGGGGAAGCGCTCTTTGGCCTCTTCGTTGGAGAGCGACGGAACGATGATCACATCCTCGCCATTCTTCCAGTCCACCGGCGTGGCCACTTTGTGGTTGTCGGTCAGTTGGAGCGAATCAATGACGCGCAGGATCTCGTCCAGATTGCGCCCGGTGCTGGGCGGATACGTCAGCATCAGACGGATTTTTTTCGCGGAATCGATAATGAATACCGTTCGAACAGTCACCTTGGGATCGGCTTTTGGATGGATCATTCCGTACTGGTCGGCAACCACCTGATCCTTGTCTGCCAACAGGGGAAAATTGAGCCCCTTGCCCTGGGTTTTCTCGATATCCTTCGCCCAGTCTTTATGGGAGTCGAGCGGGTCGACGGAGACCCCGATCAGCTTCACACCGCGACTGGCGAACTCGTCCTTACGCTTGGCGAAGGCGCCGAGCTCTGTGGTACAGACAGGGGTGTAGTCGGCGGGGTGTGAAAACAGCACGGCCCAGTCGTCTCCCAGCCACTCATGAAACTGAATGTTTCCCTCGGTGGATGCGACGGTGAAATCGGGAGCGGTTTCTCCAAGTTGCAATGTCATCGTTTCATTCTCCTTTGCTTTGGCTGTCGTTCTCGGTTCGTCAGCACAGACGATATCTTTAAAGTCAACTTTAAGGTCAAGGCGTTTGTCAGATGTTTTTTAGCCTGATCCATCGAGCTCGACGTTCGTGCCCGATTTTTCGGGTATGAAACTGACATAGAGGAAAAGCACGGTGCCCAGCACAATGGCGATATCGGCAAGGTTAAAGGCTGGCCAGTGCCAGGATTGCCAATAGACATCAAAGGAATCCACAACATAGCCGCGGAATATCCGGTCAATCAGGTTGCCCATGGCACCGCCAAGAATAAGACTGTACGCGATGGCTTCTCCCCTGCGGCGGCACTGAAGAATCAGCCCGATCAGTACAATCGAGACAACTACCGCGATTGCGATAAGAAAGTATCGCTGCCAACCTCCGCCATCGGCAAACAGGCTGAATGCGGCGCCGGTGTTCCAGGCATGAACCCAGTTAAAGAACGGGGTCACCGGAATCGACTCGCCATACGCCATTGACTGCTGGACCAACCATTTTACAACCTGATCAGATGCCGCTATCAGGCCGGAAATAGCCAACAGGCCGTACTGCAAGCGTTTCTTGGCAACGATGGACATTGTTCAACCCTTAAGCGCCAGGATGCGCCTGGCACCGTTGAGTACGATAATCCCCGCGATGCTGCCGATTATCAGGTCCGGATAATTGGAGCCAGTCCACGCCACCAGAGCGCCAGCGGTAATGACCCCTAGATTGATGACCACATCGTTGGCTGAGAATATCCAGCTCGCCTTCATGTGGGCACCGCCCTCCCGATGTTTGGATATCAGCAGCAGACAGGTGGTGTTAGCGATCAATGCGATGAACGCAATCCCCATCATTGCCAGCGACTCCGGCTCACTGCCGAAGACAAAGCGCCTCACCACCTCTGCGAGTGCGCCCACAGCCAGAATCAGTTGGAGTACGCCCGCGAGATGCGCCGCACGCACCTGCATTTTCACGCTGTGCCCAACCGCATACAGGGCGAGCCCATACACGGCCGCGTCGGCGAAATTGTCCAGGGATTCTGCAATCAGTCCGGTAGACTGGGCGATCAGGCCGGCCGTCATTTCCACCGCAAACAGGACGGCATTGATACCGAGCAACCAACGCAGGGTGCCGGACTCCTGCTCGGCCGAGATAGCCGTACCCCCGACCGCCTTGATTGACTCAGGGTCGGCAGCGGCCGTTTCCTGAAGCGAAGCTCCCAGCCCGAGGGTTGCCAGCTTCGCGGTGATAGGCTCAGCCTCGCCATCGTGCACAACCTTCAACCGCCGATCAGACAGGTCGAAGGACAGCCCGCGAATGTCTTCAAAACCGTTCAGGGCCAGTCGAATCATCCGTTCCTCCGAAGGACAATCCATCTTCGGTACGGTATACACACTGATCCAGTTACCGGACGCTTCAGAGGCCCCCGACCCGGCATTACCCTCGGCGGGTGTTGCTTCGCAGCCACAGGCGTCTTCACAGGGTTTACTCATGATACGGCTCCACTTGAGTATTGTCGGATTATGATTTAAAACCATATAGCCACTATAAGGTCAATAAAACAGTTACGATCTGTTGGGGAGGAACCTGATGCGCATTGGGCAGTCGGCTCGGTCAGTTGGTGGTGATACCCAACAATCCTCTTCTATGGACAACAATGGAACCGTAGCTTTTAGGCGAACCGGATCAACGTACATGTCCGGCCATCACATCGATGCCCACCAGAGCACACAGCATGGTAGCCTCCGCGCGCAGGTTGTGGTGGATAGCGTCCGCCCAAACGTAAACCCAGCGATCCCGACCAAGCCGCGACCGGTGTCAGTCTTGAAGAACCCGCCGTTTCTCCTCGAATTCCTCTTTGTCGATCTCACCACGTGCAAAGCGGCCCTTGAGAATATCGATGGCGGGCGCAGAAGACGTCGTTGAACCGCCATGCTTGATCCCTCCTAACCGCCGGACGGTGAGGATGACGACCAAAATTATTATCGCAACAAATAAAAGCATCATCAGCGGACCGAAGGGCCAGTCGCCCCAGCCCTCACCCCACATCATGTCACGTCCATAGCAGAGACCAGGTTGTTGCGCCCAGGCAAGCGAGCTGTACAAAAACGCTGCCAATGAGCCCCCCATGATCGCGACTTTTTCCATTTCCGTGTCTCCTTGCCTATCGGGCTGGCAGCATCCGGCCGGTTTGGCGATTGACCTCACAGCCTTGAACCGGCGAGCCGTCCTTTGCCTCCATCGCTCCTAGCTTGAGGTTTGAATTGCGCAGCCAGGCGATCCAGGGATTCATTTGTCCGAGGCGCGTCGGCTTATTACCCGCACCGCTGCTCCTTGCGCTTAATCTCACCGGTCTTGGCGTTGACATGCAGCTCGAATTTTTTGCCATCGGCATCAGTAGCCATAACCCAGTACTGATTCTTCTCGCCCTTGCGTTTGATTTTGGAGACATCCGAAAAGCCCTTTTCCTTCAGCTTTGCAATGACCTCCTCCCTGGAGAGGGAGTCCTTGGCCTCCCTCACTTTCTTGACAATTTCACCTGTTTTCGCTTCAACGAAAAATTCGACCTCTTTGCCTCCCGGGTCGCGGGCCTCAACGCTGTATCGGCCGTCCTCGCGATCAATATCGGAAATATCCGAGTATCCTTGCTCCTTCACCTTCGCGATAATCTGTTCAATTGAAAGTTGTGTTTTTTCGGTGGCTGATTCTGGCGCTTGGCTTGCCTGGGAGATCTCGGTTGCAGGTGCATTGACCTGAGTTTCGTTTTGCGCATACGAAGCCACGGCCTTGCCAGCCCCTCCTGCTATAAGCGCAGCAACGGTGAAGGCAGATAAGAGGCTATTGGTCGAACGCTGAATTATGGCGGTCATGTAGCTTCTCCATTTGGGGTCAATTAAGAATTGTTAGCAAAGTAAAATTTTAGACTCGGCATAGCCCTCTCGGGCCATAACGGCCCTCCTTGGATAGATGATTTGGCGCGGCCGCCTGCAGCCAAAGCCATCGCCATAGATTTTGGCTCATGATGCATCCACTTGCGTATTGTCGGATTATGATTTAAAACCATATAGCCACTATAAGGTCAATAGAGCAGATACCATTTGTTGAGGAGACACCCGATGCGCATTGGTCAGTTGGCGCGGTCCGTAGGGGTTGACACCCAGACCATCCGTTTCTATGAGCGAGAGGGCTTGTTACCACCGCCGGATCGTCAGGACAACGGCTACCGTATTTACACTGAACGGCATGTTGAGCGACTGGCCTTCATCCGGCGCTGCAGAATACTTGAGCTGTCACTCGCTGAAATTCACGAGTTACAGCGTTATCAGGGCGCGCCCCATCAGCCTTGCAGGGCCATCAACACCTTGCTTGATGATCACATCGCTCAAGTACGGTCTCAGATAACCGATCTGCAGGTACTGGAGAAACAACTTGTGTCGCTGCGAGCGAGTTGTAAAGATGATCGGGAAATTGAGGCCTGCGGGGTTCTCGAAGGGCTCAGCGAAGGAAGCATGCAGTAGTAGCCTGAAGCAGGTATGCTCAGTATTAGGGTAGCCAGCGTGGAAAGATCAATATACTTGCGTAGGTGCTGAACATCCGCTCCCTGGCGGAGTTTTTCGACAACACGGAGCCTGAGTAGTCGGCAGATAGAGCAAGCACTTCATCATGTCTTGTTTCGTTGAAAAGGCTGCATCAACTGTTGCCAGTAGTTCATTGGTAATTCGGCGCTGAAACAATACCAAGATCCTTAGTGCTGATCGCTCGCTCGGAATCGTAGTAAGCCGTGCCGTGCAAGGATCTTAGCGGCAATGGGTGAAGTGATCATTTGTATCACTGCAAAGAATGCGGCAGGAATCGCAATTTCTGAAGGTAAGCCAGATGCGGCGACAAAAGCAGCAGCAATGCTAAATTCTTTTTTGCTCACGGTGAAGAGATAGGTAATCACTTCTTTCCGGTCAGAGGTTAGCAACCGTGAGGACATTCCTATCAGGTAGCCAATCAGATTAAGACTCAGGGCTGCTCCAGCAATCAAAAAAGCGTACCAGCCATAACCAATGATAGTTTCTGCGTTTGGGCCTACTACAGCCAGTAGTATCAGAAGATATATGATTGATCCAATTCCCGCGTACGTTGAATCATGGCGTGCAAAAAAATCTGGAAATCCTGTGCGTAAGCTCACTCCAACAACAGTGGGAACGAGAACGATCAAGGCTAATTCAAAGATGATTGCCCCGAGAGGAACTTCCAGCTGTATTCCAGTCAGCCATAAAAAAACGAATGGAACAATGAATGGCGATAGTGCTGTATTGACCGCATTAAAAACGGCTGCTAAGGCAACATTCCCCCGCGCCATTAATACCAGCAGCGGAGACGAAACATCTGTCGGGCAATGGAGTTATTGTCAAATCTGGTGTATGACCATCAGGCAGCGTTCCTGCCAGATTGATCTTCCACCTGTATTCCATCCTGAAACTGCACGTTGTCCACGACCAGCTTCAGTTGGTCAAACCCCTTGATTCGCTTCCAGCGTTTCTGGGCGGACTGGAGCAGTTTGAACACCATCGATAACGTGGTGTCGCGGGAGCCGCAGGATCGGCTCCGTTTGGTTCTCAGCCGTACTGTGGCGAAGGTGGATTCAATCGGATTGGTGGTCCGCAAGTGAATCCAGTGAATCGCCGGGAAGTCATAGAAGGCCAGCACGGTGTTTTTCAAGACAGTTGGCACTGATTTCTCTGTTTAAGCGACGTCTTTCTCTACCACTCGTTTTTCCGGGTTCAACGTGGTTGAGCCGACGGGCT
>Ga0315334_10001110_pt1 | contig 16494 bp, 12 predicted proteins | sample M150034915metaG_FD_205555 | JGI IMG/M metagenome (GOLD analysis project Ga0315334, IMG submission 205555) | Ammonia-oxidizing marine archaeal communities from Monterey Bay, California, United States - M1 500m 34915 | ecosystem: Environmental > Aquatic > Marine > Intertidal zone | place: USA... | reverse complement strand
TCGTTCCAGCTCTGATGGAGCTAGGTGGAAAGTCCGCCGCCATTGTTTATGATGATGCAGACATTGACCAAGTTATGGATAGTGTGAAGAGTGGTATCTTCTTTAATGCTGGACAAGTCTGCTCTTGCCTAAGTAGGTTGCTTGTGTGCGAAGAACTTTACGAGCAGGTGATAGATAGATGCTCATCACTTTCTGAAAGCTTGGTTATTGGCCATGGCCTTGACAACCCTGACCTGACACCTATCATTTCAGAAAAACAGCTAAAAGAAATTGAAAACAAAATTGAAAGGGCCGTATCTGAAGGCGCGAAAATAGTAACAGGTGGAAAACGTTTGGATCGTGTTGGCCATTTTATGGCGCCCACTATCCTAAGAGATGTTAGGCCTGAATCATATATTGCTCAGGTGGAAATATTTGGTCCGGTGCTATGCGTTATGCCATTTAGTAATGAGGATGAAGCAATTGAAATTGCAAATGGTACTGAATTTGGTCTAGTTTCTGGTGTTTTCACCAAGAACTTATCTAGAGCCCATAGAAGTGCAAAGGCACTAAAGGCTGGCCAAGTATTCATTAATGAATGGTATGCTGGAGGGATGGCAACACCATTTGGGGGAATAAAAAAATCCGGATTTGGTAGAGAAAAAGGTACAGAGGCTTTATATAACTATGTAAGAACGAAAAACATTGCAATTCGTTTATAACGCAGAATAAGCAAAAACTACAGTCTTGCCTTATATGCTGTCACTGTGTTTTCTAAAAGTGTAGCTATTGTCATGGGTCCAACTCCTCCAGGCACAGGACTTATAGCGTGCACTCTGTCCTTTACAGCTTCAAAATCAACATCACCTGTGAGCTTCCCGTTTTCAAGCCTGTTTATACCGACGTCAATAATAACAGATCCGTCCCTGACCCAGTCACCCTTAACTAGGTTAGCAACCCCTGCAGCAGCAATTATCACATCTGCATCTCTAGTCTTTTCAGCTGTATTTTTTGTGGAACTGTGACAAACTGTTACAGTTGCACCGGCATTCAGTAACTCCATTGCCATAGGCCTACCGACAATATTTGATGCCCCAATAATTACACAGTCCTTGCCCTTAACATCATAGTCTATTGATTTCAACATTGTCATCACCCCACTTGGAGTGCAAGGCCTAATGAATGGTTTATTTTGCATTAATTTACCAATATTTTCGCTACTAAAACCGTCAACGTCTTTTTCAGGAATGATTGCCTCAATTACAGCATTTTCATCGATATGTTTTGGCAAAGGTAGTTGCACTAATATACCGTCAATCGTTTTGTGTTCATTCAAACGATGTATTTCTGATATCAGCTCGTCTTGGGTTATATTCTCAGACTTGTGTAGCTGGTCAGAATAAAAGCCTACCTCAACACATGCTTTTGTTTTGTTCTTTACATACACCTCTGATGCTGGATCGTGACCTATCAATATAACCGCTAAACCGGGTGGACGACTAAAGCCTTTTACTTCCTTTGCAATATCTGCCCTTAGACGCTCAGCAATTTTTTTTCCATCAATTAATTTCATTTTATATTTTTTTATATATCTAAATAAGATTCAAGCGAATCATCCAATGCATCAATCCATGGAGTGTGATGCGGGGGCGACTGAGTTCCAGTCATCAAAGATTTATGGGATTTATTTCTAAATGCCATGATATCTTCTTTCTTATTGTTCTTCCAATCCAGGAATGTGAGCCTCATACCTTCGATATCAAAATTTGGATAATCAGTCTCATCTATTAACATTTGTATGTAGTCACCTTGGAATTTATATGCATACGCAACACTTGGATCAGCTGTTTCCAGCGCATGCCACTCTCTAGTATGTTCTTTCATATCATCGAAAGAGGGGAGTTTAATTTTTCCTAGAATTACGTCTCTTGCATACCATGCCTGAGCATCAAACATATTGAATGTGTACCATTGATCTTGCATACCTAGATACATTAGTTGTGGATTTTGTTCCCAAACAACACCCTTGTACATGTCCAATGGATACAAAATATTATTTGTTTCTAAACGCAGCGAGTCTGGTAGAAATGGGAAATGATGCACATAACCAGTACACAGAATAATAGCATCAACGTCCTTTGAACTACCATCAACAAAATATACAGTACTACCATCAACTTTAACAATAGCAGGCTTCTCGTCCCAGTTATCTGGCCACTTGAAGCCCATTGGGGCCGTTCTATAACTACTAGTAATAGATTTAGCGCCATACTTATAGCATTGTGAGCCAATATCCTCTGCAGAATAACTACTACCAACCACAAGAATATCTTTCCCTTTAAACTCAAGAGCATCCCTAAAGTCGTGTGCATGCAGAATCCTGCCGTTGAAATGACTAAACCCTTCATACTCTGGAACGTTTGGTGTTGAAAAGTGACCAGATGCTACTACTACGTAGTCAAACTCTTCAGTATAGGCTTTATTATTTTCAAGATCATGAACTCTAACGGTGAACATTTTTGTGTCATCACTAAAAGATACATCCCTTACAGATGTATTAAACCTAATCTTATCTCTAACGCCTGCCTTAATTACTCTCCCCTGAATATAGTCAAACAGAACTTCCCTTGGGGGATAAGATGCTATTGGACGATCAAAATGTTCTTCGAAATAATAATCTGCAAACTCTAGGCACTCTTTTGGACCATTTGACCATAAGTATCGATACATACTACTGTGAGCGATTTCTCCATGCTCGTCCAAACCAGTTCTCCAGCTATAATTCCACAAACCGCCCCAGTCCCCTTGCTTTTCAAAGCATACTATTTCAGGCACATCTTCGCCCTTACTATCAGCCGACTTAAAAGCCCTAAGTTGGGCTAATCCGGACGGACCTGCGCCTATTATCGCTACTCTTTTGTTCATTTACATTGCTCCTCTTCCAAAATAAGAATTAACCGTGAAATTTTATAATACCTATGACAAAAGTAATGTCATTTATTTATATTCATAATACATTGAATTCAATTAGATTTATATGGTTGGCTGTGGCTAACCCGTACTGCAAGTACTCATACATAACAAGACCTATTTAACTCTATCGAAAATAAATTCACTATATAAAAAAATCTACCTACACTATCCCTAAATCTTCTTTGCGTTTTTTAGCCCAAACGGTAATTAAATGATCAACCGCTAAACCAATAAAGGCAATACAAAAACCTAGCATAAGCCCTTTACCTATGCCCTGTTTGTTTGACAATGATTCTAAAATTCCCTGCCCTAAACCTTCGGTACCTATCAAAGCGCCGATAACCACCATAAATAACGCATAAATAACGGTCTGATTTAAGCCCAGCATAATATGAGGAAAAGCTAAAGGCAACTCAATTGTAAGCCACCTCTGTAAACTATTAACACCTGACATAGAGCCCGCATCTTGTAGGGATTCTGGCACACTCCTTAAACCTTCAATTGTGAAACGGGTAGCTGGTACAGTTGCATATACAATCATCGCTATCACCACGGAGGTATCCGTTATGCCAAATAGTATAATTACTGGAATTAGGTAAATAAATGAAGGAAGAGTTTGGAAGGTATCACAAACCAATAACACTATTTTACTTGCACGTGCGCTTCTAGCAGATAACGAGCCAGCAGTTATCCCTATAACACTAGACACAACAACTGCAACTGTTGCAGTATAGGATGTAATTAGAGCTCTATCCCACCACTCTGTAAGGGCAATAAATAATAAAAATCCACCAACAACAAGTGAAGACCTTATGCCGCCGACAATATAGCCAATACCCATCACCAAAGTAAAAGTTGCAATAACTGGCATGGATAGATATGCAGCCCTCATCGGTAATAATATATCGACAATTAACCACTTGTTAAAACCTTGTAAACTCCAAAAAAAAGTTTCTAAAAACCAATCAATGCCAGACTGTAAATATACAGCAGTACTGAGACCTTTGTTGTGTGGGATTAAATATAAATAATTAAATCCCTCCTTAAAGATAAAAGTGCCAATGTATGACAGCACAATGCCTGTAAATAGGATAACAAGAAATAATAAAGAATATTTATAGCGTTGCATAAAGGGGAGTTCAGCAAAATAATCAGTTTGCTTGTTAGCCCAGGCTAAAGAAAATTTATCCAAAACAACAGCTATCAACACAATGCAGATTCCTAACTCTAGCGCAACACCAACCCAAAGATTGTTAATTGCAAGCAATAGATTCCAACCCAAGCCCTTGGCGCCAATAAAGGATGAAATTACAGCCATAGCTAAGCACTGCATGATTACTTGATTAACGCCAATTAAAATATCAAACCTCGCAGATGGGATCAGTACTTTAAATAAAAGCTGACGATTATTACAACCACTCATCATACCTGCCTCCACAACCTCTGGAGACACCCTCTTAAGGCCTAGAAGAGTAAGGCGAATCATTGGTGGAGTTGCAAAAATTATAGTGGCAATTGCACCAGCATGATCTCCAATTCCAAAAAATACTCCCACAGGAATCAGATAAGAAAAATGTGGCATAGTCTGAGATATATTTAGTATTGGTGCCAATACTTTTTCAGTTGTTCGATTTTTAAATGCAAACACTCCAAGAAGAAGACCAGAAACAAATGAAATTGGTGCTGCAACCAATATCAGTGAGAGCGTCATCATGGCAGGCTCCCATTGGCCAAAAATTGCAATGTATAATGTTGTAAAGGCAGCTAATAAGGCAAGCTTCCATCCTTTCAGCGCGTAGCCTATCATTATTACAGTAGCTGAAACTACAGTCCATGGTAGTGCAGGCCAACGAGCCCACTTATTTTCTGTTGACCAATCCCAGCTTGTAAATGCAACTATGGTTTTTATTCCACCTAAAAGAATTTCGCGAATAAACTCAATAATAAATAGTAATGCGCGAGAAAAGCTTCTGGTTATTTCTTTTATCATCGCAGAGAATTCGTACTCTTCAATTTCAGGGTCATAGGTCTCTATGGGCCAAAAATCAAACATCAAAAACTGTGCAAAATTATGAATAATTCCTGGCAAATCCCAAAAGCTACTTGTTGTTGGCTCTAAAAAAATCCATGTAAATAGAGTAGGCACAATGAATAAGCCGCCAAAAATGGCGATAAACACATAGATTGGTAGTTTGTTCCAGTTACTTTTAAACCAATTTCTAACTGAAATTCCCGTAACTTTTGTAGCAGCATAATAGTTTTTAAATACAAGTCCAGCTATAATTAATAACGTAGTTAGTAGATAGCCCATTGAAGAGCTTATCACTGGATTGAAAAAGCTTAACTCAGGTATGCGTATTAATTGAGGTGGTAACTGACCCCTCATGATCATATTAATTGATTCAGAAAATCCTACAACTGCTTGTATTTCACCTGAATCAACTTTGTTGCTAAAACCGTCCCGTAAAAGCAGATAATCGCTATACTCACCTGTCATCGACATGAGTATAAAAAATACGGCCAATACCACACCAAATTGTAACAATTTATGATGCCTAGTTAAATAATCCATAATTCTTTATTTAATGTTCTTCCGCTTTCTTGGTATTTTTGCCAAACAAAGTATGAATCACTTTAGAGTGGTGTAAAACGCCAACAATGTTATCGTTTTTATCTACAACGGCAACTGGCTTCTTTTCGCTGAGAACCTCTACTGCAACAGTTTCAATAATTGCGTCCATAGAAACCCTTAGGTCGCTTAACTCATCTGAACTGTTAAATTCATCCATCACTGACTCGATCTTGAGTACCTTCTCTCTAGGCACATCTTCAGTAAATTTACGAACGTACTCGGTTGCTGGATTAAGGACAATATTCGCTGGTGTATCTAGTTGCTCTATGATGCCGTCTTTCATAATCGCAATACGATCAGCAAGACGAAGTGCTTCATCAAAATCATGCGTTACAAATAAAATTGTTTTCTTTAAAACCCCCTGCAGTCGTAGAAATTCATCTTGCATTTCTTTACGAATCAGTGGATCCAATGCAGAGAAAGGCTCATCCAAGAACCATATGTCAGGCTCAACAGCTAATGAACGAGCGATACCTACGCGCTGCTGCTGTCCACCAGATAGTTGCCTTGGAAAATAATTTTCACGACCGGTAAGTCCAACAAGTTCAACCATTTCCATTGCTCTTGTCATGCTTTCTTTTAACTTGTTGCCTTTGACCTGTAGAGGGAAGGCAATATTTTCTAATACGGTTTTGTGTGGTAATAAGGCAAAGCTTTGAAACACCATGCCCATTTTATTGCGTCTAAGCTCAATTAGCTCTTTAGAGTTTAGAGATATTAAGTCCTCACCATCAATAAAAATTCTACCTGATGTTGCTTCTGTTAGTCTTGATATACATCGAAGAAGAGTTGATTTACCTGAGCCAGATAAACCCATAACTACCAACATTTCACCACTATTCACTTCAAATGATGCATTATTTACACCAACAACACAGCCTGCATCTTGAAATACTTTGGAATCAACATTGCCATTAGCATTCTCTAGCATCGTTGTTGCATTTTCACCAAAAATTTTATATACAGATTCACACTTAATAACAGGATGTTTGTTTTGAGATAATCTGTCATTAGAAGACATAATAATTTCCTGATCAGTTTTTAAATTATTAAACAAAATGATACCCCCATTCCTAGATAATCAAAAACCTATTCAGCTCGAGTTAATACAAGAATGAAATAGCAGTTCTAGACTAAACTGAAACAAGGGTATTATTACCCCTCCTTTATATTTAATATCCTAAAGGAGGGGTATTTAAACTTAGCTCTACTCCATCAATAAAACTCAGAAGTAAAACTATATATCAATGACTTACTTAGTAAATTTCGCTATAACATCTTGATGCTCAGCAAACCATTTCGCAGCAGCATCCTCATAAGTCATGCCATCAACACTAACCAATGCAGCCATCTGGCCTATATCAGTTGTTGTGAATGATAGCTTGCTAAACGCTTTGTAAGCTGCAGGCCATCTCTTAGGCATCTGGTAGTGGGCGGCCTTCTTAAGCCAGCCAAGCATTGAACCACAACCAGTAGTTTCCAAAGTGCCACCTTCCGAGAGTCTGCAACCTTCATAATAAGGCGGGAACGTAAGGAAAGTAAAGCCTTCTGCATCAGTCCAGTTAGGTGACCAGTTAAAGATAATAGTTCCTCTACCTTCTAACTTAGCAGCAGCTAGCTCTGCCCAAAGTGCATCACCAGTTCCAGCAAACTTAACCATGTATTGATCGTCAAGACCTAGGCCTTTGATACGGTTAGGGAACACGTCTCCGTGCCAACTAGATGGTCCTTCTAGGATTCGTCCCTTGCCGCCAGAGTCTGTTGTTGCAAAGACATCTTGACAGGCAGCTAGAGCTTCCCAGCTTGGTAGTCCAGGGCACAAGTTTTGATCAATAACCCAGGTTGGTACGCCAATCTCTTCGATAGCCAACGCCTCATGATCACCAACATCAATTAAACCGCCCTTATCCATAGCGTTATAAAATGATGCGCCAAAGCTTGATTGCCAAACCTCATGCGATATAGTTACGTCACCATTACGAATTGATTCATATACTCCTTGAGAGTCAGCTGGGACATATTCGACATTATTACCCATACCCTCAAACATTAAACCAATTACATGAGCCATCACAACTTGGCTTGCCCAGTTATGTACTGGAATGACAATAGGCTTACTCGAATCTTTAGCAATTGCTTGCCCAGAAACAGAAGCCAAAGTCATCGTTAAAGCAGCCGCAGCAGCCTTATTTATAAACTTATTCATTTCTTTCTCCTTTTATAGTTAATTTATTTTGTCTAATGACAAATACAAGTCACTAGATAAAACAAAACAAAATGATTAGCAATACTAAATAAATGCATTATTAATCAACCACGACACCCTTAAACTACTTAGCCTCAGGGGCACGTTCATTACCCAAGTAAAACTACATTCTAACTCTAGTTTTCTGTGGGTCATAAAACGGAAAGCTAACAACCTTAGCAGCTAACCGTTTATGATGTCCGTCTAACTTACCAACTTCCACTTCATTACCTATTTCAGATTCTGACACGGAAATTCGGCACAGTGCAATATTCTTTTTCAAAATAGGGGAGCGAGTAGCGCTAGTTATAACGCCAACCTGTTGCTTGTTAATATAGACCCCATCGCCATGATCGGCAACCTCATTTTCAAACAATTCTATACCCACTAACACTCTTTGTGGAGAATCTTTGCGTTTAACTAACTCCTCTTTACCACAAAAATCTTCATCCTTTGTCTTCAAAGGAACAGTAAATGATATGCCGGCTTCAAATGGGTCAGTCTGGTCACAAAACTCATACCCAGCAAAAATAAGTCCGGATTCTATCCTGAGCATGTCAAGTGCATCAAGACCTAGAGGGCATATATTAAATTCTTCTCCAGCCTCAGAAATAGCATCCCAAACATCTTCGCAATCCTTAGGATGGGCAAAAACCTCATACCCAAGCTCGCCAGAATACCCTGTACGGGAAACCAAAACTGGAATACCAAACTCACCACCAATCCTGCCTACAGTTAATCTAAACCATTTCAACTCTTCAAGTGTGGATTGGGTTTTCGGCGTCCAAATAATTTTTGCTAAAGTTTCACGACTCTTGGGGCCCTGTACAGCAACATTATGGAGCTGGTCTGTTGAAGATTTAACCCAAGCCTTAAGTTTTCTTTCTTTGGCAATTTTTCTTAAATGCTTACCCCCATCATCACAACCACCTATCCATCTAAAAGTATCATCGCACAACCTATACAATGTACCATCATCAACCATACAACCGTTCTCGTAGCACATTGCAGTATAAACAATTTGACCAACTGAAAGTTTGCGCACATCTCTGGTTATGGCGTATTGCATAAGGGTTTCTGCATCAGGGCCGTATACCTCAAACTTCCTGAGTGGTGACAGGTCTATCATTACTACACCTTCTCGACACTGCCAGTACTCTTTTATTGCTCCAAGATTATTGTAATTTGAAGCAAGCCAGTATCCATTATATTCAATAAAGTTTCTTGTAAGTTTTTCAGTGTTTTTGTGGAATCCTGTATTTTTTGTCATAGTAGGTATCGTTTGTGGGTCTGGTCTAAATGCCGTTGCCGAAGAAAATTTACTCGATTTATCATATACCCTTACATGAATATCTGTAGGGTTCCAGTCATTTACTGGGGAGGTATCATCTGGGCATGCAGAAGAGATACAAATCAGATCTGTCATTGCCCTTAATAAAACATAATCTCCTGGCCTGGACCAGGAAACATCAGCAGCAACAGTGTGGCACTCCAGAATATTAGTATTAAAGAAAAAATTTACTGCTACCCAATTAAGTCTAGGTTCGATGCCGTGCTTTGTCAATGCACTATTGAAGTTATCTGTACAACTAATGTGCCCAGGAAAGCCTTTATCATCATAATACTTAGAGTTACAAGCAAGTCCAAATGTGTCGTGCCTACATACTGTGTCATGTATTACCTCTACAAAAGGTACTGAGTTCTGATTATAAAACTTGTCATGTACCCCTGGTGCTGGGTAGCTTGAGCCCATAATTGACCTTGTTACTGTAGGGTCCAAACTAGTTACCACACCATTATTCAGATCATCGACAGAGAATGCTTGAAAGTCTGAACACTGCCTACCCTCAACATCAATAATTTGTATATATTCACCAGCCTTAACAGCATAAGACTTGGCTGTACTATTAGCAACCCTAAGCTCTGACACAATTTTTCCTATAGGCTTAGGAAGTCGTTTGGTAGGCTGTATTGGCTTTAATCTGTTTACATTAATTAATATCTCTGTTGGTGTGTCCTGATTGTCAACCTGCATTGGGCCGCCATTAGCACTTAGTACACATAGTCCATCTTTGGTGATGCCAAAAGATTGGCGAGTGTCTGCAGGGCTTTGTTTCTCAAAAAGACCTACACAGGATAATTGATCTTTGTTGGCCTTATTGCTCTCTAATATTGCAACTAACGAGTTTGAAAAACACTCTTCAGATATTTGACTTTCTTTTTTATTTGGCTCATTAACCCAATTGAGTGAGTCTAGAATGCATGAACCGTTACTATCTATAACTACAAGGCTACAAGGCTGGTCGCCCTCGACATCAATTATTTCAATCTGATCCCCATCACTTATGCCGAAAGATACCGACTCACCTCCAAAAATTTGGTAAGTCTCACAATTATCCGAGTACTTAATGTTTGATATTTTCATACGTTGTTTTGTAACTATGTATTGCATCTAAATAGCTTTACAGCGCCACAAAAAAAGGAAAAATGGCGCTGAAAACTAATTAGACATTCTTCTCCTGTACTTAATTAATATATACATCTATATTAAAATTTTCTATACGCATTATTTAAATCGACCATTGGATGATTTTCAGACATCTGGAACTTAATCAATAACTCTCTAGCTATCATGTCACGTTCCTGCTGATTATCAGGCAACTCAATCGTATCTGGAACGGTTACCCAGCCATTAATATTTCTATCAAAAACTGCAGCACGATCTTCCTCATAGCCCATATGAACGTCCTCTAACCAGTTAAGGTCACTCCATCCCATCTTGTCAATATATTTTTTTAAGAAAGGCGTAATAAGATTAAGGTCAGGTACCAGATTCACATCATACCTATAGCCAATATGTTGCCCAATCTCTTGTTCGCGGTCGGTATCTAAACCATCCGTATCAATAAAAAATCCTTCTTCTTTAGTACTCATAATGTCTCCTAATTATAGTTGCCTAGTAACGCGTCATGTCTGGACGGCCAACGGTATACTGAGATCCAGCAATTGGAACCTGAGCACACGCAGAGGCCTCCATTGTTAACGCTGCTAGATCTTCAGGCTCTAATGAATGCACATTAGTCTTGCCACATGCACGAGCAAACATTTGACACTCTATAGCCAGTGTATGTAGAAAGTTATACACACGCTCTGCAGCTAAGTCTGGGTCAAGTCTTTTCCTCAGTTCTGGATCTTGAGTAGCAATGCCGACAGTACATCTACCAGTGTGACAGTGGTAACATTCGCCCGCTCTCACCCCCATCTCACCTTCATAATCTGCCTCAGGTGTGTCTCTATTACAGTTTAGTGCCATCAATGCAGAGTGTCCAATAGCAATTGCATCTGCTCCCAGTGCTATGGCCTTGGCAACATCTGCGCCATTACGAATTCCGCCAGCATAAACTAAGGTGATTTTGCCATTCATGCCAACATCATCTATAGCTTTACGTGCCTGACGAATAGCAGCAATGCCAGGAACTCCAGTTTCCTCTGTAGCTAGATGAGGCCCAGCACCAGTGCCTCCCTCCATACCATCAATATAAATACTATCGCAACCAGTCTTGGCAGCCATACGCACGTCGTCATAAACTCTAGCAGCTCCAAGCTTTAGCTGGATAGGAATCTGACCATCGGTAGCTTCTCGAATTTCCTCAATTTTAAGTGCCAAATCATCAGGACCTAACCAGTCTGGGTGTCTTGCTGGAGAGCGCTGGTCAATACCCGCTGGTAGGGATCTCATCTCTGCAACCTGGTCGGTAACTTTTTGACCCATCAGATGACCCCCTAAGCCCACCTTACAGCCCTGACCAATAAAAAATTCAACGGCATCGGCGAGCCTTAAATGACTAGGATTGAAACCATAACGTGACTGAATACATTGATAGAACCATTTGCTTGAATAACGCCTCTCGTCAGGTATCATTCCACCCTCACCAGAACAGGTAGCTGTACCGGCCATAGTGGCGCCACGAGCTAGAGCTGTTTTAGCTTCATAGCTAAGCGCTCCAAAACTCATACCTGTTATGTAAATAGGTATGTCCAGCTCTAGTGGTCGTGGAACCTGTGGCCCTATAATTGTCTTGGTTAAACATTTCTCCCTATAGCCCTCAATAACAAACCTAGTCAAGGTTCCAGGCATAAATGTAAGATCATCCCAGGTAGGTATTTTTTTAAACAGTGAGAATCCCCTCATCCTGTATCTACCTAAGTCTGATTTGATATGTATATCGTTCATCACTTCCTTAGGGAACATAAAACTTTGGCCCAAATTTGAAGTGTCGTCTATTTCTTTACTCATGATATTTCCTTTGTATAAATTATTATAAGCAACTATATTAAAGAACCAGTTTCTTCTCGTGAGGCTCTAATTTGTCGTAGTTCCACAGTTGTTTTCCTGAAACGTATTTGTGCATCTTTTCAACTCCATTAGGAGTTTTTATGCCGTATAAATCTAATTTTGAAGTCAGATAACGAATGTCCAGTTCTGTTAATTCTCCAGCTACGCAGTCGACGCCAAGTTCTTCAACTTCGCCTCCAACATATATAACCCCGTCATACATCGAGTCTCCAAGGTTCATTCCAGCGTCACCACACACAATCATGCGTCCGCGCTGCATCATAAATCCTGAAAAGGCCCCAGTATCACCGCCCACAATAATTGTACCGCCCTTCTGGTCGATTCCAGTCCTAGCCCCAACACTGCCCCTACACACAAGATCGCCACCACGTATGGCTGCGCCAAATGTGGAGCCTGCATTTTTGTCAATTACGATAGTCCCTGCCATCATATTTTCACCACAGGACCAACCTACCCTACCTTTGATGTGTATATTTGGCCCATCTATCAACCCACATCCGAAATAACCTAAACTGTCATTGAATGTCAGGTTAACTCTGTTTAGTATGCCAACACCAACACCATGTCTCGACATAGGGTTATCAACAGTGATATCGCCTACGCCTTGCTCCATTAGTTCTCTAATCTGTCGGTTTATCTCTCTGGGGGTTAACTCTTGAGCATCGATCGAGGCAGACTTGCTTGTGTCGACATCGAATGATTGAAAATATGTCAGGTTTTCACTCTCTTCAGCTGAGAAAAAGCGCTGCTGTGTACGACCTTTTAGGGTCTCCTCGTGTAGCCCCATGTCATGAGACTTACCTTTATTTAATGTTGCCATACTCTTACCTCTCCGTGATATGGGTCAAATGTATCAATACGGTGATCGAACAAAGTTCTGATTGCCACCTCTTCTGAAGCAAGAGCTATCATGTCTTCGCCCTCATATACAACCATAGGCTTTGCTGCCATTACATCTTTAGCCATGCCTAGTTGATCTTTTGTGGCTACCAGATAAGTAAACACGCCATCCAAATACTCTATAGAGTCCTTCATAGCCTCCTCAAGTTCTGCACCGCCATTCATTCTGTCTGCAATATATACAGCTATAAGCTCTGAATCGCAATCCGAAGAAAACCTATGCCCCTTACTTTCTAGTGCACGCCTCTTCGTCCAGTAGTTAGTTAGCTGACCATTATGCACTACAGAAATATCGCTAAAAGGGTACGCCCAGTAAGGGTGTGCTGAACGAATATCAATATCTGACTCGGTTGCCATTCTGGTGTGTCCGATTCCGTGAGTGCCATCGAAGTCGTTTAAGCCATACTGCTCAGCAACAACGCTAGCATCGCCTAAATCCTTGATTAGCTCTAGTGAGTTTCCTATCGAGAGTATCTCAACCCCCTCAATATCCTCCAGAAAGTCAGCCAACTTCTTCATACTTCCAGAATAAACAATCTCGTATCGGTGCGCATATTCTGTTGGCGCCTGCTTACTCACAATCTTAACGCCTAACTCTTTTAAACGAGAATCAACCTTCTCTAGTCTATTGTTAATCTCGGCATGTATGTCAAAACTACCACCCAAATCAGCACCCTCTGCGACTTTGAAACGCAGCACCTGATTGCCGTTATTCTCTCCATAAACTGCATAACCAGTTGAATCTGGACCTCTATGTTTAAGTGCTTGAAGCATCGATGTCATCTGAGATCCAATGTTCTCACTGCCGTCACTCTTTTTATGAATTAATCCAACTATACCACACATATATATATCTCCTGTAATAGCGCTTTTCTGTGGCGAAAGGCGTTAACAATAAATTAAATAAACCAATAAATACCGGTTAAGGCAAACAGTCCATATAGGTTGCCAAATCCCAATCAGTAACTGTATGGTTAAACCTCTCCCACTCGTCATTCTTGTAGTGACTATATACTTTATACATTTCATCTGGCATGGATGACTTTATTACTTCGTCATTGTCCAGGCATTCCATAGCCTCTCCTAGAGTCATTGGTAACTTTTTGACCTGCTTTCCTGCTTCCATTGCTGCATATATATTGCGCTCTTCAGGCTCTCCTGGATCAAGATTATTATCGATACCATCGTCGAAAGCTTTCAGCAAAGCTGAACCCATCAAGTATGGATTAACCATCGAATCAACAGATCGATATTCAAAACGGCCCGGTGCCGATACTCTCAATGCACATGTACGGTTTTGGTAACCCCAGTCTGCGAAAATTGGAGCCCAGAAACCGGTATCCCATAAACGCCTATATGAGTTAACAGTTGACGATCCGATAGAAGTAAGTGCAGGTAAGTGCTTTATTACTCCACCTATAGAATTTAGCCCGACAGGCCCTGGCATCTTTTCATCAATAGAAGGGTCAGGCATAAAGGTGTTATCGCCTCCCTCCCTATAAGTAAAGCATCCCGGCATACCAGGAAGAGTTTTGCCTCCTGCAATCTCAGGTTTAAATACATCTTTACCGCCCCTCCAGAGCGACATATTGTGATGACAACCAGAAGCAGAAACACCCATGAAGGGTTTACTCATAAAGCAGGCAATCAAATTAAACTCACGAGCAACCTGTGCACATATCTGTCGATAGGTTGTTAAGCGGTCTGCATTCTTTAATACATCATCGAACTGTGTATTAAGTTCTAACTGGCCTGGTGCGTCTTCGTGGTCACCTTGGATTATGTCTAGACCCATCTGTTCAGAATATTCGATTACCTTCATAAAGACTGGCCTTAACTCTTCAAATTGATCAATATGATAGCAGTTAGGTTTGGTAACGCCTCCATTAGGTTTTCCATCCTCACCTCTCTTTAGCCACATCATTTCTGGTTCAGTGCCACAGCGCATATCTAGGCCATGCTTGTCTTGAAACTCTAGGTGATGTCTGTGTAGGTTTCCTCGACAATCTGAAGTCAACGCTTGGCCTGGGTTCTCTCTCTCCTCGCGGTTCCTGTAAAGCCTACAAAATACTCGCGCCACCTTCTTGTCCCAAGGCAGCTGGCAGAATGTATCAGGATCTGGTATACCTACAAGCTCTGAGGCCTCTGGACCGTAACCGATGTAGTCACCCTGTCTATCAATAAATAAGTTTGCTGTTGAACCATAAACTAGCTGAAACCCTTTCTCTGCTAAGCGCTCCCAATGACGTGCAGGGATCCCTTTACCGACAACCCTTCCGGTAACAGAAATGAATTGATAGTAAATATAAGTTACCCCTAACTCCTTGATTTTTTCGTTAACCTGTTTAACCAGTTTGTCTCTACCCGGCTCGTTTACGTGTTGCTCTAAATCTGTCATTTTTTCCCCCAAAATAATAAAAAAATTAAGTTTTCGTATTTTTGTATTTACCTGCTAAAAAACTTAGATAAAAACAGAAATCCTTCAATATCTGAACAAAGTGCAGATATTAATTCATTAATTAACTCGTTAATGCTAACTATACACCAATCTATATTGTCTTGTCAATAAATAATATTTATTATTAAGAACAATTAATATACAAACGCTGCCCGTCTATCGATTTCTTTTAAAGATACTGAAATAAATTGATCAGGCAAACTATAAACAAAGGAGTGCGGCATTGTTACTCTGCGTGCCCTCCAGAGGAGCAAATGACTGCCAAAAATTGGCATGAATTAGTGATAATGCTTTTCGGCCCGTGAGGTGTTTCTGAGTCAAAATACAGAGAATCTCCAACCTCAAAACGATAAACCTTCTTGCCGTAATAGTAATCCATACTACCTTTAAGCATGTATATGAACTCTACTCCCTTGTGTTGAAACTCTGGAAACTTATAATTACTTTTGTCTATAGTGATAAGGCACGGCTCTACCTTCAAAGAGCGGCTCATTGTGTGCCCTAATAGTTGGTAGTGCCTCCCATCTGTTGTCCCGCCTCTCTCTATTGTTAGGCCATTGCCCGAGTTAATAAATGTCGCCTCTACATCGGTTTCGAAGTGCTTAAACAAGCTACTAATTGAAATGTTTAGCGCATGACAGATGGACTGAATTGTTGTTAAAGAGGCGCTGATTTGTCCATTCTCAATCTTAGAAAGCATACTAGGTGAAAGGCTGGATTGATTTGACAATTGCTGCAGTGTGACGCCCATCTTTTTACGGTTATTGCGCACTTGCCTGCCGATAGAGGCCTCAAGATGCTTATCACTACCAAAACTTGGTAGCTCTTTATCAATAATGGATACACCTTTTTTGGGGGGAGCCATAATACCTCAATCACATAATATATTTAAATAGTATCACAAAATAATATTATCAAGAGTATAAATTTATTACCACCAGTAAAACTAC